>ERZ1048068.2479-NODE-2479-length-12948-cov-10.976576_pt1 | contig 12948 bp, 9 predicted proteins | sample MGYA00383098_ERZ1048068 | MGnify/ENA primary metagenome ERZ1048068 (study PRJEB29581, sample SAMEA5548368) | metagenome | biome: marine; feature: coastal; material: water | depth 1 m | study: Short-term variability in the microbial, nano- and picoplankton... | reverse complement strand
TTCAATATCTCTTTTTTGTTCGTCTTCTCCAAACTGCTTATTAAAAAATACTTTGCCTACATCTCTTTCTTTTGTAGTTTTTAAAATGATTTCAGGATCTTCGTCAAAACCTTTACTATCTATTATAGATAAGGGAATATTTAGCTCTTCTAGACTGTCGCTTAAACACTTTAAATTATCTATGAGGAAATCTAACTTAACATTTGCCTCATTGTGGTTTTCTAATTGTTTTTGAGAATATATAAATACTGCATTAACTTCTGTTGAGTTTTCACAAGCTGCTCTTAACGCAGGATTATCATCTATTCTTAGATCATTTCTGAACCATATAATACTTTTCATTAGTTACTCTATAATTTTTGAGTTTGAGAAATAAACATCTACTTGATAGTTATCTCTAAAGTTTGTTATTTCTGCTTTTCCGCCAGCAGCATTTACAATAGCCGCACCAGCAGCTACATCCCATAGATAAGTTCCAAATTCTTTATAAAGATCTGCTTTTCCTGAAGCTACATAACATGAAGCAATAGCAGCAGAACCTATCATTCTAACTTTTCTCCATTCCTGAAAATCTTTAACCATCTTTAATAAGGCTGAGTCAGAATAGTCAGTATTATTTGGTAGGCCTGTTACTAAAATGCCTTGTTTAGAAGTATTTGTTTCAGATACCTTAATAAGATTACCATTTAATTTTGCTTCTTCACCAAAACTGCCCTCATAGAGATTATTATTATTAAAATCATAAATTACGCCAATGACCGGATGCATTTTGTGCATCAATGCTATGGAAACACAGCATAAAGGTATATCTCTAGTGTAGTTTGCTGTTCCATCAAGAGGATCAACAACCCAGAAAGTTTCTTCTAAATTGTCTTGTGACTTTCCGCTTTCTTCGGCCAGAATTGGAAATAACGATTCATCTTCGATACATCTCTTTATTAGCCTTTCAGCTTCCAGATCTGCCTGAAGCTTTATATCTTTATCTGAGGAAAAAATTATATTATTTATAACATCTTTATTGCTCAAAAGCAGAGCTCCAGCTTTCTTTGCTGCTTTCTTTGCTGTTGCTATTTCTTTAAACAGATCAATTGAATTCATAATTATTAATCTTTGGAAACATATCCTTCTACATTTTTTTTTAGTATTTCTTTAATTTTAATATAATCACTGTTATCTACAGCTTCTTTAAGATCAATGATTGATTGATCTAATAAATTTTTAGATATAAAACCTTCATTGGATTTGAAAATTTTATCGTTTGGTGTTTCAATCTCTTTACCAGATATCAACAATTCTTCATATAACTTTTCTCCAGGTCTTAAGCCAATCTCTTGAATCTGAATCCCCTCTCCTTCAGGACCTGTCTTGATATTTCTTCCAGATAAATGAATTAATTTTTCAGCAAGATCTACAATTTTAACTTGGTCGCCCATATCTAGGATAAATACATCACCACCTTCTGCAAATTCGCCAGCCTGAATTACTAAGCTTGATGCCTCTGATATCGTCATAAAAAATCTAGTAACCCTTTTATCTGTTAATGTGATGGGTCCTCCATCTGAAATTTGTTTACGGAATAGCGGTATAACTGAGCCCGAAGAATTAAGCACGTTGCCAAACCTAACCATACAAAATGTATATTCTTTAAACTGATCATTTAACGATTGAACTATCATCTCAGCGAACCTCTTAGATGCGCCCATGACATTTGTAGGTCTTACAGCCTTATCAGTAGATACAACCACAACTTTAGAAATATTGTTTTCTATTGCAGCATCGCAAACAGACTTTGTACCAAAAATATTGTTTTTAATACCTTCTGTTATATTTTCATAATATTCGACTATTGGCACATGCTTGTATGCAGCAGCATGGTAAATAGTGCTAACTGAGTGCCGTTTTAAAATTTCAGATAGTCTGAGCCTATCTTTAACGTCACCTAAAATTGCAATTACCTCTGTTACAATATTTTTGTTCTTTTTTATTTTATTTACATCACTTTCTATTGAATAAAGGTTAATTTCTGATATTTCGTAAAGAACTATTTTTGCAGGTCTTCCTATTAGAATTTGCCTTACTATCTCTGATCCTATTGAGCCGCCAGCTCCGGTGATTAAAATTGTTTTATTATCAAAACTTATATCAGATCTTCTAACAATTTTCCTTGGTAAAATATCATCTATAGATAACTCTTGAATTTGAAGCAACGCCTTTTCATCCTCAACAATCTCATGAAGAGCTGGCATAGATCTAATTGCTATTTTGAAACCCTCAAGACTACTAATTATTTTTCTTCGTTCATTGGTAGATAGACTTGGAATGGCCAAATATATTTCCATATTTGGATATTTTTTAGATAGTTTTTCTATATGTCTATGTTCGTTATAGATTTTGATATTATTAATTACAGAACCCTTCAAATCAATTGAGTTATCATAAAACCCTATAACTCTTATAGCTTTGTTAACTTTGATTGCTTGATAGAGTTCATTCCCTGCAGACCCTGCACCATAAATAAGCACAGGCTTTCCATTAAACCTTTCATTGATAGGGTATATTATCAATCGGGCTATATCTCTAGAAATTTGTATAAACGCATAAAAAACTGCTGACAAAAGAAATGCTTGAAGAATAACTGTTGAAAGATAATCTGTTCTTATTACTTCGTACTGAAATAAATATGTAAAGCCCCAAGAAAATCCAAAAATAGAGGAACCTATTAAGGCCCTAAAAATTAAATCTTTAGAATCAAAAAATTTCATTAAAGATCTATAAAAACCAGACCAAGTTAAATATAAGAAAGTAAAAATGAATGGAATAAGAAAGCTTAAAAAATTATTTTTTATAATATCGAATAAACTGGATTCAAAATTTGATGCAATCATAAAAGAGACGGGAGGACCAAAAACAATCCAACAAAAAAATGCTATAAAAAAATCAGTCATTACTAATATTAATAATTTATTTATTCTTGTTAGATTTTTAAGATATCTTCCAAAATTTTTATTGACCATGATTAAACCTTAATAAATTAATAAGCTCATTTTAATACTTTTTGAAATAGCTTGCTTTGTATATAATACGTTAATTGGTAAATGGTGCATCATGTTTAATATATTTAAAAAAAAATCGACAAGTGAAAAGACAGTCGCTTCTAACCGTGAGTTTGAGATAAATTTAATTGGCTCGGTTCTCGCATACGAAGTCGCTAGATCTGATGGAGCAGTTTCTGAAGATGAACTAAGGAATCTTATAAAAGTAATTGATAATATTTCTATTAGTTTTAAAAAAAATTCAAACGAAATATTTGAATTAATTGAAACCCACAGCAATGACAGTGTTTCATTTTACGAATTTGTTAAAGATATAAATAATAATTTCTCTAAAGATGAAAAGCTAAATTTAATTAAGTATCTTTGGGACATAGCTTATGCTGATAATATATTGGACGTTAATGAGGAGAGATTGATAAGAAGAATTTCTGATTTAATACAAATTAAAGATATTGAAGTTCTTAAATTAAAAAATAAGGCTAGCAATTAAAGGTATATGTTTAATAATCTATAAAGCTGGCATTTGCTCTTAAAAAATACTCTGCATCTCCTCTATTACATTCACCTGGGTAATGATCAACATACTCATCATATAAATTATTGCCTACAAAGGTGAGCATTTGGAGAAGAACTACACATTTCTCTAGATCAGTAATATTCTTTTCATAATATAAATTATTAACAAGAGATTTAAAGGAATTCTGATCTTTATCCATTTTTAAACTCTTTCTGTTATCAAGGACCATAAAATTAGATTCTGTATCATCTTGTCCATTGTATTTGGTCCATTCTTGCTTATTTGAAGACAAACCAGGCCTGCCAGTCTTTGCAAAGTTTGTCCAAAATTTCATCATATTTTTTGATAAAAAGTGTTTTGAAGGGCCTTTGGGATATATTAAAAACCCATAATCACCAACCAGTTTATTATTTCCTGTTAATAAAGGAATTTCTGTAGCATGTGCAGCCCCAATTAATTTCTTAAAATTTGCTACTGGCCATTTTCTATGGTCATCCCAGTCATATCTATATGCATAAAGGTCATTATTTCCTGCAGAAGCTAAACTTCTTAAAGGAATATCCACTCCTCTTAATTTCCAAGCCTTGCTTCTGTAACTGTTAAATAATTCGAATGCTTCCTCGTCTTTTAATACAACTCGGGGAACGCCCAACAAAGAACCAAAGAAAGAATATTCAAGACCAACAAAATATTCAGCAGAGGCTAGCCACAACTTGACCTCATCCTTATTTGAGCCAGCTATTGTTGGGACAATATTAGTATGTTCTTTAATTGAAAGGGCTTTTTTCAAACCATCCAATGGAATTACAATACCATCATTAGTTAATAAAGGTATTTCTTGATATGACGGTCTGTCTGAATAATTTATGAAGAAATCTCTAGCGTCTAATTCTTTAAGTATTTTTCTAATTTCTGTATTAGATAAATCATTTCGGAATTCAATCTCCTCTCTCTCTAAAACCTTATTTACAATTTTCTGACTCGTATGATTAGATGTTGAAGAGGCTTTGCTTTGGCTATATGCTTTTTTTTGTGATATTGATGAAGTATAACCAGATTGGCTAATTGCTTTATGAAAAAGTCCTTTAGCTTTTTTAGAGGCAAGTAAACTTAACACATTATGTCCCCCTGCAGACTCACCAAATATAGTTACATTGCTAGGGTCACCGCCGAATAAAGATACATTAGATTTAACCCACTCTAAAGCAGCAATGATATCTAGCGTTCCAAAATTTGAAGTTTTATCAATATCATCTTGCAGGTTTTGTATGGAGGGATGGGTAAACCAACCAAAAGGACCTAATCTGTAATTAATTGTTACTACAATTACATTATGTTTTTTTACCATCTTAGAAAAATCATAAATATCTTTAAAACCAGAGGTGTTTCCCCCACCATGAATCCAAAACATTACAGGTAATAAATTATTAGATTTAGATTTTGGTGATTTTATATCAAGATATAAGCAATCTTCTGTTCCAGAAAAAAATTCATCCCCATCAAACTCTGACCCACCCATCCCACTTGGTTTTTGTATGCAGAAGTTATTAACTTTGGGTTTAATTAAATCATCCTTTTTTGAAATTTTTCTTGGAGCCTTCCATCTCAGATCGCCAACTGGTGGTTGTGCATACGGAATATCATCCCAATTAGTAACACCATTTTTATAAACACCTGATGCAATGCCTGAGGTTGTTGAAATATCTATATCATTTGCACAGAGAGAATTGGAAATGATTAAAAAGGTTATTGGAATAATAAATCTCATGTTTAATTAGAATTTTTTAAAGTTTAAATATATATTACTACACTATGTTAAGTAATATGCTTGTCACGAATAAGTATACATAATAAATATATATAAGCATCAGCGGGATGTAGCGCAGCCTGGTAGCGCACTACACTGGGGGTGTAGTGGTCGTCGGTTCAAATCCGGCCATCCCGACCACCACCACAATATCGAATAAAAAAACACATATATCGCATGAAAAAGGTGTTAATTATTAAAAATTATCCTATAATTCACTTTCTTATATAAAAAAATATAATGAAACAAAATAATCAATACAAGGTGGAGTATTTAAATGGCAAAATTTATTAAGTCAAAGTTTAGAGTTTTATGGGGAACAGTATTCAGCTTTTTTGCTGGAATTTTTTCCACAACTAATATATCTGCTCAAGAGGCTGATAGCAATGATAATCCTCAGGCAGCAGAAGAGGTTGTTGAAGAAGAGAAAACTCTTGATCCTGGAGCAATTGCAGCAGCAATTGCAGCAGCAGCAGCTTTATTAGATGGTACAGGGGATGGTCCAGAGCCAACAGCTGCACCAACAGCTGCACCGACTACTGCGCCAACTACTGCGCCAACTACTGCACCGACTACCGCACCGACTACCGCACCGACTACTGCACCAACAACTGCGCCGACAACTGCGCCGACTACTGCGCCTACTACTGCACCATCCACAACAGCTACAACGGCTACTACTGGAACTACAGCTACAACGGCTACTACTGGAACTACAGCTACAACGGCTACTACTGGAACTACAGCAACAACTGGAACTACAGCTACTACAGCAACCACTGCTACGCCAGCTACTACAGCTACTACAGCTACTACAGCTACTACAGCCACTACAGCTACTACGGCTACCACAACCACAACTACCAGTAGCACATAAAATAAATTTTTTTATTCAAATATAGCGACTTCAGTCGCTATATTTTTTTAAGGTAGTTGATCTCACTTTTTTCCCAAAAGGGTCAATAATTTGTTTTGACATCCAAACATAATTATCTTCATCAACCCAATAGAAATTTTTACCCTTCCATCCAACTTGAGGCACTGAGAAACTCTCCTCAATTAATCTGTAATCAAAACTAGACTGATCAATTTTTTTAACCATAGTTCCTTCTTTTAAAAGGTTGTATGAAAAAAATATTGGCATATAGTTTGAATCTGGGTTATGAAAGCGAATCAATCCTCTAGATTCTTTCAATTCTTTATAACCTTTATAGGAAGTAATCTCAAAGTCATTTTTAAGTCCAATAGTCTTAATTATTTTACCTTCTTTGGAGCTAATAATTATATCTCTACCTTTAAACCAAGTTTGAATACTATTTCGTGATGAGCTTAAAAGATATATATTTTCCACACCATAGCCAAATTGAATGGTTTGCATTGCATAAGGGCTTTCAATAATCTCTTTGGATATAGTTACAGTCTTCCTTGAAGAATCAGATAAATAGTCTATGGAAGCACAGCTTGATAGGGCTATTATAGATATTAATTTAATCCAAGAATCCATTCCATCCTCTATTTATTTCGCCATATGTTGTATTGTCTATTAAGTCTATTAATCTTTTATCATAATCTAATTTAGCGCCGCCATCTCTTGTAAGGGGCTTAAGTTTGAAATCAAGATTTTGTTGGGTATATTTCTTTGAGAATAAATTAAAGGGTATTTTAAAATAAAATCCTTTATCGAAACTACCTTCACCAAACTCCTCTGCAGAAACATTTGTTCTTGAAAAAAATACACCTGCCCTAAACCCTGATTTCGTTCTTCTTGATAAATCTAAGGTATAGCCCTTATCTTTAGCTAAATATTTACCTATACTCAGATTGGCAATTAATCCCAATTGTTCAAAATTATAATTAAAATTTACATGACCTGTTGTTGTTTTGTAATCTAAGAAACCAAACCTTTGATTAAAAGCTCTTTTTTGAACTTTAAAGGCCTCTAAACCAATCATCAAATTAGAGTCAAATGGCTTATATAAGATCTCTCCTCCAAAACCTCCATACATCATTTCAAATATACCGGCACTAACTTTAGCGTATATTTCTTTTTTAGGTGACCACAAATAATCAAACTGCATTCTTGATATGTATTTATCGCTTTCTTTTAAATACTCCATAAGATCAGTCCTTACATGCGGCAAGAAGTCAGATCCTGCCCCAGTCAAAGTTGGTCGAAAGTTGTCTTCTAGTGTCCATTTAAGATTAGATGTAAGTGTAAGGTTTCTAGAAAACTGTATCTCACTCTGATGCTGAAGAACCAAACCACCAAAATAAAACCTTTCCGGATTACCTACATGATTAACAAGGTTTGGTGAAATGCTTTGAAAAACTGCAGGAAAAACTATCTTTGGCTTATAAATATTTTTATTAAAACTATTCTTATTACCTGTTTTTATTATTGTCCTATTAACAACTAGCTCTATAGGTACTTCATTTTTTAAACTATCAACATCTTTTTTAAAGTAAGAGATATTATTCATTTCCATACCCAATTTGACATGGGTTATGTTTATTTTATTTATTGCTAATTCATGGTTATTGGCTACCTGTGTGGAAATATAAGCAGCATATGAACTTGATCTGATAGGATTTTTATATATTGAATTTGTAAGAGCAATATCCAAAACATCTAAATTATCTACTTTTTTATATGAAGCTGTCTGTAATAAAATATTATTATTATTAAGGTTGTATAAAAGATCGTTATAAAAAGTCCTTTTAGCTTCTTTATGATTATGAATTGTAGGCTTTATATCATTCTTTTTTATTAATTTATCATCAAACGTAGCTCCAAAAGTAAATGTTAAATTTAAAGTATTTCCTTTCACATAAGAAACATCCATAAATCCATATTTATTTAATGGGAAACTTATACCGAAGTTAATCTTAGAATCTGATACACGGCGGGCAAACGATGCATCCTCTCTAAAACCTGCTGAGAAATCAAAATAATTAAATGGATCATTTTCTATTTTAACTTTTAATCCCCTTCCATAAGGTACAAACCATTCTATACCTCCAAATAGAGATGCATCACCTGTAAACCAATTTCCTGCATTAAATGTACCTCCAAAAGAAGATTGAATTAAATCCCTATTTGTGAAATGACCAGAAAATATGCGAAGTGGATTAGATATACCGCTGCCATTATTAAACTTGCCCCAACCAGCGCCGAATGAAAGCTTAAAATGATTAAAATTATAAGTTGAAACCAAATATTCTTTTGAAAAATATCCAGTTCCAGCCAAATCATCTATACCAATTGCTAGCATTGGAAGATATTCCTGATTTGGTTTATATGACATCTTTACATTAAATCCCTTATCAAGATCATGACCAGCTATACCATCTCCGTCATTCCAAATAAGATCGCTTGGTCTATAGTAAAAGTAACTAGCTTCAAGCCAATCGAAGGGGGCAACACTTAAAGTGCCCAACTTCCACATATCATTCCTATTGAGCGACAAATAAACAGAGCCTTCGGCTTGTGACTCAGCGGTAGGTATCTGTATTAAGCCTGTTTGACCAAAAGAGTTAAATGAAGAAGATCTATCTTTATATATATAATCTAAATAATCGGCTGATAAATAAAGATTAAAGAAAAAAATAAAAAAAAAAATCTCATAAACTTATTAGTTATTATTGAGAACGGATAGAGATGTCAAACTTAATGTAATGCTACTTATTATTGGAGCCCAAACTGCTGCTGATTGGACGCCGTTCAAAAGGCTACTAGATTGAGGGACATATATGATTGATCCTGGATAAATCAAGATCTCTCTTTCACGTCTTAGTAGTCGTGAAGTATATGTAAGCCTTTCTGTTTTTCCATTTGGGTGAACAACAAAAACTGATTTCTTTTCGCCAGTATCAAGGATGCCGCCTGCATTATCTAGATAATAACTTAGTTTTTTGCCAGGAGAGTAGCGCACCGAACCTTGAGTACTTATCTCACCAAAGACATAAACTTGCTGAGTGACATATGGAATTAATATCGAATCCTGATCTTCGAGAACTGTATCTAGATTTTGATTTGCATCAATCATATCCAAATCAAATTCAGCCATTATTCTTCCTGAAATAGATGCTTTTTTTAATTCACTGATAAGCATAGGTAAGGCTGTTGAATCAGAACCCGAGCTTAATGTTGATAAGTTATTAGCCAAGTTTTTAATAAATATGCTATACAGCCTATCTTTTGCTTCTTTATTTAGCTTTTCCGTTTTTTTATTATTTAGAAATCCTCCAAATGGATAAGCTAATTCTTTATAGCCGCCTGCATTTTTTATAACATCACTTAATGTTGTTCCATTTGAAATACTATATTCACCAGGGTCATTCACGGCACCTTCGATAGTAACAGTACCATATTGATATTCACGAATATTTATTATGTCTCTATGATTAACAAGGGTATTAGCTAAATTATCAGTAGAAATATCAATAGTTATAATTTTTCCATCTTTTAGTCTTTGAACTGCTATATGTTTTAAATTTGCTGTAGTTTTGAAATTATTTGCAAATTTAATTGCATCTGCAAAACTTTCACTATTTTTTAACTCATATACGTGAGGCCTATTGACTCCAGAGTCAACAGTGACAAGTATTTCTGATTGTTTAATAAAAATGCTATCCCCCGACCTAAGCTTTGGTCCAAAATTTGGTTTACCAAAAACAAAAATGTCATATAGATCAATGGATTCTATTACATTTCCTTCTCTGATGACTTGAATATCTCTATAGCTACCCAAATCATCTATTCCACCTGACATACTAATTGCGTGCAAGAGATTTGAATTACCATTTAACGTATAAACACCCGGATTTACAGAATTTCCTGATATAAGTATTTGTATATCTCTTACATTCACTAATGATATAAATACCTTAGTACCTATAAACGAAGAATTAACTTTGCTTTTTACTAGCTCACTCGCATTTTCAAGCGAAAGACCTGATACAAAAATTTTTCCAATATCTGGAATATTTATTGATCCATCTCTTTTAACAGGTATTTTTTTTGTTGTATCTTTTCTTTGAGTTATTAACTGCACCTCTAAAATATCACCAAAATCTAATACATAAGAGCCATCAAAATTAGGCTCATTTATTGGCATAAAAGAAGACTGCATCATATTAAAGATAGACTTACCATACCTTTTTTTAGGTTTCTTTATTTCATCTAAATTGTTAATATCAAGATCTAAGCTTATTTCATCAAGCATTGCTCTAGCCTGTATTAATCTTACTTCGAGAGCTTTTTGCTGCTCTACCATAGAAGTAGGCCTTCTATATACAGGATTATCTTCAGTGGTCTTATTTCCCATTTCATTAATTACATCTTCCCTAATTTCTGCAGGTAGACTCTCAAGATATGCTTTGTCAAAATCTTGAGATAGGATTATAAGTGGATATACTAAAATGGCTGATATTAATAATTTTTTCATAGGTTTAAAGATTTTTTTATATTAAAAGAGCTAATAAAATTAAGTTTTTTTCTTGAACTTATTATATACGATTCTCTTGTTTTTGGGTTCCTGCCAATTCTTTCCAAAGTTTCTTTAGTATAAAAACTTCCAAAGCTACTAATTTTAACTTTTTTGTTAATGGATTCTTTTTTGATTATGTTAATAAAATGGCCTAGAAATGCTGATGCGTCATTAGTCGAAATATCAGCATTAATAGAAATTTCTTTACTTATATCAGCTTTAGTTGTGCTCATATTTTATATGCCAGGTATCTCTATTGAATCTATTGAAGAAGTTCTTTTAATAACATCGCTTAAAACTAAATCAATCTCATCTACTTTTAACGTTTTATTACTTGACTGAAAAATAAATCTAAAACCTATCTTAATTTGTTTAATTTCTATATTTTTATAGTAATCAAATACAAATACTTGTTTTAAAATTTCGTTACTGAATTCATTTATTACATTCAGTAAATCTTTTATCTTTGTTGAATCTTTTATTAAGAATGAGATATCCCTGTTAGAGGATGGGTATTCAGAAACTGGCTTGTATTGAATAAAACTTTTAGGTTCTAGCAATTGATTGTTGTTAAGTAATATATTTTTACTTAGGCTATTAATCTCAATTTCTATAGATAGAATTTCAGACTTAACTTTAGAGTCAAGCGAGTCTCTAGAGATCACTTTGATATGAAGATTATCAATTGTAGTTATTTCTTTAAATATTTTTAATAAATACTGCTTGTTAATTTTATTTGAAAATTCTTTATAGTTTAGTCCCACTCTTCCGCTTGCGATTACTGACAACACTCTTTTTTTATCAATACCGCCTTTTGAGTAATAAATATCAGATATTTCAAATAATTTTATTGAATCTTTTTGTCTTCTTTCATTAAATAAGAGATTGTTTAGTATAGAGTGGGTTGCGTTGGTTCTTAAAAATTCCCTATTTGAATCCAATGGATTATCAACTTTAATTGCTTCATCTGATGATATGCTTACGAATGGGGAGTTAATAACCTCATAAAAACCATGATCTAAAAGAAAATGCCTTAGTCTTTTTTCAATATCATTATAATTAGGTTTCTCACTTTTTGGGATATTAATTTCTAATCTTGGCAAATTATCGTAACCAATAACTCTAGCAAGCTCTTCAGCTAGATCATTTTGTGTTCTCACATCACTTCTGAAAGATGGGACTATAATAGAGTCTCTCTCGACCACAAATCCTAGTTTTGTAAGATACATTAAGTACTCTGTTTCACTTATATCGAGTCCAATAATTTGATTTATTTTTTGAACATCAACAGATATTTCATGGACTGGGTTATCAATATATTTATAAGAAGTGATAGACATACTTTTTATGTTTGTGTGCTCACTAACAAGCTTTATAAATCTTCTTAACACTTTATCTTGGCCCTCAGGGTCAACACCTCTTTCAAATTTATGAGATGCTTCAGACCGAATATCATACTTTACAGATTTGCCTATAATTGCCTCAGGTTGAAAGAATGCACATTCCACAATAACAGTCTTGGTGTGAGCTGAGCATGAAGTGCTTTTTCCACCAACTACTCCTGCGAGACTTATTACCTCATTATTTAGGGAAAAAACTGCATTCTTATCTTTAAGAATGACTTTCTTGTCAAGCAATGTTTCAAACTCTTCGTTTTTTTCTATTTCATGGAATACTAATTTATTGTTGATTGTATTTGCATCATAGCAATGAGTCGGCTGACCTGTCTCATAGGAAAGATAATTGGATAAATCAGTAAAGAAATTATTTTTATTTAAGCCTAAATCTTGAAAATAATTATCAAGAGAGCCTTTATACGTCTCAGGAACTTGTTCAATTTCTAACTTAAGAAATGATATTTTTGGGCAAACATTTTCAGATAGATTTTCAAAATCTAATTGAAGTTCATTTAGTTTTTCAGTAAATATTTCTTGCTTAAGGTCAACTTTGTAAAAAACAGCTAAATCTCTTAGTAAGCCATTTATAGATAAGCAATCTCCTCTGTTGGGAGTAAATTCCATATCAAAAATATCACCATCTATTTCATGCTCATGACCAAGTTGAAATAATTTATTAGAAATA
>ERZ1048068.2478-NODE-2478-length-12950-cov-5.158666_pt1 | contig 12950 bp, 6 predicted proteins | sample MGYA00383098_ERZ1048068 | MGnify/ENA primary metagenome ERZ1048068 (study PRJEB29581, sample SAMEA5548368) | metagenome | biome: marine; feature: coastal; material: water | depth 1 m | study: Short-term variability in the microbial, nano- and picoplankton... | reverse complement strand
ATCCTCACCCTCCCTTTCCGAAACTTTCTTCCTCTTTTTCCAGTGCGAAGCGCGCCTTCCTGCGTAACCTCTCGACACGACTCTTTCATGGCGAAGCGAACCAGACTGACAGCTCCCTTTTCCGACACGCAGATTGAAGTTCGTGGAGCGCGGCAGAACAACCTCAAGGGTATCGATATCGATATTCCGGTTGGGAAATTCACTGTCGTGACGGGGCCGAGCGGCTCTGGGAAATCGAGCCTCGCTTTCCAAACTCTCTATGCCGAAGGGCAACGACGCTACGTCGAAACGTTTTCCCCCTACACCCGGCAGTTCTTCGATCGGATGGACAAACCGCAGGTCGATTCGATCCGCGGAATCCCGCCTGCGATTGCAATCGAACAGCAGAATGCGGTCAAGACAACTCGCTCGACTGTCGGGACGATCACTGAAATCAATGACTACCTGAAGTTACTTTTTCCGCGGCTCTGCAAAGGCTACGACCCGGTTACAGGAGACCTCATCGAACCGGATACACCAGAGTCGATTCTGCGAAAAACGAAGGAACGTTTTGGAAAAGACGGCGCTCTCCTGATTCTTTTTGGCATCACCGTTCCGGCGAAAACGAAGCCAGCCGAGTTTTTCGAATTTCTTCAGCAGCAGGGTTACCTGCGCGTCTGGATTTTCGGCGAAGCCTATCGGGTCGATGCGCCGGAGAAATACAAAACGAAAACTCTCCCCGGCGAGGTCGACGTGATCCAGGATCGGGTCGCACCGTCACGGCGTTCACGATTTCTCGAAGCTCTCGAACGAGCACTCGATCTCGGAAAGGGCGTTGCCTCGATTGTCGATACGGAGAGCGGAGAAAAGCTGTCCTTCTCCCGAAGCTGGATATCGCCGGAAACAGGGACGGAGCTGAAGCCGCCGACGCCGGGGCTTTTCAGTTTCAATCATCCGATGGGGGCGTGCCCCGCTTGCCGTGGATTCGGTCGCGTCATCGGCATTGATGTCGATAAAGCCCTTCCAGACAAATCTCTTTCTATAGCGGAAGGTCTTGTTCGGGCCTTCCAAGGCGACAGCCACTACGAATGCGAAGAAGACCTCGAACGCTGTGCCCGGGCACGCGGACTCAGCCTGATCGAACCTTATGACGAAATGTCGGAGGAGGATCAACGCTGGATCATCGAAGGGGACGGCGGTGATCCTGAAGAAGCGTGGCAACATGGCACCTGGTATGGCGTCCGTGGATTTTTCGAATGGATGGAATCCCGTGCCTATCGGATGCACGTCCGCGTTTTCCTGAGCCGCTACCGCAGTTACACCACTTGCAAGGATTGCAAAGGAACCCGACTGAAAGCGGAAGCTCTCAACTTCCGCGTCGCCGACAAAACACTGCCCGAGCTCTGGCAGCTATCGATCGACGATCTTGCCGATTTCTTTTCCACAATTCAGGTTCGCAAGGAAGATACCACCGCAACAATGTTGCACGAGGAAGTCTCGAATCGCCTCGGCTACCTCCGCGAAGTGGGCCTTGGATACCTGAACCTCGATCGGCCAACAAGAACGCTTTCAGGCGGAGAAACTGAGCGAGTCAATCTCACGACCTGCCTCGGGGCAAGCCTGACAAACACACTATTTGTTCTCGATGAGCCAACTGTCGGCCTCCATCCACGTGATGTCGGCAAACTTATCGGAGTGATGCGCCATCTACGCGACCTCGGCAATACCATCGTCGTGGTCGAGCACGAGGAGGCAGTCATTCGCGCCGCCGACCATCTCCTCGAAATCGGGCCGGGCCGTGGTGATGGAGGAGGTGAGTTGGTCTACGCCGGAGACGGAATTGTTTCTGCAGCAGATGCTACGAGAAAGCAGAAGGACAATCCGCGCGCGCTGACTTTGGAGTATTTGTCAGGGAAAAAGAAAATCGAAGTTCCGCAGGAGCGGCGCACTTTCGATCACACCCTGAAGATTCGCCGCGCGACGCAGCACAACCTGAAGAAGATCGATGTGGAAATCCCGCTCGGTGTTTTCTGCTGCGTCACCGGCGTTTCCGGTTCAGGCAAGTCCACCCTGATTCACTCCGTCCTCCACGGCAATCTCCTCCGTGAGATGGGGCTGGCCGGAGCCGACCACGAGATAGGTTCCTGCAAAGGCATCAGCGGTGCGAGCCGGATTCGGGAAGTTGTGATGGTCGATCAGGCTCCACTTGCAAAGACGCCGCGCTCTACCCCTGCTGTCTACACCGGCATTTTTGAACCGATTCGAAAGCTCTTCACGGAGACCGCTGATGGAAAGTCCCGATCCCTGACGCCAGGCTACTTTTCCTTCAACAGCGGCGCCGGACGTTGCGCTCGCTGCCTTGGAAACGGATACGAGAAGGTGGAGATGCAGTTTCTCAGCGATCTCTACGTGACCTGCCCCGAATGCGAGGGGAAACGCTACACACCTGAAGCTCTCGAAATCGAGCTGGCTGAAAAGACAATCCACGACATTCTGCAGATGACGGTGAGCGCAGCGATCGAATTTTTCTTCGCAATCGAAGATCGCAAGTCCGCCAAAATTATCGAAGGCCTTCAGTTGCTCGCTGACGTCGGTCTCGGCTACCTGCGCCTCGGCCAACCGCTCAACACTCTCTCTGGCGGAGAAAGCCAACGTCTCAAGCTCGTAGGCCATCTCCTTTCCAAACCGAAACGCCAGAAGAAAGACGATAAGACAACACTCCTGATCTTTGACGAGCCGACCACCGGCTTGCACTTCGATGACACTGGAATGCTCCTGCGAGTTTTTGAGCGACTTGTCGAAGCAGGAGAGTCCGTCGTTGTCATCGAACACAACCTCGACGTCATCCAGTGTGCCGATCACATTATTGATCTCGGCCCCGAAGCAGGTGTCGACGGAGGTGAGGTAGTCGTTTGCGGCACACCCGAGGAAGTGGCAAAGCATCCCTGCTCCCACACCGGGCAATACCTTGCGCGCCATCTCGCGCCGCGCACTTCGGTTGCGAAAGATCAACTCAAGGTAGCCGAAGGGTCCGATCCGGTTCTTTACGAAGTCGAACGCCCGGAGAATGCGATCCAGCTTTTTGGTGCGCGGGAAAACAATCTTAAGGACATCGATGTCACGATCCCCCGTGAACAGTTTGTGGTTGTGACAGGGCTGAGCGGATCAGGAAAATCGACCCTCGCCTTCGACATCCTTTTCGCCGAAGGGCAGCGTCGCTTTCTCGATTCCATGTCGACCTACGCGCGTCAATTCGTCGAGCAAATGGAGCGGCCCGACATCGACGTCGTTGCCGGGCTTCCTCCTACCGTCGCCATCGAGCAGCGCATTTCCCGCGGTGGCGGAAAATCCACCGTCGCAACCGTAACCGAGGTCTGGCACTTTCTTCGCCTCCTCTTCGCGAAGGTCGGCACCCAGTTTTCTCCGGATACCGGTAAGCCCGTCGAAAAGCAGAGCATCACCTCCATCGTTTCCCGAGTCAGGAAAGAAGCCGCCGGCAATACGAGGCCGGTCAAGGTCATGGCTCCACTCGTGAAGGCGAGAAAAGGCTATCACACGGAGGTGGCAGAATGGGCGGGGCGACAAGGATTCGATACCTTGCTGGTCGATGGTCAATTTGTCGAAGTCGAGTCATTCGAACGACTCGCCCGCTTCAAGGAGCACAACATCGACGTCATTGTTGGTGAGGTCGATCCGAAGACAAAACCCGAGGATACGCTCGAGATGGTCGAAACCGCACTTCGCCTCGGCAAGCGAACGATGCGCTACCTCGACAGCAACAATCGCATCCAGGTCGCCAACACCGAAATGGCTGACCCGGAAACAGGACGCTCTTTCGAAGAACTGGATCCACGCCTTTTCTCCTACAACTCCCCACACGGATGGTGCCCGCTTTGTCGAGGCTACGGAACGATTGAGTCACGCCCTTCCAAGTCCGACGAGCGCGATGCCGAGTCCCAGCTCGACGCGGAGTTGCGCGAAGAATATCGACGTTCGCGATCGCGAAACCAGATCGAGGTCGAGCTCTGCTCCGAATGTGAAGGCGCACGGATCAACGAAATAGCCCGCTTCGTTCGCATCGACGGAATGGGCATCCATGACATTGCGGGCCGTTCCGTTGCCGATGCTCGTGAAATGATCTCCGGCCTGAAGCTCGAAAAGCAGGCGAAACTGATCGCACGCGATATCCTTCCCGAGATCACGCAACGACTGAAATTCATGGAAGAGGTAGGCCTCGGCTATCTCCAACTCCATCGCTCAGCCACCACCTTGAGCGGAGGGGAAAGCCAACGCATTCGCCTCGCCGCGCAACTCGGCTCCAATCTGCGTGGAGTCCTCTACGTGCTCGACGAACCCACGATCGGACTGCACCCACGCGACAACGAAAACCTGCTCGACACTCTCGTGGCACTGAAAACCAAGGGTAACTCATTGCTCGTTGTTGAGCACGATGAAGAAACGATCCGCCGCTCCGATCACCTACTCGATCTCGGCCCGGGTGCCGGAAAATTTGGCGGAGAAGTCGTCTGGCAAGGGGATCCGAAAAAACTTTTCCTGAAGTCGGCTGCCAAGTCGGACTCCCCCAGCCGTCTCGCGTTTTCCGATCCGATTCGACATCCGATGCGGGGCGAACGCAGAAAGTTGCCCGCAAAAAACCGCAAGGACGGCTGGCTGAGAGTGAAGGGTGCCACGGCGAACAATCTGCAGAATATCGACGTCAGAATCCCCATTGGGCGCCTCACGGTCATCGCTGGGATTTCCGGATCCGGGAAGTCGAGTTTCATGCGAGGAGTGCTCAAGCCTGCTGTCGATTCGAAACTGAAGAAGCCAGCGAAGAAAAAGAACACGTGCACAGTAAAGCGGGCGAAGACCTGGAAGTCCATCGACGGCGTGGACCAGCTCGAGGCGGTCTACGAAGTCGATCAATCGCCCATTGGAAAAACTTCCCGTTCCACTCCTGCAACCTATGTGAAGGTCTTCGATGAAATCCGCAAGATGTTCGCTCATTTGCCCACGGCCCGAGCACGCGGCTACACCGCGTCGCGTTTCTCCTTCAATACCGAAGGTGGACGATGCGAAGCCTGCAAGGGGAACGGCCAAATCAAGTTGGAGATGAACTTCCTCCCGACGACTTACGTCATTTGCGAAGAGTGCAACGGACGGCGCTTCAATTCACCGACGCTGGAGATTCTCTACAACGGGAAATCGATCGGTGATGTCATGGATCTTTCAATCGAGGAGGCCTCCGAATTTTTCTCCGGGCATCCCAAGATTTCACGGACACTTGGCCTGATGAACGATACCGGTCTCGGCTACCTCCATCTCGGCCAACCCAGCCCCAGCGTTTCCGGAGGCGAAGCACAACGCATCAAGCTCGTCAGTGAATTAACTCGTGGAGTCGGCCGATCCGCCAATGCCCGTCTCCGCCAGAACCGAAAGCCAAAATCTAATCTCTATCTCATCGAAGAACCCAGCATCGGGCTCCACGCAAGCGATGTGAAACGACTGCTCGATGTCATGCACCGTCTCGTCGATGAAGGAAACACCGTCGTCGTAATCGAGCACAATCTCGAGATCATGGCCGAAGCCGATCACCTCTTGGAGATCGGACCGGAGGCCGGAGAAAATGGTGGGATGGTCGTCGCAGCAGGAACGCCAGAGGAAGTGAGCCAAGTTAAGGAGAGCAGGACAGCTCCGTTTTTGGCAAAGCAATTGGATTAGCCGCTATCTACTGCAGCAGCTTCAACTGCTCCAGGTTCGCCCGCATCACACTCATCCAATCGCCCTCCTCCGGCTGATTTCCGCAGGGATCGATGACGATGCTCTTGATTCCCTTTTCCTCGAGCATTTTGACCGCCGCCTCAATGGGCTGCCCTTCCCAGAGCATCCACTTCGCCGGGTGCACTTCAAGAATGTCGTGCAATTCCACAACGGCCTTACGGACCGGCGTAACTTCGGGCTCCCAGTGCACGGACTTGATCGCCAATCCATAGCGCCGAGCGAAATATTGATACACAGGGTGCGACGCGACGATAGGAGTATTACCGATGGAGTCTCCTACCTTCTTAAACTCGACGTGCAAGGTCTCGATTTCATCAGCGAGAGTATCAAATCGTTTTTGCAGTTCTGTCTCTTTATCCGGCAACAACTGAGTCAGCGCGACAGAGACTTCCTCCGCCTGCCAGATGGCCTGCTGCAAATCCATCCAGGTGGTGAACGCAATTTCACCATGAGAGTGAGCCTCTCCGGGACCGTGAGTATGAGCCACTCCCTCTGTTTCGATGTAATCGCCGGAAAATACAATGCTCGTATTCACAACCGGCGAGATCGGGAGTGTCACAGTGCTTTTCCACTTTTCATAGGTAGCTCCATTCAGAAAAATCACGTCGGCCTTTTGCATCCCGGTGATCGCCTCATTAGATGGTCTCCAGAAAGCAGGGTCGCCTCCCGGTTCAACCGGATACCGAAGATCAACGAAGTCACCTCCGATTCGCTCTGCAAAATAATAGAGCGGGTAGTTCGATGCGTAGACAACAGGCTTGCCAGTACGTGGGGCATCGGGTGCACTCTCCGGCGAGCCGCATCCCGTCAAAAAGATAATTCCAATAAGCAGGGTCGTTGCTCTCATTTCATTGATCATTTCTCCTATTTTACGCTCTCTTAAACTAGAAAGTCTCCAGATTTTCGAGATGAGATCGGTCGGTCCCATTCGGTTCACCGACTACATCAAGATACTCCTGCATCCAGTAGCTTTCCCCCATCATGAGCTATCCGCGTGGACGCAGCATTGCCCCAAGTCCTTTCAAGGTTTCGGGATAGGCTGGTTCTCCCATGGAGTAAGCATGAGAAGCCCCCATGCAGATGCTCAGGTCGAATGGAGAATCGAATTCCATTTCTCGAACACCGGTCACCTTTCGAGGATGACCAATGACATCGTAGTCTTTCACCTCTTTCGGCGTGATGCCGACTTTGGCAGCCCCAGCCTGGAGATTGGAATAGACAGAAAAACTACCGTCGCTCTGGACCTGCGCGATGAGGAGTCCCGCCGGCGATGTAGAAAAGACTGCCAGAAGAATGATAACGCGTATTTTCATAAAAGTGTCACCTGTGGCAAGAGCCCTTCCCTATTCCCCGTCTAACGAATCCAGGAACTCCCACAGCTTCTCCGTTGCCGGATCAGCGGGCTTTCCAAGGTCGCCATTAAGGCGGACGTGATTGCTGTCGCTTTTTCCATACATCGTTACGGGGATATTTGATTTTTTCAGTGCATTTGTCAGGGCGCCTGCCTGGGCTCGGGTCGCAGGATTCCCGGGAAAATAAAGAATCAGGAAAGGCGGAATATCTTTTCCCTCGGCAACATGAGTGACCGCGGAAAAGTCGACGTGCTTTTTCGGATCATTCCCGAATTTTTGACGATGTCCAAAACTTGGCAGCGGCCGTCCGTAGAGCTGTGCGCGAAACTCGGCTGTCGCAATGACTTTTGGCAGATCGTAGGTATCGCCATCAACCGGGATGCAGCCTTTCAAGTCGGAAAGGGACACATCATGCTTCGCGAGGTAGCGCTCGTCGATGCAGAGCAATGCTGCGAGCTGAGCTCCGGCAGAATGCCCGCCAACGATAATCTGACGCGGATCACCACCGAGTTCCCTGATGTTTTTGTGAACCCAGCCCATCGCTGCAGCAACGTCGGCAATGAGGGTATCCATATCGACATCGGGAAGGAGCCGGTAGTTGGTGGAGACAAAAACATAGCCGCGTTCGATGAGGACTTTCGGCTTCAGCTCAACATCACTCTTGTCACCTTGCGTCCACCCCCCGCCGTGTATCCAGAACACAACCGGAAGCAATTCATCGCTCGCTTTTTCCGGCTGGTAGACGTCGAGCACGTGGCGCTCATGTCCATCTTCGAGGTAGGGAATGTTGCTTGTCATGGTTTGGGAAAAGGCAGCTGACGCTATGGTCAGTGAAAGAATAGAGGTCAGGCATTTCTTCATCAGCATTCGTCTTTCTTCGGATCTTTAACTTCTGATTTCTCTTCATCGACCACCCAATAAATCGCGTTCCGCAAAAGGGTGCGAAATTGGGTCACCGTGAAATCGTAGGGATGCCCGAGAGAGGTATAGAACACTTTCCCGCCAGAAGGCGAAGTATGGGTCCATGCCACTGGCTCGGTTTCCTTCACGTTGTAGGCGCTGCCCATGAGGAGTGGCTTCGCTGCATCAGCGAGAGGTTTCACCTCGTAAAGTGATCCATAGGTCTGGAAGCGACGGGCTTCGATTCCAGCGAGAATGGGATGCGCCCCTTCTTTCCCAACCGCCTGCGCGAATGTTGTGATCCTGGATGACAGATGCCCATGATAATTCCCGCCGAGAATCGTCGGATCAAAATCCCTCCATTGATCGAGTCCATCGGGTGCTGCCTCGGGCTTTCTCTGGTGGAATGCATGACTCGCAGTGCGAATCCCGATGGTGGGTTTCCCTGCAGCGACATGATCTCGAAACAGGTTCAGCTGATTCGCAGTGAGGTTGCGACGCCGAACGGAAAGCAAAACCACATCAGCATCTCGAATCACCTCGACACCGGGAAGATGGTTCGGATTTTCCACATCACCGTAGACGAGGCTGATCTTAAAGTCCTTGCCCAGTTCTTCGATCGCAAATTTGGGGAGCGTCTCGTTGGTTTTGTATTCCTTCTCTGCCATGACAATCGCGATGTGCTTGCGCTTGTCGCCGGGAAAGCGGAATGACTCGGACTCGTCCGGGAGAATATCGGCGCTCGTGATTGTTGGGCACCAGTGGCGCTCGATATGGGAGAAAACGAGGTCGTTTCCCGTGAAATGATTCACAAACGGTTCTTCGCGCGGGTTGTACATCGTATCGGTCATATCGCGCATGAGCACGACATTCTGCCCGGCACGAACCAACTGTCGAATCCCAAAAGGACGCCCTAACACACACATATTGGTGTGTACTCCCATGATGATAACGTTTTCGATCCCTTTTTCCTTCATCAGGTAATAGGCTTCCGCGCTATCTGTGATCGCATCGTCCTCCGCAATACCGAGCGTTTCGATTTGTTCGGAATAAAAACGGACCCGATCACGAAGTTTACCTTCATCATCGCACGGCTGATCTGTCGCCACCGGCATAGGAGGTTCTGACGCGGGATCGAGATAACACCAGTTCTGCAACTCAATCGGCGCACCCACCCTCGGTGCATTCTGGGCAAGCCTGCGCTGTGGTGTGTTGGCATACTTGTCCATGCACCCGCTCGGGCAATGAATGATTAGCGCGCCCTGCTTCCGGGCCTGCGCGATGGTGCGATTCATACGCGGAGCCATCTCAGAAACCCGCCGCGCCGCATTGCGACAATAGTGGTCGTCCCACATGTCGCAGATCACGACCGCAGTTTTCGATGCGTCCCATTTCCCCGCCTCCGTAATCGTATGGTAGCGACCGGATTCGGCCTGCGTTTCGACCTGCTTACGAAAATTGAGATGAAGGGTGTCGGCGAAACTGCTCGTCGCGAGCACAGCGAGAGCATGGAAGATAAAAATCTGCTTCATGAATTCGGTTAGAAGTTTTGAAATTGGTAGGAGTATAGGTCGGCGTCTTTCAGAAGGAAACGGAGTCGGATTTTCTTTCCGCGAAACCTTTCCACACCCGCACCGTTCCTCCAGTGGACAACGCGATACACAGTATCGCCAAATTGAGGAATGCAATCATCGACGCTGAAACCGGGAATCGGATCTCCGGCTGCATCTTGGATTTCGACGCGAATTTCTCCTGCAGCCGAGGTGGCGAAGTTCAGGTTCAGCAATTGGCCATCAAAGATGAGAGGCTTCGTAATCAGTTCGCCACCTTCCCAACCAGCATTGACCGAGACGAAGCCGTCGAGTCGCAAGGTATAGCGCCGCAGAGTGCTGCCCTTGCCGTGCCAGTAGCCTTCTGTCGCGTAGAGCGAAAGTTCGTTCGCCGCCCCCGGCAGGGCGGACTTTGTCTCGACGAGATGCCAGCCGAGATACTGGGCTCCGTAGTGCCAGGTTCCGGGGCGCTCTTCGCCAGGGCGGAGAAAGGCTTCGTTCCATCGCTTGAAGTTCACTCCGTCGCGACTCGCCATGAACAGCCCCTCGGTAACCGCGTATCCATAGCGCTTGTTTGCCGCAGCGCGGGTTTCGCGATCCTTTTGATCCGGCAAATCGCTCATCGACTGCGAAGCGCCACGGTCAATGTATCGCGTGGGAAAACCGAGCAGAAGATGAGGAGCGCGATGGTAGGGCTTCACATGATTCGTGTAGAGATGCTCTGCCGGAGAGTTTTCGTATTGCAGATCCTGATGGGCCGACCAGTTAATGAGATCGTCCGAGGTCGCCGTGCGAATGATGCGATACCCACCCGGTTCCCACTCTTTCTCCGTGGTCACCCCTTCACTGAAGGCCCGCCAATAGGCTCGATATTTTTTGATGGTTGGATCCCAGAAGGCGAGGTTCTGCGAATCGAAAGCACCCACTCCGGACAAAATCGGACTCTTACTCAGCGGAGACCAATGGATGCCGTCTGCGGATTGAAAGACATGCAGCCCCGATTTCCCAGAGGAGCGGAGAATGGCTTTGTATTTCCCCTCCGTTTTTACGTTGGGATTTTCATCGAGAAACACGGCAGGATGTCCCGCATCAACTTTGAGATCTCCGAGGGTTCCGCTGGTGATGGCGATATTGTTTGCCCTCGATCCCTCAAACTCGTGAATGCCTAACTCCGGCTTGCTCCAATGAATGCCATCGTCGCTTTCCGCGTAGCAACAATACAAGGGGTGGCGATTCGTAATAAACTTCCCGTCCTTCACTTCGATGTGCCACGCCTTGTAGTACATCCGGTAGAGATCCCCGTCCTGGAAGATACTGTGGTATCCACTTCCTGTTCCCTCCCATTCCTCGTCGTGCTCCAGGACAACCTCGCGCGGTGCCGGATGATGCAGTCGAAGATCCGCATCTCCTTCGAGCCGGTCGATCAGGGAACTCTCAACGAAGAGTTCGCGGCGGCCTCCGATATCTACTGCAGCACTCTCCCCCTCTGCTGAAATGCCTGAGTCCGAGGCAAAAAGAATACCTATCAAAAATAGCGAGTGCTTCGTGAGTAATCTCAACATGATGAGACTATTTCGCCCACATCACTGGGGGAATGTCAATTCGACCTGCGACGCGGTCGCGGACAAGATTTATCGAACCGTCGCGCCTTCGAATGTGGGAGGATTCGAATTCGATCGTAAAGCGGTGGGATTCTGACAAAACGCCACGTCATAACCGCAACCAAACCCGGAAATTCTTTTGCCTCCTGGGCCACGGTGTCTCGGTCCCACAAGCACGCTGAGCAACTTGTCTGGCTAACTTCACTTGTTGCCCAAAAGCATCCAAGTGATGAGACTCTTTTCACCCATACCCGACGGTCCATTCTAAGACACTAGCGAAGAACAAAAGTATCGGTCACGAAGTCTTCGAAATTGCCAATCACGCTACTCCACTCAACCCACCTGTACTATCGACAAAACTCTCCTGCTCGATTCCGAGGGATTGCATCATCGACACGAAGAGGTTCGACATCGGGACGTCGTTTCCGAACTTCAGGAATTGATCGTGCTTGAGCCCAAAATTCTTTCCGCCGGCAAGAAGGAGCGGATAGTTAACATTCTGGTGAGTTCGTGAATTACTGGATCCGTAAAGGACCAACGTTCGATCGAGCATGGAAGAATCGCCCTCCCCCTCCCGGGTCTCCTTCATTCGTTGCAGAAAACGAGAGAGGTTCTGCGCGAGGAATTGATCGAATTTGCCCATCGCTTCGGCGCCACCTTTCTTGTTCGCCTTGTGCGCGATGCTGTGCCAGTTCGCTTCCAGTCCGAGACAGGCAGGAAACGTGCGAGCAAGAGTGGGTCCGTAGCTGCCCAACTGAAACGCTGAAACACGAGTAATATCGGTTTGGTAAGCGAGAAAGAGCAGATCGTAGATCGCCGAAATGTATTCCTTCGCAGATTCTGGATCAGCGTCGAGAGCGATCGCGGAGGCGTCCACTTTCGGCAGTGGAATATCGAGCCACTCCCGAGAACGTTCGACCCGCTGCTCGACTTGCCGAACCGAAGTTTCGAACTCGTCGAGCTTTTGCTGATCGCCGGAGCCTAGCTTGCGCTTGAGATCACCGGACTGTTCAAGAACAAGATCGAGAATACTTCCCGAATTCTCAAGTCGCGCCCGATCTTTTCGACTCGCATTGTCCTGCCCAAAGAGGCGCTGAAAAATGAGCTTCGGATCGGCCAGCGCCGGAATCGGCTGACCTTTTTCGGAATAGGAGAGAGTCGTCGATCGGGTGCGAGGGCCGATACCTCCATCAGTCGAAACTGTAAGTGAAGCGAGACGGGTTTTATCTCCGAGATACTTCGCAACCAGTTGGTCGAGAGAAACAGTGTTTTTGTAGGTGCCGGGAGCGAGATTGTTCGCGGTGAGAAAGGTATCGCCCGTGTCGTGCCCGTTCATCGATCTGCAGCGAGGATGAGAGAGCCCCTGAAAAACGGTCATATCCTGCTTCAGGCCAGCCAGAGGCTGAAGCACATTGGTAAGCTCATAATCCTTACCTTCCCCGGTCGGGAACCAGCCCCACTGTCGTTCGGGAGAATCGTCCTGCGGCACGGCGACGCCGTAAGGAAACATGACGCAGCAAAGGCGTTTGGGTAATTTGCTACTCGCTGCCTTATCCGCAGCGGAAAGCCCTCCTGTCATTCCCTCCAGCCATGGGAGCGCGAGGGAAACGCCAGCTCCTTTGAGAACGGTTCGACGATCTAAATGCCAGGGTTTGGTCATGGTAGGGACGCGGTTTGGTTTTCCCGTTGTCCGGAAAGATCACGGAAAAACTCGCTTGTCACAAGATCCACGATTAGGCCCCGAAGTCGATAACCGTTTTTCTCAAACCCGGAGACGAGCTTGTCGA
>ERZ1048068.2475-NODE-2475-length-12959-cov-4.917080_pt1 | contig 12959 bp, 5 predicted proteins | sample MGYA00383098_ERZ1048068 | MGnify/ENA primary metagenome ERZ1048068 (study PRJEB29581, sample SAMEA5548368) | metagenome | biome: marine; feature: coastal; material: water | depth 1 m | study: Short-term variability in the microbial, nano- and picoplankton... | reverse complement strand
GGATCGAGGGTCGCGAGGGCTTCGAAGCTCTTGGCGCGGATCTCGCGGTCGCGATCTTTGAGGGTTTTGTCGAGAAGGGGGCGCAGGCCGTCTTCTTTGTTCTTCAGAAGAGTTTCGAGAGCGGCGAGACGAATGGCCGTGGCGTTCTTCGAATTGGCGAAGTGGGTGAGCAAGGTCGCAGGTGTGATCTCGATGCCAAAGCCTTCGGTGGTGCGGATGACCTCGGCGAGAAGCGCTCCGGAGCAGGAGTCGAGGAGGAGGTTCAGGGTCTTGGTGAGATCGGGACGAAGCTTTGCGAGCGAGCGTTCATTGGTGAGAGGGCGGTGCTTGCCGGTGGTGGGATCGGCGGCGGGTGGGTTTTCCCAGCGTTGCAGAACGAAGAGGGCTTCCATACGGATGGATTCCGGGTAGTTCGAGTTTGTTGCGATGCCCAGCGCCCGCCGGGCATTTTCCTCATCGCCCATGCGGTAGATGGAATTGAGAATTCGGTTGTCGATCATGGTGCTGGACTTGCCGAGTAAGTTGGTGGCTCGAGCGACGGCGGAGCGGGCTCCTTCGATGTAGTCATCGTTGATGGCCTGGATCGCTTCGATGGCGATGCTGGGATCGGGGTCAGTGACGAAGGCGGCGAGCTTGTCGCTCTTCAGGCGACGGAGAGCGATGACGAGGCCGCGTCGGACGGCGGGAGAGGAGCCCGTGGCGTGCTTGATTGAGGTATCGACGTCGGCAATGCCGATCAAGCCCTGGATGGCTCCGTGACGAAGGTAGACGTCGGCATCTTTGTTCTTTTTAAGGATGGAGATGAGCGCAGGAATATATTGTGGGTTTTTGGATTTCCCGAGGGCGATTGCGGCATGGAGTTGGGTGTTCGGGTGTTTGTCTTTCAGGAGGAAGGCGGCGGTGCTTTGGAATTCTTTCGGAAAGGAATCTCCAAGGGCTTTTGCGGCCTGGCTGCGGATGCGCCATTCGGAATCCATGGTGAGTTTGGCGAGGGCCTGGGCGGATTTGAGGTCCTTTAAACTGCGGGCGAGTTGGCCGAGTCCCCAGAGCCCGTGAAGGCGGTGGACGAGTTTGTTTCCGGTGGCGGCGGCTTCGAGAAGGTGAGGCCGATTGGTGGTATCTTTCGCGAGGGCGAATTGGGCGCGCTGACGAACGCGCATGTCGGCGTGACTGAGCAGGGAGGCGAGCTTTTCGGGAGCGAGTTTTTCGATGCCATTGGCGAAGAGCGAGCGGACTTCGGCGACGACGGGTTTGGCGGTTTCCTTTTCGTTTTCGAAGACAAAGATCGTGCCGAGGTCGTAGGTTCGCCAGCTGCCGGTGAAGTCGCTGACGTAGACTTTCCCATCGTATCCAAATTCCATGTCGGTGTTGAGGAATCCCTGGATGAAGGTCTCCTCGCGTTCGAGGGCAAAGGATGCGCCGGAGGGTTTCATCTCAAAGGCGATGACGCCGCTTTTCGCTCCGCGGTAGTCGCAGATGAAGAAGTTGTTGTCCCACTTGGGATCGAGGCCGGTGCCGGGATTGTAAGTGAGGCCGGATGGCCCGGTGCTAAGATGATCGGTGGGAGGAAGGTAGGCCGCGGGGCGATTTTTTCCTTTCACATCCCAGCCGCTTTCCTCCATCCAGGGGATTTTGTGGCGACCGTTGACGTCGATGGCATGGCGGAAGTTACGCAGGTTTTGGTTGCCGCGATGCCAGCCGGAGGTGGCCCCTTCGACGATGTGAACGATGCGGGCTTTGTCTCCCATGTCGGCGTTGTTATCGACGGAGAAGGCTTCTCCGTATTGGTCGAAGGCAATTTCCTTGGGGTTGCGGAGACCGTAGTGCACGACTTCGAGACCGCTGCCGTCGGGCTCCATACGGAAGATGGCTCCGGCGTATTGATCATAGAGATGACGTCCGTCGGCGGTCTTGAGATTGTAGCCGCGATCGCCGAGGGTGAAATAGATGCGGCCATCGGGACCGAAGGCGAAGCCATTCAAATCGTGCCCGCTGAGGCTCACGCTGATGCCGTAGCCTTCTTGAAGGGAAGTGCGCTTGTCGGCTTGGAGGTCGCCGTTGGTATCTTCGAGCATCCAAACGTGGGGGATGCAGGCGTAGTAAACTTTGCCATTGGCAGCCATGATACCGGCGGCGGTGCCGTCGAGCGGGGCATTGAAATCGTCGGCGTAGATCTTCGAGAGGTCGGCCTTGCCATCGTTATCGCGATCTTCGAGAACGCGGATCTTGTCGGAGTATTCGGTGTAGTAGGGGAGAGGTTTTACCTTTTCGTGCTTTTTGTACATCTCCAGGCGCTCGGCGGTGGAGGTGAGGGCAATTTCATCGCGCAGCCAATGTTGGTTGCGGCGGTTGTCTTCGATGCCCCGGTCGAAGCGATGGGTCTCGGAGGCGTAGAGACGGTTTTGTTCGTCGAAGCAAATGGCGGTAGCATTGAGGATGTCCGGCTGCCTGGCAAAGACACCGGCCTTCATTTCGGCAGGATAGGTGATGGTGGAGAGAAGAGCTTCGTCGGGATCTTTGGCGGGGAATTTCTCAGGGTTGGCGGTGCCTTCGATCTTCGCGGGCTTCTTTTCTTTGTCGGGGACAGCTTCGATGACGGCAGGTGTGAGAATGACGAGAAGAGCGCAGAGCGAGAAGGAAGTGCGGGTATTGAGAATCATGAGATAGAGATCAGAAGTGGTTGATGAGGTGAAATTATTCGGCAGGTCCGATGGTGCCGCCTTCGATGAATTCAGCTTTGGTGAGAGTTTGACGTTGGTCAATTTTTCCTTGGGCGAGATTGCGGGCCCAGCTCTCGATCCGTTGGGTGACGGGACGGTGATCCCATCGGATGAATGAGACGGAGGGCCTGCACCAGGCAAAGGTCGCATCAGGTTCATAGCAGATCAGAGAAATATTTGCCGGTGAAAGCACTCCACGTTGCGCGAGGTGGGTCATGGTGGCGCTGAAAATGAAGGCTTCATCGATGATCAAGGCGGTGGGCGGCGTAATTTGTAAAAGGTTATCGAGGAGGTGTTGCAAGCCTTCGGCACTCTCTTCCCATTCGGGCATGTTGTATGGTCCGACCGAGAGGCCGTGCCGGGACATCTCGTCGAAAATGGCACGCTCGGGGCCGCCGCCGCCGCCGCCCCGTCGGTCCTTGCGGGTGATCAGGACGATGCGTTTGTGTCCTAGTTCAATCAAGCGCTTGGTGGCATCCCGCGAGGCGGAAATGTGATCCGGTCCCACTCCGGCAATGGGGAGTTCCCGCCTTCTTCCGAAGAGAGCAATAGCGGGCGTTTCCTGTTCGGCGAACCAGGAGAGAATTTCGCGAGAAGCGGAGCGGACGATCCAGGCGTCGGCGGTGGTTTGTCTGACCTCCTGAACCACCCGCTTGGGATCCATCTTGAGATCGAGGAGGCTCTTCGAGGTGTAGAAAGGTTGGTGCCCGGCTTTTTCCAGACGGTGGAGAAGATCGACCATGGTGTCTTCCTTTCTTGCAGCCGCTTCATAATCCAAAATGGCAATACGCATTGAGCAGGTCGATCCGCTCTTGGGTTGCGCGGTAATGCGACGTCTTCGCCCGGCGCCCTGTCCGATTAGGATTCCTTCATTTTCTAGAAGAGAGAGAGCGCATTCGACGGTCTTGGGGCTGACCGAGAGTTCCTCGGCGAGGGAATTTCTTCCGGGCATCACTTCCTTCCAGCGTCCATTCGCGATCTCAAGACGCAGATGGTCGGCGACTTGTGAGGTGATGGACGAGAAGTTATGCGAACTCACAAACGAGACCTGCCTAAAAGGATACTGGTTGTCGATGATAAATCCGACTCAGGGAGCTCTTCCGGGATTGGTGCTCTGGAAAAAGGCCAACTAAGAGGGGGCCTGCTTAAAAGGGGGCCGGTTGTCCGGATTGAATCCGATTGAATATTCGTCTTGTTTTAGGGGAGATTCCGTAGCGGGTTTGTTCAGCAACATTCAATCGATAGGAGTCTTGTCGGTGATAGGGAGAATTTTCCGAGCCTGTAATTGAAATCGAGACCATGAAGATAAATCTGAATTCCAACCCAATGAAGTCTGTGATCTGCTCGTTGGGAGTGTGTTGCGTGATGGCTGCCGAGGGCGGCGAAGTGACTTTTTCCAGTGAGACTCCGGTGGTGAACGCTGCGGACATTGCCAACCTGACATGGACAGATACACGGACTGAGAAGGTTTATAGTGACGCCTCGAATCCCGGGCAGACATTTACAACGGGAGATGATCCGGATGGCTATGCTTTGAACTCCTTTTCGATCCAAATTAACTCGACCAGCAAAACTGATCCGGAGCCAGCGGGAAGGTTCTACAACATCAGGGTGATTCGAATCGATGAAGGCGGTGCGACGACTACTGTGGCGCTTGAAACCGATCATGTTCAAAATGGCCCGTGGTCTGAAGGTGACTGGATGACCTGGACGCTGGATGTGCCAGTAAATCTCTTGCCTGACACGCAGTATGGAATCGATATCGAACATGTGAGCGGCGGGGGTTGGTCCAATGGAATCCCATATCTGAGATACAACCAGAGTGACGATTACGCGGAAGGCAGCGGGTATAACAGGGCGGATGGTGATCCTGCCGAAATCAATGATGACGCGAGGCGGGATTTTGTGTTTCACCTCGATATCGGAACCGGGTCCGGGCCCGTTGATGTTCCTGAAATCATTTCTTTTGTTTCAGTTGGCGATGGGGTTTGGGAGCTGGTGATCGAGGGGAGGGCGGATACCGGATACCGGTTTGTATCATCGTCGACGCTCGATTTTGGAGCTGGAACCGAGATCAATAGTCTTTCCCAGGGGGACGAAGAGAATGACGCTGGAACGGTTGCCGATGGTAGTTTGCTCACGACCAATGAGGATGGATTGGGTAAGGTTCAGCTGACGCTGGCGGGGGATCCGTCCGACTTCGTGAGAGTAGAAGCTCCATAGGATCATCGGTGCTGGATGAGCGGATGCTGAGTTCCTGCTGTTCGGAGCCAACGGAGTTCTCTATCAATTTATTTATGAGACAATATTGGAATCGATCTGTTGGTTTGATCTTTGGGCTGGCGTCGTTGATGACGCCTTTACCGGCTCAGGAAGTTTATCCGGGGGCTGATGAGAGTTCTCCGTCGCGGTCGCACTATTTCTCGTGGATCAATAATACCAATGAAGGCCCGGCACCGGGACAGACTGAGGCCAACCTGGCGTTCTTCCAGTGGATGAAAGACGAGTATGGTATGGTGCTCGATATTTATGCCTTTGATGCCGGCGCGATTGACGCGCCGCGATACTACGGCAAGCCGACGACGCGGAAGTTTAAGGGGCAGTTCCCCAATGGCTTTGGTCCCTTGGCGGATCAGGCGAAGAAATTTGGCGGAAGGCTCGGGGTTTGGTTGGGGCCGGATGGCTTTGGAGATACTGATGCCGAGAAGAGGGCGCGGATCGATTTTCTCTCATCGCTTTGCCGCGATCACGAATTTGCGCTCTTTAAAATGGATGCGGTGTGCGGGCAGCTGCGGACAGAGAAGCAGCCGGACTTTATCGAATTGATGAAGGAATGCCGGAAGCATAGCCCTGATCTAATCCTGCTAAATCATCGCTTAAATCTTGGACCAGCCGAGCCCCACGCGACGACTTTTCTGTGGCAGGGAGCGGAGACTTACATCGACGTGCACATGTCGAACAATATGACGGCCCCTCACAACCGGGCGAAGGCGCTGGGTCGTGGCTTGCCACCGGAGTTGAAGCGTCTTGCGGAAGACCACGGCGTATGCCTCTCCTCCTGTCTCGATTTCTGGGAAGACGATCTTATTTTGCAGGCTTTCAATCGTTCCATGATTTTGGCTCCGGAGTTGTATGGGAGTCCTTGGTTTCTTCGTGACGATGAGTATCCCAAGCTCGCGCGGATTTTTAATCTGCATAAGCGCTACCGGGATATTTTGATCAAGGGAATGGTTTTGCCGGAAGAGAAGTATGGCAGGCATGCCGTTTCGCGGGGTGATGACAAGACGCGCTTGATCACCTTGCGTAATTTGACCTGGGAGTCGATCACCTATGAGGTGGCTCTTGATGAAAGTATCGGTCTGAAAGGTGGCAGGGGACGCGAGGCACGCTTGTTCCATCCTTATGAAGAGATTCTCGGGAAGGGCTTGAAGAGTTCTGATTCAATCAAGGTGACGGTGCACCCATTCCGGAGCTTGCTTCTACTCGTGACGACGGAAGAGTGTTCGGAGCCGTCGCTGGCGAATGGGCCTTATCGCGTCATCAAGAATGTTGATGGACAGAAACCGGTGATTCAAAAACTGGAACGATTAAATCTCAAGAAACCCTGGCATCGTAAACTCGGTGAGCTGGCTTCTTGTGATGTTCCCGGAGATTGGGAGTCGCTTTATGAAAGCACGATGTTTGCCGCTGATAACAACGCGCTGGAGATTCGCAGTCTCGACCGTTCGGGGCCGAGCAAGGTTCCGGCGGTGAAAAATGCCCGGGATGCGTTTGTCGGGCAGGCTCTGATCAAGTCGCGGGCCTTGTGGGATCAGTTCATGTTTGATGGTGATCTCACGACAGTATTTGATACCTACGCGGTTGGGCGGGATCGACGTTTACAGGGGGGATGCCTTCGGGTCGATTTTGGAGGAGTGAAGGATTTCGATCATCTGACGATTAAAACCCAGGGCAACAATCGCACGCTCATCAATAATGAGATTAAAGGATCTGAATTCAGCCGGGATCTCAAGTCGTGGACCTCTGCGGAGGAGATGATTCAGGACGGAGCGCTCATGAATATTTACCCCCCATCCGGAGGACAGTGGCGCTATTTTCGGATGAAGGGATCGCCTGAACGAATTTCGGAAATCGAAGCATGGAAGGAGAAGACGATGCTTTCTCGCGAAGGATGGAGCGCCAATAATCTCTTCTCTCATCCGAGTGCGCTTCCGGCGGACAAGGCTTGGTCAACGAAGGTTTCTGTAGACGAGATTACGCCAACTTCCTACCTGTGTGTTGCTGTGGAAGGTGCCCACGGTGAAGAGGGCGCGTATGCTGCGATTAAGATGGGTGATCGTTTGATCGGAGCTGCCGACCGCGCGGCATCATATCCCGCCAATGCCTGGGAATATCCCGCCAGACGTCAGAAGTCGGGTTACACCTACTACTTCCCGCTTGATAAGTCTCATCTCGGACAGGATTTGGAAGTGTTTCTTTTGGGGATGAAAGGTGGTGGAAATGATCTCAAACCTGTCGTCTGGTTGACCGCTCGTGAAATACCGTTTCGCGAAGTGAAATAGAATCCGAATTCACCCGTAGGTTTCAGAGAGTGAGAGGTTTTTTTGTCAGAGGGGTTTTCCTGCTTGGGTTGTCGTCGCTGGCGAAGGGAGAAGTGGACTTTGTGCACGAAGTGATGCCGGTGCTTCGGAAGCACTGCACGGAATGTCATACGGGCACCAAGAAGAAGGGCGGGCTGTCGATCAACACGCGCGCGGAGCTTTTGGCGGGATCGGAATTTGGAGAGGTCGCGATTTCGGGGAAGGCGAAGGAGAGCTTGATGATCAAGTTGATTCACTCTAAGGATGATGATGAGTGGATGCCTCCCAAAGGGCCGAGGCTGGAGGCGCAGGAAATTGAGATTTTAGAGAGGTGGATCAATGAAGGCCTTCCCTGGGAGGACGGGATTACTCTGGGTGAGTCGTCGTGGGAGCCGCCCTTAAAACCGCGGAAGGTAAAATTGCCTTTGGCGCATCAGGGGCGGGATCATCCGATCGACCGGATTTTGGATGCCGGGATGGCGAAGCAGAAAGTGACTATTAGGGGCTTGGCTCCAGATGCGGTTTTCCTGCGTCGGGCTACTCTGGATATTGTGGGATTACTGCCGACCCCGGCGGAGTTGGAGTCATTCCTGAAGGATTCGGATCTGGATAAGAAAGCCAAGGCGATTGATCGCTTGCTGGCACGGGACATTGCCTATGCCGATCACTGGCTGACGATGTGGAATGACTTGTTGCGGAATGATTACACCGGGACGGGCTTTATCACGGGAGGGCGGAAGCAAATTACGGGTTGGCTTTATCAATCGCTGCGGGAGAACAAAGCGTATGATCAGTTTGTGAGAGAATTGATTTCGCCGACGGCAGCCTCGGAGGGATTCATCAATGGGATCAAATGGCGGGGCGATGTGAATTCGAGCCAGACGCGTGAGATTCAGTTTTCGCAGAACATCTCGCAGGTCTTTCTCGGGATCAACATGAAGTGCGCGAGTTGTCATGACAGCTTCATTGATCGATGGAAATTAGAGGAAGCCTATAATTTGGCGGCCATCTTTTCGGATAAGAAATTGGAGCTTCATCGTTGCGACAAACCGACGGGGCAAATGGCGACCGCGAAGTGGATTTTCCCCGAATTGGGAAATGTTGATCCAAAGGCTCCGAAGAACGAGCGGCTGAAGCAATTGGCCGGGCTCATGACGCATGAGGGGAATGGTAGATTCACGCGGACCTTGGTGAATCGATACTGGGAGCGATTGATGGGGCGGGGGATTGCTCATCCGGTTGACGCTCTTGATTCCAAGCCGTGGAACGAGGACTTGCTCGATTATCTGGCCGTGCGATTTGCCGAGGATGGATACGATTTGAAAAAGCTCGTTCGTTTTATCATGAACTCGAAGGCTTATCAGTCGCGGAGTGTGATATTGGAAGAGGAACCTGGGGAGGATTATCAATATCGCGGTCCGATCGCGAAGCGAATGACGGCCGAGCAACTACTCGATACGATCTGGCAGGTGAGCGGGGTTTCTGCGGGTAAAGCGGCGGGAAAGGTTGATCGGGCGATTCCGGATGAGAAAAAATCGACGAAGACGAGTATCAAGCCTCAGCCGATTTCGGCCAAGTGGATTTGGCACCAGGGGAAGACCGGAAAAAAATCGCAGCTTCGAAAGACCCTCAAGCTCACCGGGGTTCCCGTATCAGCAAGGCTGATCGCGACTTGCGACAATGCCTTCGAGATGAAGGTGAATGGGGTAAAGGTGGCGTCTTCGCGGGACTGGCAGAAGCCGGTGGTGGCGGATCTGACCAAGGCCTTGAGGAAGGGTGATAATTTGATCGAAGTAGACGCCGAGATGTTTGGTGGCTCGGCGGGTTTTATTAGCGAGATTATCATGACTCGGGGAGGAAAGCAGGTTGCGGTGATTTCTGATGGCTCGTGGCAGGCCCGGTCGCCGGGAGGACAATGGAAGTCGGCGGCGGAATTACACGATCACTCGACGGGGCCCTGGGGGAAGATTCTAGATCCGAAGCAGATACTTGCGGTGAGTGGAGGCGGCAATATCCCGCCGGTGAGAGCGGCCTTGGTGAAGAATGATTTTCTCATGCGCTCGCTCGGACGGCCGCATCGTGATCAGGTGGTGACTTCGCGGCCTCGTGATTTAACGACTTTGCAGGCGATTGACCTAGCGAATGGAGATTTGATGGCGAATCATATGCAGAAGGGCGCGCAGGCATTCGCGAGAAAGGGTGAGGAGAGTGGCGAGATGGTCGATTGGGTTTTTCGCCATGCCTTTTCGCGTGCTCCTTTGGCGGGAGAACGTAAGGTTTTATCGAGTGTCATTGGCGATGGTCGTGATGCGCAATCGATCGAAGACCTGCTCTGGCTCGTTTTCATGCAACCCGAATACCAAATCGTTCGTTAAGATGATGACTCCGGAAGAACAAAGAACGCGACGAGATTTCGTCAAAAAGTTGGGCGCTGCTTCGCTGGCCGCATTGGGTGGGAGCGGAGCGAGAGCCCTGGCGGATTCTGCCGAGGTGAAGCATCCCGAGGCGAAGGCCGATTCCTGTATTTTGATTTGGCTTGCCGGTGGAATGGCCGCGCCGGATACCTTTGATCCGAAACGCTACTTTCCCTATCAGAAGGGTCTGGAGGTTGATAAGATCCTGAGCACTTTCCCGGCTATCGATACTGCGGTGGACAACATCAAGATCACCAAGGGGATGGAGAAGATCGCCCAGGTAATGGACCGGGGCACCTTGATTCGGTCTGCAGTGCAACCCGACCTCGGGCACATTTTGCATTCCCGTCATCAGTATCATTGGCATACCGGATATGTTCCGCCGCTCACGGTGGCTGCTCCGCACATTGGGGCCTGGATGGGCAAGGTGTTGGGTCCAAAGAATCCTGTCATCCCGCCTTTCATTAACATCGGGCAACGACTCGAAGGAGTTGGCGAAAAAGAAGAACTCAAGGCGTTTACCACGGGTGGTTTTTTTGGCTCGGAATTTGGGCCGATGAATCTTCCTTATCCGAAAGATGCCGTGCGCTCAGTACAGCCGCCGAAAGGGATGGAGCCGGGGCGCTTTGCGAATCGCTACAAGCATTTCAAAAAGCTCATCGATCAAAATCCCAACCGGGAATACATGAGCGACTTTCAGCAGGAGTCGATGTTGCGTTCGATGGAGTCGGCGCATCGCCTGTTGCAATCGAAAGAGAAAGGCGCCTTTGACCTGACACTCGAACCCAAGGAATCGGTTGAGAAATACGACACCGGTCGTTTTGGACAGGGGTGTCTTTTGGCGCGTCGTCTGGTTGAGGAGGGCGCGCGCTTTGTCGAAGTGACAACGGAATATATTCCTTTTGTCCACTTTGACACTCACGAGAACGGGCACTCTACGGTGGATCGTTTGAAGAAGGAAATCGATGCGCCGATTGCGCAGTTGATTCTCGATTTGGAGGAGCGGGGATTGCTGGACCGGACGCTCGTGGTGATCGCGAGTGAGTTCAGCCGGGACATGATGATTGAAGGAAGGCCCGGGTCGAATGCCAAGGATCAATCCCGTGCCCGGACTGACAAGCTCACGGAGATGAAGCAATATGGCCTTCACCGGCACTTTACCGGTGGAACGAGTGTGGCGATGTTTGGCGGTGGAGTGAAAAAGGGCGGACTTTACGGGAAGACTGCGGATGAACGGCCCTTGCTCGCAGTGGAGAACCCGGTCCCTGTGGAAGATCTCCACGCCACGATTTTCACGGCGATGGGAATTAGCCCCAAGACAGCTTTTGATGTCGAAAAGCGCCCCTTCTTTGCGACCAAGGACGGTCACGGAAAAGCGGTGATGGATGTCTTCGCGTAATTGGGCGAAGTGGATAATCCTGATCGTTTTTAAGCAGGGTTTTGGGACCGATTTTAGTTGCGGAATGCTGTTTGCCCTCGTTGATTGGCGGAGTTGAGAACGGGTTGCCGTTTTTGTCGTTTGCTATGGTTTTTCGATCTTTTCCAATCCGCCTCACTGGCATGAGAAAACGATGGGGCATTATTTTTACTGCTTTGTCGTTCGTGCCCGCGATGGCCACCGAGCCGGAGAAGTTTCTCGAGAACTACTGTCATTCCTGTCACGACGAGTGGGAGCAGAAGGGCGGTCTTCGGCTGGATCAATTGGACGCGCTTCCACTGGAGGTGCGGCTCGATGTTTTCAACAAGATTCAGGAGCAGCTTTATTTCGAGCAGATGCCCCCAAAGAAGAAAAAGAAGCAACCGGGCGTTTCGGAGCGAAAGGAAATGCTCGTTTGGGTGGCGGGCGAGTTGAAGAAGCGCAATGCGTCGACTTTGGAAGATAAGTTGCGCTATCCTAATTACGGAAACTATGTGAATCATGAGAAACTCTTCAGTGGTGAGATTAAAGAGAAGCCCTTCACGCCTTCCCGGAGATGGTTGGTGAGTCCCCAGATTTTTATTGAGCGAGTCAATGCCGTTTTTGGGCTTGAGGCGAAAGGGCGTCAGCGGACTTTTTATGGGGTGACTGTTCCGATCATTCTTCCGGACCATGCCGGTGTTCGTTATTACGACACCACGACTCTGGATGGTGGACATTTGTTGACGATGTTGACGAACGCCGATTGGATTTCGCGAAAGCAGCTTAGGGAGGCGCGGGTAAAGAATGGGGAGCTGAAGGCGAATGAATTTGAGAACCCCAAAGATAAGTGGCGTCCGGGGAATACTCCGGAAGCATTCACGACGATTGTTACTCAGAAATCAGCTCCGACTGAGGCAGAAATGGCTTCGGCGATCCACGCGCAGTATCAATGTGTGCTACAGCGCCGGGCCAGCGAGGAAGAGTTGGAGAATCACCTCGCGCTTTTGAGGGAGAGTATTGCGCTGGGTGGGAATACCGAAGGCTTGCGCCAGATGTTGGTGAGTGTGCTGCTGAAGTCGGAGTTTATGTATCGCCTTGAGTTTGGGGATGGCGAATTGGATCAAGAAGGGCGCCGCAAACTGTCTCCCCGGGAAGCGAGCTACGCTATTGCCTATGGACTTAGCGACCGCAACCCTGACGAAGCTCTGGTTGAAGCGGCGAAGGAAGGTCGGCTGAATACAAGGGAGGATTATCGACGGGAAGTCCTGCGTTTGCTCAAGGATGAGAAAGCATTTCTTGGGGAGGCAGACCCGACGGTGAATGGCCTGCATCTGCGCTCACACAAAGTATCCCACCCGAAGATCAATCGCTTCTTTCGCGAGTTTTTCGGTTATCCAAATAGCACCAAGGTTTTTAAGGATACCGCCCGAAGTGGTGGTGCGTTCATGAATTCTTCGAGAGGTTATTCCGGAACGGCGGGTTGGGTGACCAATGAGGCTGACAAGGTGGTTGATTGGGTTCTGAAGGAGGATCAGGATGTCTTTGAAAAACTCCTCACCACGGATGAGTTTTTTGTGCTTCATCGTCACAACAATGAAGAAGGGGCTAAAATCATCGCGAGTTGGAAAGCGGTTTGGGAAGCGCTGAAGGACACCGGATGGGAGGACGATCCCAAGAAATTTGTTACGGAGAATTTTGAGAAGTATCGTGAGGTGTTGAAGGCGATTAAGATTACCAAGGTCGACGACAAGCGAACCGGGAGAGACTTTCAGAGGTTCATGGAGTATTTCAAAGTGACCTTTGGTCGTGGAATTACTCCGGCGACATCTCCGTGGTTTTATCACGG
>ERZ1048068.2473-NODE-2473-length-12970-cov-6.501278_pt1 | contig 12970 bp, 8 predicted proteins | sample MGYA00383098_ERZ1048068 | MGnify/ENA primary metagenome ERZ1048068 (study PRJEB29581, sample SAMEA5548368) | metagenome | biome: marine; feature: coastal; material: water | depth 1 m | study: Short-term variability in the microbial, nano- and picoplankton... | reverse complement strand
CTAGCAGCTGCATTAATAAGAGCAGACTTAATCACAACATTACAAGGACCTGGACGTGGATGTGCAAACATCAAACGGAGTGATACACGTTGTAAATGCTGTTTTATTACCAGCATCTTAAATTCGGAAAATCGGGGCTGATTACCTCATTTTTATATTGATTGATTTAGTTAGTAGGAGCCTCCTTTTCAGGAGGCTTTTCTTTTGTAATATTTTCACAGCTGAAACAAAATAAAACCAAATGATTTAAACCGATAAAGAAATAAATCTAAAATAATTACACGAAACAAAATCAATTACAGTTGCCACTTTTTTTTGGTGTAATATTTGCTACTGGATACATAATAGAAGAAAACAATGTTACCTTAATTAAAGACAACTAAAATCGGAGTTATAGCTGCAGTATTACTTTTTTAGCGCTTCATGTTCCAAAAAAGATAATGAGTAAAATTCTATGATAATATTGATAGAAAAGAAAGAATATTTTCTAAAAGAATTAGATAATAAAGTTATTCTTTCTTGGAAAATAATATGGAGATTATTAATGATATTTAAACTATTGAAGATTTACCTTCTGTATTATTATATAAAAATAAAGCCTTTTTAAAATATTAGTATGTAAGGCTATCCACGAAGACACTAAAAAAATACAATTATGAAATAAATGTGGTAAATTCAAAAATCAATAGTGCTTAAATCGAATAAAAAAACCACAACAATCGGCTGTGGTTTTTTTATTTATAAACTATAAAATTACTTTTTCTTATTGCGTTGTTGCACTTGCTTTTGTTTTTCGGCTTGCTCCATCATATCAGCCATTTTTTTCTGAAAGCGATTTTGCTTTTTAGGCTTACTCTTACTTACTTGGATCTTAGCTAGTACTTTATCTTCATCGATAATATAGTTTTTAATCACTAACATGATACCAATACTAATTAAGTTAGAGATGAAGTAATATAAACTCAATCCAGAAGCGTAGTTATTGAAGAATACCAACATTAATATTGGCGAGAAGTAAATCATATACTTCATCATTTTGCTCACATCTGGCATACCTTCTTGAGGTGGACCTTGCATAGCTGTTTGTTGACCTGTTGTCATTTTCATGTAAAAGAAAATTGCAATAGCTGCTAATATTGGAAACAAACTTATATGGTCTCCATAAAATGGAATGCTAAATCCATTAGGAAAATCATAAATAGAATCAAAAGAACTTAAATCGTCAGCCCAAAGGAAACTTTTTTGACGTAAATCAAAAGCCGTTGGGAAGAACATAAATAAAGCATAAAACACTGGAATTTGCATTAAACCAGGTAAGCAACCACTAAGTGGACTTGCACCAGCTTTATTTTGTAATGCCATTGTTTCTTGCTGAGACTTTAGCTTATTGTCTTTATACTTAGCTCTTATAGCATCTAATTCTGGTTTTAGAATTTTCATTTTTGCTTGAGATAAGAACTGTTTGTACTGAACAAAAGATAATAAAATTTTAACTAAAATTGTCATTACAATAATGGCAATACCATAAGGTAAAAAGCCACTTAAAAATCCAAATAAAGGTATAAAAACAGCTTTATTAATCCAACCAAAAATACCCCAACCAAATGGGATACTCTCTTCTAAATTTTTATCATAAACTTTAAGAGTTTTAGCATCTGTAGGTCCAAAATAAAGTCCCATAGATTTATTAAAATCACCTCCTGTTAACGTCAAAGGAATTTTAGAGGCATAAAGTTTTGTAAAAACGGTATCTATCTCTTCGTCTTTGACTAAATCTATAGACGACATTTTTACTGACTTGAACGGCGAATCTGGAACAAGAATACTACTGAAGAAATGCTGTCTATATGATAACCAACTCACATCAGAGACCAACTCTTCATCATCATTCATTTGAGCTAGCTTATCAATCTTATCACCTTCGTGTTGGTAGGTTAGTCGCGTATATCTATTCTCATAAGATATACTTTCATCATGACTATATACTTTTAATTTCCAGTCTAAATTAATCTCCTGAGAAGTATTAACAACATTATCTAAGCCTTGAGATTTAATTGAAAAATCAATCATGTAATCGTTAGGTTTTAGATCATATCTATATTCTAGATAACGTGTCTCTGAAACTTTAAGCCTCATCGAAACTATTGTATTATCTCCACTTTTACTGACAGTAGGTTGAAAATATAAACTCTCAGTATTTAAAACACGATTATCTGTAGTTGAAAAATTAATGTTAAAGTTAGTATTGCCATCTTTAACCAAATAGATGGACGCACCATCATTATCTACGAAAGCCTTAAGCCTAACTTCTGATAAATGTCCACCTTTATTATTAAACTTCAATGCTAAAAGTTCAGTTTCTATATCAGTTGTAGCGTCAGTCGCAGATGGTAATGTAGAAGCGTAAGCAAATGCTCCTAATTTATTCTGAATTACGATCTGTTGTAGTGAATCTGAAGCAGATACATTAGAATAATCCTCTGCTGTGGTTATCTTAGTAGTTGATACTTGTTCTGCCTTTTTCGCTTTCTCTTCTGCCTCTGCCTTTTGTGTTTCGGCTTGTTTTTGAGCTTCTAACTCTTCGGGTGTTGGCTGGTTTTGGTAGAAGTACCAAATCATAATTCCAAAGAGGAGTATAAATCCTATGACTGAGTTAATGTCAAATTTTTTTTCTTCCATATTTATTTTGCCGAAGTATCGGCCGTAAATTGATTAGTTATCTTTGATATCCCAAAAAGCTATCCAAAGTTATACTTATGCCAAACTGACACTATTGTTTTGTTTTGTAATCCAAAGCTGCTGATACAAATGATACGAAAAGGGGATGCGGATTGGCAACCGTACTTTTATACTCTGGGTGATATTGTACACCAACAAACCAATTGTGAGTTGGGATTTCGACAATTTCAACCAAACCAGTATCAGGATTTAAACCGGTAGCTTTTAGTCCTGCATCTTCGATTTGTGACTTATAATGGTTGTTAAACTCATAACGGTGTCTATGACGTTCTTTAATTTCGGTATGACCGTAAGATTCATAAGCTAAACTATCACTTTCAAGCTTACAATCCCATGAGCCCAAACGCATAGTACCACCTTTATTTATAACATCTTTCTGTGACTCCATTAAATCTATAACAGGATGCGATGTATTTTCATTCATCTCAGTAGAATTGGCATCTGTAAGTCCTAAAACATTTCTAGAATACTCAATAACTGCCATTTGCATCCCAAGACAAATTCCTAAAAAAGGAATATTTTTTTCTCTGACATAACGAACAGCATCAATCTTTCCTTCGATACCTCTCTCTCCAAAACCAGGAGCTACTAATACACCATTTAAATGTCCAAGTTTATCTTCCACATCATTTGGTGATAAAAATTCTGAATGTATAGATTCTACTTTGACTTTCACTTCATTTTCAGCACCAGCGTGTATAAAAGCCTCTAAAATAGATTTGTAAGAATCTTGAAGCTCAACATACTTCCCAATTAATCCTATAGTAACTTCACTCTTGGGATTTTTATAGCGTTTTACAAAAGTGTTCCACTGACTTAAATCTGGTGGATTGCTTTTAAGTTTTAATTTCTTAAGTACAACTTTATCCAAACCTTCATCTAACATTAAATTCGGAACATCGTAAATCGTAGAAGCATCAATCGATTGTATAACAGCTTCTTCTTTTACATTACAAAAACGTGCTAATTTATTTTTAATACCATGACTTAACTCATGCTCGGTGCGACATACCAAAATATCGGCTTGTACACCACTTTCCATCAAGGTTTTAACACTGTGTTGTGTTGGTTTAGTTTTTAACTCTCCAGCAGCAGATAAATAGGGCACTAAAGTCAAATGAATAACACAAGTATTTCCTTCGCCTAAATCCCACTCTAATTGACGTACAGCCTCAACATATGGTAAAGACTCAATGTCACCAACAGTACCACCTATTTCAGTAATAACAATATCATAATCTCCAGAATTTCCTAAAATCTGAATGCGATTTTTTATTTCATCTGTAATATGAGGAATGACCTGGACCGTTTTTCCTAAAAACTCACCACGACGTTCTTTATCGATAACGCTCTGGTAAATACGACCTGTTGTAACGTTATTAGCTTGTGATGTTGGTACATTTAAAAAACGCTCGTAATGACCTAAATCCAAATCCGTTTCGGCACCATCGTCAGTTACGTAACATTCTCCATGCTCATATGGATTTAATGTACCTGGGTCAATATTAATATATGGATCTAATTTTTGGATGGTTGTTCTGTAACCTTGAGCCTGAAGTAATTTGGCTAAGGATGCAGCTATAATGCCTTTTCCGAGAGAAGACGTCACGCCGCCAGTTACAAAAATATACTTTGGATTGCTTGTCATGATACGCTTTTAAACGTGAGCAAATGTACAAAATAAAACTACTTATTTGTGAATTGTTTTAGGTTTGTTTAGAGTAATTAATAGGAATAAAAATGCTTGATATTTTGGCTTTTTAATCTAACTTCGTTTGAAGTATGTTAAAATATCTGTATTGAGTTTTACATAAGCATTAAAACAATTTTATCAACTAAACGTAAACGGATCTAAAAATCAATACTCTCTTCGAATAGTGTACATCAATTCTTCCAAACCATTAACCTTAATCTCATACATCTGTTGCATCATGTTGCCTAACTTTCCTTTTGGGAAACCTTTTTGTTTGAACCAGGTATAATAATACTCAGGAATATCGACCAAGTATTGATCTTTGTATTTACCAAAGGGCATTTTGTATTTAGCGAGTTCTATTATGACTTGTATGTTTGGTTGCATTAAGAAAACGTTTAGACTAGCTAAGCGTGATACTTAGTTTTTTATCTTTTTTATTTAGTTTTAAAAGCTTCGAGAGTTCTGAGTTCTGCAACGATGTAATCGTCCCACTTTTTTTGTTGCACCTTATTTATAGAATGATTAGTTTCCTCATCGTATAAATTTTGCATTTTTGATGATGCCTTGCTTATAGCTTCATACAAACTGTTATGCTGATTTTTAATTTTTGGCGAGGCTCTAAGTTCACTTATTTGTTGTCTAAACTTACGCGTAAATAATTCTGTAATATCAAAATGTATTTGCTCATGTCTGAGGATATGTGGATTGGCATCTTCGACTTTATACCAAGATTCTGTTGGGTAAAATACACACTCCACATTTGTGTTAAAATCTGTAATTTTGTTTCCTGTTTTACCAATTGAAAACCCAAAAGAAACACCTGAAGCCGTCAATGCTGCTGCGTTAGTATTAACCTTTGGTTTACCTCTAAAATCTTTCCAAGCTAAAGGTCTATCTTCTTTCCATGATAATGTCTTAAGATTTTGATTTTGACCAAAACTGAAAGAAAAAATTAAAAAGAAGACTAAAAAAAATTCATCAAAAACAGAGATTTAATTTTCAATATAACGCAATAGAAAACTTGTTAATACACAAATAAGACCAAAGTGTTGTTATTCCTTGACTTCGATAACTTTAAGATTATCATACTTTACAATGTATATTGCTTCGTTGACATAACCTCCAAAAGTTTTTTTATTATAGCGAAACTTATTCTCAATGTATTCCGTTTCAAGATTCTCTTCCAAGCTATCAAAACCATCTTCATTTGCAGATAAACGCAATAAAATATCTAATGTCAAGTCAAAGCCACGAGTGGCATACTTACTCGGCGAAACACCATATTTTAGTTTATACTCATTGACAAATCCTATTTTTTTATCAGTATCATACTTTTTATTAATTGTTGCGTAGTGAAATTGTAAATTAGACAAATGGTAGTTATTATCTGAATCATTACTCTCAAAAGCAATACTCTTATTGGTAGTTGTCAATATAATTTGAATATCTTCTGTAGATAAACCATTGAGTAAACTAATAATACTTGATCCAAAAGACACATCGTCTGTCTCTAAAAAAACTATATTTTTTCCTTCTTTAAAAAGCTCTTCAAACGTCACAGGATATATGAAGTAAGCATCCTTACCTTTATTTTTCCCTTCTTTTATTAACTCAGAATATAACTGCTTAGCATTAGGAAACTCTTTTTTTAGATTATTGCTTTCTGCTCTATGCTTTTGATCTGATATAATGTATACCTGATTTATAGTCGAATCTTGCTTGACATAATTAATCATTTTTTGAGACAATATCTTTTTGTTAGGAATAGTTTGATAAACATTCCGTGATACTTTTGAAGGCAAAGTCAATGGGGCAAAAACAGGAACAGCATCGTCTTTAACTTCATATGCAAAACGGTCAAAATTCTTAATCATCATTGGTCCAATAACCACATCATAATTAGAAAAATCTTCTCTACCAGCTATACTAGCTACTTCTGATGTTCGATTTTGTGTATCAAATACTTTAAGGTTTGTACTTATACCTAAAGATTTAGCAGAATCTAATGCCATTAAAATGCCTGAATGAAAATCCAAAGCTGTACTCAAAACTCTATCAGATTTCATCATAGCTTTTGCTTCAGCTACAGAGTCTAAATCTATTTTGTGTAACTTGAAAGGTAATAAAACAGCTAATCGCTTGGTAGATGTATTTACAATGTTATATCTTAGGTCTGTTGTAATTGGGTCTTTATCAATATCTGAAGAAGCAATCTCAACATCTTTTGGTAACTTCAAAACCATACCATTCTTTAAACCGGATTCAACAAGTCCTGGATTAAGATTTTCTATCTCTTTTTGAGATAAACCTAATTTTACTTTAAGCCTATAAAAACCTTCTTTGGGTAGAACCTCATAATAATTAAATTCTTCGGTAGCTGCTTTTTCTTCGTTATTAGCAATATTTGGTACATTTAGCACATCTCCTGGCTGAAGAACTTCTTTAATATTTGGATTTAAATCTTCCAATTCTTGAACTGTAATACCAAATTTATAAGCAATACGCCATTTCCCTTCTTTTGGCCTAACCGCATATTTTTTTATGGTATTAGACAATGTTTGTTTTGAAATAACAGTTTTGAAACGTGGTATTCTAATTTTATCGCCTCTTCTTAAGTTCTCAGAATACAATCTTGGATTTGCCTTTTTTATTTCAGCTTCGGTAACATTATATTTTTTGGATAAACCGAAAAGCGTTTCTTTTCGTTTTACTTTATGTTTTTTATAATCAATCACTTCTTTTGAGGAAGATTCGATTGCTACGTTCTTAACCTTAGACTTAGGAATAATAAGAATTGTATTTACTGCGAAGTTATTTTTAGCATCAGGATTTAGAGCTAAAATATCAAACGGTGTAACTAAGTATTGTTTTGCAATACTCTCGATAGTTTCATCAGGTTTTACTTTATGTGTTTTATAATTTTGAGCATTAAGATGTATGCTAAAAACAATTATTATAACAGATAAAATACTTTTCATTAGTCTTATTTTAATCACTTATTATTTTTAGAAACAATAGACTAAATAAAGTCACTATTATTCCCATTCTATAGTAGCAGGTGGTTTTGAGCTTATATCATAGACTACTCTATTAACACCTTTTACTTTATTTATTATTTCGTTCGAAGTTTTTTGTAAAAACTCGTAGGGTAAATTTACCCAATCCGCAGTCATACCATCTGTACTTTCTACTGCTCTTAGTGCTACACATTTTTCGTAGGTTCTTTCATCTCCCATAACACCAACACTATTTACTGGCAACAACATTGCTCCTGCTTGCCAAACTTTGTCATACAAATTCCAAGAACGTAGGTTATTTATAAATATAGCATCTACTTCTTGTAATATACGAACTTTCTCTGGCGTTAGATCTCCAAGAATGCGAATTGCCAATCCAGGTCCAGGAAAAGGATGACGTCCTAATAATTGACTATCCATATTCATAGAAGCACCAACACGTCTGACCTCATCTTTAAATAAAGCTTTTAATGGCTCTACTACTTTTAGCTTCATAAAATCTGGTAAACCACCAACATTATGATGACTTTTTATAGTTGCGCTTGGACCACCAGTTGCCGACACACTCTCTATGACATCTGGATAAATTGTGCCTTGCGCTAGCCATTTGACATCCTGAATTAAATGGGCTTCATCATCAAAAACATTGATAAACATAGCGCCTATAGTCTTTCGCTTTTCCTCTGGGTCACTCTTACCAGCTAAGGCATCCAAAAAACGTGCCGAAGCATCAACACCTTTGACGTTAAGTCCCATACCTTCGTATTGATGTAACACATCTTCGAATTCATTTTTACGTAACAAACCATTATTTACAAATATGCAATAAAGGTTTTCTCCAATAGCTTTATGTAATAACATTGCTGCTACAGAAGAGTCAACACCACCTGATAAACCAAGGACAACTTTATCCTTTCCTAATTGTGCTTTTAAGGCATCTACCGTTTCTTCAACAAAAGCATTTGGTGTCCAATCTTGTTCAACTTGAGCAATCTTAACTAAGAAATTTTGTAGTAATTGATGTCCATCTGTTGTGTGGTAAACTTCTGGATGAAATTGAATCGCATATGTATCTTCGCCTTCAATTTTAAAGGCTGCATTTTCTACATCTTCTGTGCTTGCTAATAAAACACCACCTGTTGGTAGTCTTTTAATCGTATCGCTATGGCTCATCCAAACTTGACTGCCTTCATTGATATTTTCAAAGAAATCTTCGGCTTCTTTTACAAAACCTAAATTAGCACGACCATACTCTCTAGTATTAGACTCTGCAACTTGACCACCAGAAAAATGAGCCAAATATTGTGCACCATAACAAACGGCAAGCATTGGCTTTTTTCCGCGAATATTTGATAAATCTGGATGAAGTACATCTTCTCCTCTTACCGAGTTTGGACTACCAGATAATACCACAGCTTTAAAACTGTCTGAATCTGAAGGAATTTTGTTATAGGGATGAATTTCGCAATAGATGTTTAACTCTCTAACGCGACGCGCAATAAGCTGTGTGTATTGCGACCCGAAATCTAAAATTAGGACTTTGTTATGTTGCATGCACAAAAATAGAAATGATTTAGGAATTACTATTTAAGATTACTGATTTTTTGAAGAACTTTTAACCTGTTTATTAACAGTAAATTTAAATGGTGATAATCGTAAAATCACCTTTTAACGGGTCCAATGAATTTGCTAATTCAGGAATCAAAGCTTCACCAAACTCTAAATACAATTCAGAAAAATTTGTGGTTCGCTCCTGCAGAATGTCATTTGGAAATAATTGCTCTTGTAATTCTGTAGCACGTGCGATTTGGTCTGCAAGTTTTTTCTTTTGTGCTTTTAGCAGTCTTTTTTCAAGATGCTTTAAGCCTTTTATCTGCTTTTTCTCTTGAGCTTCAACAGCTCCTAAAAATGATTTGTCAGTTTTATTAGCTAGCTCATTTAAAGCTAAAAATTGTTGTTGTAAATACTCTAGCTGTTCGGAAAAGTCAATATCTATATTTGATATTTTTCTAACACGTTTATTGATGTAACTATTACGTTTCAAAAACAAATCAGTATTAGAAATACTCAAATTTTCTTGTTTATTAGACTGTTTCTCAGTTTTTATAAGAACAGAATTACGCAATAATAATATAGGCACCGTTACGTTTTGTGCTTCAAAATTAGATTTAAGTTGAAACCAATAAGCCATCTCTCCACCACCACCAATATAACAAAGATTTGGCAAAATCACTTCTTGATATAAAGGACGCAAAATTACATTTGGAGAAAAGCATTCAGGTTTCTCATCTAGATGTTTCAAAAGCTCATTTTTAGTCCATGAAATAGCGGTATTATTTACTTTAAAAAAACCATCTTCAAACAAAATACGTTCCCTTAGGTTTTCACCTAAGTAAAACAAATTAATCGCTCTAGGATTGACTTGAATATTTAATCCTAAAGCTTCAATTTTATTATTAGTTTCTTTAACTGTTGTGTAACTAGTTAGCTCTAATAACTCTTTTTGCATTTGCGGAATAAATAAACGCTTTAACTCTCTATCATCGGCATCTATTATCACTAAACCGTATTCTGAAAATAACGCATTAGCCAGATATCGAGTAGCATCTGACAAATTATTATGATTGATATAAGCTTCTTTAAACCAGCGAATTAGTTGTTTTGCATTACGTCCTTCACCAAATTCTGCAGAAATAATATTTAAAATATCTTTTAAGCCTTCGGTATCAAAACGTCCAACTGCACCACCATCTTCTCTATTCCATTGAATTTTTTTGCCTCTAAAATTAAAATAATTGATTTCATCAAAATCATGATCTTCAGACGCCATCCAATACACCGGCACAAAATTATAATCAGGATATTCTGTCTTCAAAGCTTTTGTTAAGTTTATTGTTGAAATAATCTTATGCAAAAAATATAATGGTCCAGTAAAAAGGTTGAGTTGGTGACCTGTTGTAATTGTGAATGTATTTTCAGATCTAATACTTTCAATATTCTGAAGCGTAAGCTCAGAAGTTTCAATATGTTGGTATTGCTGTTCTAATTGATTAGTGAGAACTTCTCTAACTGATTTATCATAAGAAGATGTCTTCTCTTCAATCTGATATTTAAAGTTTTCTAGCTTTGGAAAACGGTTATAAAACACCTTTAACTCTGGACTTTCATCTAAGTAGTCACAGATAAAGGAAGAAAAATAACTGGTGTCTCTAAAAGAAATACAATCGGTTGGCATGTGTAATCTTTAATTATGGCATAAATATACATCAAGTGAAAATGGCATTTGCTAATTTTTAGTTAATATGGCATTGGAAATCGATATTCTAATACACAGTCTTTATTTTTACTAGCTTTGAAGCTAAACTAAACTGACCATGCAAAGACTTTTATTATCCGTCATTTTTATTCTAGGAATTTCTATATCATCTTATTCTCAAAGTATACCATCACCAGATAAATTTTTAGGTTATGATATTGGAACACAATTTAGTAGACATAGCCAAGTCGTTGATTATTTCGAAGCTGTTGCTAAAGCGCTTCCAAACCAAGTTAAGATGGAAAAATACGGTCAAACTTATGAACGTCGTCCGTTATATGTAACATATATTTCTAGTGAAGAAAATATCAAAAATTTAAATGCTATTAGAGAAAACAACTTAAAAAATGCTGGGCTAAGAAATGGCGCATCTGATAATCCAGAAGTTGCAGTTGTTTGGTTGAGTTATAATGTTCATGGAAATGAGGCCTCAAGCACAGAAGCGTCAATGCTTACATTATATAAACTCCTTACTGAAAAACAAGATTGGTTAAAAAATACGGTAGTCATCATTGACCCTTGTGTAAACCCTGACGGTCGTGATCGCTATGTCAATTGGTTTAACGAAACAGCAAGTCAACCTTATGATATCGACCAGCAAGCCAGCGAGCACAATGAACCTTGGCCTGGCGGAAGGCCTAACCATTACCTATTTGATCTTAACCGCGATTGGGCTTGGGGAAGTCAGACAGAATCAGCATCGCGACTAAAAGTATATAACAAATGGATGCCACATATACATGTAGATTTTCATGAGCAAGGTATTAATGAACCTTATTATTTTGCGCCTGCGGCAGAGCCCTTTCATGAAATTATTTCAGACTTTCAACGAGATTTCCAGACTGAAATAGGAAAAAATCACGCCAAATATTTTGATGCAGAAGGTTGGTTGTTTTTTACCAGAGAACGTTTTGATTTGTTCTATCCAAGTTACGGAGATACGTATCCGACTTACATGGGAGCCATAGGCATGACTTATGAGCAAGGTGGTCATGGTAGAGCTGGATTAGGAATTTTGAATGACGAAGGCCATGTATTAACATTGGTAGAACGTTTGACACATCATACAACTTCTGGACTATCGACTGTTGAAATGGCTTCGAAAAATGCAAAGCGTTTGAATACTGAATTTTCAAAATTCTTTGATAATTCAGGTTTGAAATATAAAAGCTACGCATTAAGTGGTAACCCTGATAATATAGGAAGCTTAACAAAGCTTTTACTAAAACATCATATTCAATATGAAAAAGTAACCACAAACAAAGCGAGCGGATATAACTACACGACAGGACAACAAGGCAATATAAACTTAGACGAAAATTCTATTGTAGTACATACAGACCAACCAAAAGGAAAAATGGTTAAGGTTTTATTTGAGCCTAATGCCAAATTAACTGACTCTTTAACTTACGATATTACAGCTTGGAACATGCCTTATGCCTACGGTCTAGATGCCGTTGCTAGTACTTCAAAAATACCAAGTAAACCTGTAAAGCTTATGAAAAACAGAAAACCTTACCAACCTTTGTCTGACGCTTACGGCTATGTTAGCGATTGGAATTCTATGAAAGATGCTAAATTCTTGGCTTCGGTTTTAAAAGCAGATTTTAGAGTTCGCTTCACTGAAAAACCTTTTACATCTAACGGAAAAGATTTTAAAAGAGGATCATTAATTATTACAAAAGGTGATAATTTGAAACTTAAAAACATGCGCTCTACTTTAGATGCTATTGCTAAAGCACATGATAAAAAACTAGAGACTATAAATTCAGGATTTTCTCAGAATAAACCAGATATCGGCTCACCAGACATTAAACTCATAAACAAACAAAAAATTGCTGTGCTTTCGGGTGAAGGCACATCATCTCTAAACTATGGTGCAATATGGCATTTCTTTGAGCAACAACTAAAATATCCTGTGACTTCTCTCAATACAGAAAATCTAAGCAGAACAAACCTTGATATATACAATATTTTGATTATGCCAAGTGGAGATTATGATAGTTTGCTTAATGAGGATACGATGAACACCTTAAAAGATTGGGTTCGTTCTGGTGGAAAAGTCATTGCCATCGATGCTGCATTACGGAGTTTTGCAGGAAAAGATGACTTTGCTCTAAAGTATAAAAAGACTGAAAACACAGAAAAAACAGAAAACCTTACTGCTTATGGTGACCGCGAGCGAGAAAATGCTAATAACCT
>ERZ1048068.2469-NODE-2469-length-12978-cov-24.464985_pt1 | contig 12978 bp, 10 predicted proteins | sample MGYA00383098_ERZ1048068 | MGnify/ENA primary metagenome ERZ1048068 (study PRJEB29581, sample SAMEA5548368) | metagenome | biome: marine; feature: coastal; material: water | depth 1 m | study: Short-term variability in the microbial, nano- and picoplankton... | reverse complement strand
CGGACTATTTATCGGGTTATTTATCGCCCCATTTATTTTATTGCGCCACTCGATCGCATAGAGCAAGGAGAACAACATGCCCGCTCGCAGCAAGCACCCCTTCGGTGCCTTTTTGCTTTCAGTCGCACTGACAGCGTTTGCCACAAATGTGAGCGCGCAGCCGAGCGCCGCTAGCGATGCGGCACACACTCTTGTCGACAGTTTTTGGCATGCGCAATCCGAAGAGGCGCGCACCGCCGCTGCAGCAAATCTGCTTGCGGCGAAACCCGATACGCGAAGTGTTTTTCGGGCGCTGGCGGGCGCGGATTTACACAGGCGCGATGTCGCTACCGGTGTAGTGCGCGCGAGTCGCACGAGTAACTCTGGTCTCGAGTTACCCTATGCGGTGCTCGTGCCGACAAGCTACGATCCGAGCAAGCGCTATCCTGTTGAGTTTATGTTGCACGGCGGCGTTGGCAGGCCCGCCTGGCAAGACAATGAGGAGTTTTGGCGCCGCGGGTATGAAAATTTGCTCAGTGAAGACAAAATCACAGTAGTCCCTGCGGCTTGGCGCGATGCGGTCTGGTGGCAAGAAGAGCAGGCGCAGAGCATTCCTGACATATTGCGCCGAGTGAAACGTGATTACAGCGTCGACGATAATCGTGTAACGATGAGTGGCGTGTCCGATGGCGGCACGGGTGCCTATTTCTTCGCTTTCAAGCAGCCAACGCCCTGGGCTGCGTTTCTCCCTTACATCGGCAATGCGGCTGTCCTAAGAAATCCGCAGAGTGGCGGCGGCTATCGGCTCTATTTCGAGAACCTGCGCGACAAACCTCTGTTTATCGTGAATGGCGAAAATGATCCGCTCTATCCGGCGTCGTCGATCCAACCTTTTGTCGATGTGTTAGGCGAGGCGAAGGTCAACTTCGAATTTACGGTTATCGAAAATGGGGGTCATAATCTCGACTGGCTCCCCAATCAGCTCGACCGCATCGAAGCGTTCAAACGCGATAATCCGCGTGACGCATTGCCTGATGTGCTGCAATGGGTTGCCGACCGTACCGACGCGTACAACCGCAATCACTGGCTTGTCATCGATGAGCGAACTGGATTCGGTAAGCCAGCGGTGATCACCGCAACCCGAGAGGGGAATACATTTTCCGTCGATACTTCGGGGGTGAAGGGATTCACACTCCTACTCAGCCCTAGCGAAATCGATTTCACAGCGCCTGTCACCGTGATTTTGAATGGCGAAGAGAGTCAGGCTGCGATTATTGAAGAAAGCACAGAAACCTTACTGAAGTGGGCTCACAGCGATATGGATAGGTCGATGCTGTTTACCGCAGAGCTTGTCATTCGCTTAGAGTAGTCACGAGCGAGCGTGTTAACCGGTTGCCGCGAGTATTGTGCGGTAGCCAAGAACTTGACACTATGGGGTATCACTTTCTAGAGTAATTATTATTAGGTAAGGGAGCACGAAATGCTAAGTAGTCAGTCAACGCGTCGGAATCATGAGAGCGGAAGCCGCCGCGGTAAAACCTCTCCAATCAGGTCGCTACTAGGCGCGCTTGGCACGGCAGTAAGCCTCGTTGCCGCGTCAGCTGCGACAGCCCAGCAAGCACCAGAAGGCAATGCGCGTGGCCCTATAGGCCCGAGCCCCTATGATATTCAGTCGCTATGGCATAAGCCCTTCGCCGAGCCAGGTTTCGCGTTTGGCGGCAATTCTGGCGTGTGGGCAGAATCCCCCGATCGCATTATCATCGCGCAGCGTGGTGAGACAGTATTGCCCTATCCTATCAAAGACGATTTCTTAGGTTTTGCGGGCGACATGGGTATTAACGTGCTATTTGAAACAGAGCGTCGCACATGGAAGAACTGCCTGTACGAGCTCAATGCCGATGGCGAGGTTATTCAGCTGTGGGATCAATGGGATTTCCTCTGCGCCGATTCTGATGGTCCGGGTCCGCATCGTGTGCGCATTAGTCCCTACGACCCAGAGAAGCGTGTTTGGGTAATTAACGAGACCTTCCATCAGATCTATGTGTTTAGCAACGACGGTAGTGAGCTGCTTATGACGCTTGGCGAGAAATTAGTGCCTGGCAATGATGCAACACATTTTGGTCGCCCGCAGGACGTCGCGTTTCTGCCCGACGGTCGCGTGCTAATAGCCGACGGCCTCGATAATCATCGCGTGATGATCATGGATGAAGATCTCAATTATCTAGGTGAATTTGGTGGTTTCGGCGAAGAGCCCGGTCAGTTCAATGGTATTCACGCGTTAGGTGTAGGCCCTAACGGACTCGTCTTTGCCCTCGATAGGTCGGGTGGGCGCATAAACGTGTTCCGCACAACCGATGATCCCGCGCGGATGGACTTCGTCGATGTTTGGGACGGCTTTACGCTGCCCCTCGATATAATCGTCAACGAAGACAGCATCTGGATTACCGACTTAGGTCCCCTGCGCTTTGTTAATTTAGACTTCGAAGGCAACTATCGCTATACCTGGCTCGTTCCGAGTGCATTGCCCGATGGCTATATCGAAGTTCACACGTTCTCTGTAGACGAGGCGCTTAATTTGTATGGCGGCGATAATCAATATGGCCGCTCACAAAAATTCGTCCCCAAACCCGGCATCGATGCTAGCCTAATTATTCAGCCACCCTGGGTCGCTAAGTAGACGCTAAGTAGCCGCTGTTTAGCCGCTAAACAGAAGCCACCTAGCAGCTACCTGGCTGCTCGGTAATTAGACGCTGTTTTGCTAACAAAAAGGTTAGACGAATCGCATTTTTCCTCAGCGAGTTTGGCGATAATCTCCACACCATCCATAGCTCGCATAAAGAGGATTAATATGATGATGTGTGAAAACTCGCAGGTGGAAAATCCGTGAGGTTGTTCACAGCGCGAGAATTTTGCCGCCGGCAGCTTGCGCATCGGCAAGGTCATGAGTCACTAATAACGCAGGGATATTCGCTGCACGTATCGAATCGAAGGTAAGCGCGCGTATCTCGCCGCGGAGTTGCATGTCGAGATTGGAGAAAGGTTCATCCAACAAAATCGCCTGAGGTTCAGACAGAAGCAGGCGCATGAGTGAGATTCGCGACTGCTGCCCGCCCGAGAGCGACGCGGGGTCGCGGTCGCCGAATCCACCAAGAGAAATTGCCTCAAGGGCCTGCTCTACGCGGCCGTCTCTGTCTTTTCGGCTTTCGCCTGCTGTGCGAACCAAACCAAACTTAAGGTTTTCGGCGACGCTTAGGTGTGGAAAAAGCAGTGCATCTTGAAATAAGAGGCCGATACGTCGTTGCTCGGCAGGAACCGAATTCAACGCTTTATTCTCAAGAACGATTCTCCCTTCGGCAGTAAACGCCTCATTCAGAAAGCCGGCGATGAAGGCGAGTAGCGTCGATTTTCCTGTGCCCGAAGCGCCCATGACTGTCATCACCTCTCCGGGCGCTATGGTGCAGCTAAGCGAGAGTAGCTGCCGCGAACCGACGCTTAAAGAGACATCCTGTAATTCTAATCCTGTGTTCATTAACATCCTCAGAGCATGCCTTTTCTGCGCGACCAAATCAGTCGAGGAAGTACCAAGGCTAGCATGAAACACAGGGTAGGCAACGCAGATTGGAGTAGCGCCCAAGTACCAATAGTACTTCGGTTGCCCGACGACACGAGCGCGATGGCCTCTGTCGTCAGTGTCGGAATACGACCTGCACCTAATATCTGTGTTGGTAGATAGAGGCTAAGACTAATCGCTAAACCAAGCATGACCGCGGTGACAAGTTGTGTGCTCAGCAGGGGCAGCCGGATCCGCCAAAAGCACACGGTGTTCGAGGCGCCCAGTGTTCTCGCCAGCATTAACCAGCGAGTATCAAACCGAGCATAGCCGCCTTGCAGGGTTAAATAAACATAAGGCAAGACGAAGAGAAAATGACCCGCGGCGACTAGAGTAAGCGATGGACGGAGCAGCGCACGTTCGGCAAGTATAGCGATTCCCGAGATAAAAACGACTTGCGGGACTAATAAGGGCAAGTAAAGAAAAGTCGCTATGCGGGCTGTCGAGACAGAGCTGCGAGCCTGCGCTTCGAGCATAAAAAGTGAAAGGGCAAGTGCAGCAGTCACCGACAGTAGCGCAATCATCGTGGCGTTAAATAAAGGCGCTCGCCATTCAGAGAGTGCGCTCGTCCATTGCTGTGTACTCCAAACACTCGGCACTAACGCGGGGTAACGCCATTCTGTGCCAACGCTGGTTAGCATAAGCGCGCCAATCCCGATTAAGATAAATGCTAGCGACAAGGGCAGCAACGCGTTGCCAAGCGCGGTGAGCGCCGTGTCGTAAGTGACACGGCGTGCGCTAAGTCGCGACGCGCCTCGCGCCGCAAGAGGGGCAAAGGCTCGAGCAACCACGCGTTCGAAGAGCAGCCAAATACCTAGGGCACTTAGGCTGACAACAAGCTGCAATAGCGCTGCAGCAGAAGCAAGTTGTCGCGACTCAATTTCGGGCGCGACAAACCACTCTAAGAGCCTGACGCTGAGAGTAGGCGGCAAACTCGGCCCTAGAATTAACGCGACGTCGACGGCCGACGAAGCGAAAACGATTACAGCGAAAAGCGGGAGTCTCACCAGAGGGTAGAGCACGGGAGCTACGGTAAGTAGCCATGCTGTCGTCGGTTTATAGCCTAAGGTTCGCGCTAAAGCGACGCGCCGTGGCGCGCCGAGCGAGGGCAGTGCGGCGAGTGAGATTAGCAGAAGAAAGGGGGCTTCTTTTAAGACGAGGCCAAGGATAAGCGCTAGTCCGTTTGGATCATTGATAAAAAGATAGTCGGGGGGCAGATCCCAGCCCAAGAGCGAGGCGATAACTCGGCTCGCAACGCCCGAAGGTGCAAGCAACAGCGCCAAAGCGAAGGCTGCAGCGGCGTGGGGTATCGCCAACACGGGCGCGGAAAGTTTAGCAATCGCATTGCCGATACTATTGCCCTGTGTCGCCGCCAAGAACAGGAAAACGATCGCCAGAGAAATGGCCGGTGTGAGTAGCCCTGAGACAAGACTCGTTATTGCACTGGTTGCTATCCCTGGGGTCGAGAGTAGCGTTAAAAACGCGGGCGGAAGCAGCTGCCCCATTTGGCCGGTGGAATTCACAACGAGCGAGGTTTGTGTGAACGCCGGCGCCAAGGCGAGAGCGCTTCCAAGCAGCAGTGGCGCCCCGAGCACGAAAAAAAGAAAGCGAGTTGCCCAAGTCATTCGTTACTCGTCCCCTTTCGAAGGTGCACCGCCGCCGTAGCGTTTTAGCCATTCGCGTTCTATGGCGTTTGTCCAGCTCGGGTGCGGCTCCTGAATTTTTCTCGCAAGCTCTGTGGGCGTAACTGCACCAGGCGCCTGTGCGTTAACGCGAAGCGCCGCCTGTTGCTCGGGGGTGAAATTGTCAAAGGCCAGAACTGGCTCGCTTGCCAGTTTTGCATTAATTGCCGCTCTAAACTGCACCTCGGGCGAGAGCAAAAAGTTAGACACGAGCATTGCGCCTTGTTTGCTCGGTGCGTTTTTAGGGATCGCGACAAAGCTCACATTACTCAATGTACCTGAGTCGAACACATAGCTTTTGGTACTTGCGGCGAGTTCGTTGCGGCTAATCGAACTCACTACTTCGTTTGGGCTAAACGCAAAAGCTAGACTAATTTCACGGTCATAGAGCGCAGCACGCAGCTGCGTCCCACTCTGAGGAAAATGACGACCTTCTCTCAGAAGAGCCGAATGGATTTCGTCTAAGAATGTCCAGAGCGGCGCGCTAAATGTGTCAAACGCGGCGGTCACAGGAAGAGAGAAAGTCGATTCAACTTCGGCGCTCGATTGCGAGCGATTGACCGCTAGCTCGACAAGGAGTTGCTTCAACAATGTCGTGCCCAGAAATGCGGGCGGGCGCGGATAAGTGAACTCGCCAGGGTTTTCTTTTATCCAGTTTTTAAGGGCTTCGGCGGTCCGGGGCGGTTCAATAAGTCGTTCGCTATCGTAATAGAAAATAAGTTGTGACCGCGTCCAAGGCGATTCGAACCCCTCGGTTTTTACGCCAAAGTCTTGGCGCATTTCTGGATACCGGTGGGCATCGACCAAGGCGAAGTTTGGCTGTGCTTCTGCCCAAGGACCGAAAAGTAAGTTTGCACGTTTGAGTGTCGAAAAGTTTTCGCCATTAAGCCAAATAAGATCGGCGCTGCCGCGTTCGACATTGCCCGCGGCGTTCTCGGCAATCAGTCGGGTGACTGCCGATGACGTGTCGGCGAGTTTGACATGAATGAGTTCGACACCGAAGCGCGAAAGCATTTCCTGAGCAATCCAGGTCAGGTGCGCGTTAAGTTCGGTGTCGCCACCCCATGCGTGAAAATAAACGCGCTGGCCGCGCGCGTCGTCGGTAATTTTCTGCCAATTGTCTACGTCGATAGGCTGTTGAGAACTGGCGTTGACAGAAAACAGAATAGAAAACCAAAAAATGGCAAAGCGGGCGACCAGCAGCGTTTTCTTCGCGCTTTGTGCCCTTGCCGAACTGTTACCCATTGCTCGCGATAACAGATAAGCGCTTTCCGCGGCGCTCACTGCGGCGCTGGTCTAATGCTGCGCCCAGTACTTCTTTATGAAATTTGTCACAGGCGATGCAGAGATTGGCGTAGGGTTCGCCTTTTGGCGTGATAGTTTGTGACTCGGTATAGAAACGCTCTCTGTCCCAGCCGTCGTTGAGGCCCATGCGCTCGGGTTTGCCTGCGTTAATGGCTTCCATCGCTGGCATACCTGCGAGGCTTTCGAGAATATCGAGGAGCGGCTCCTCGGTGAGATTGCCCAGTGGGTGCGCCGTTTTAATACAGCATGGAAATACATCGCCATTGGGGTCTATCGACACTTCGGACCCTGCGAAGCCGTGGTCGAGAAAGTTGAGCCCACCGGACCAAGCATTGCAAAAATTATCGGCAAGCGTAGCGCTCGAAAGCCCATTCTCCCATGCGCGGCCGCGCGGCCAGAGTTTGCCAATCCACGTGTCTTCGTTGGCGCCAAACATATTGTATAGAGGCCCTTGTTCAATGCCGCGCTCATGGCGATCGGCGAATGGGTCTGCCTTGCGTACGCCACTCTCTTCGAGCATGGCAGCAATTTTTTCGGCGAGGGTGATTTTCTTGTCGCCCTCCATTCCAACATGGAAGTCGTCCATGCCTGATACCGAAATCGTCCATACGCCTAAGTCGACAAGCTCGCGGATGATTGTGGGTGTGAGCAGATCGCCGGTTGTCTGCACGACAACGCGTACGCCACCCTGTGCCGCGTATTTTTCCCGTATAGCGGCAAGCGTCGGATAAAGCACCGCCTCGCGCACAGGCTCTGTAAGAACGTCGCCTCCCGAGAGAATGATTTTGCCGATGCGCTCGATGAATAACTCAGACCCTGCTGCGCGTTCTTCCTCGGTCGCCGCTTCGCGGTAGGTTAAGCGCTCGGGCAGGTTGGCGATTACGCGGGGGGCGTTAGCCTTCGCTTCTGCTACTACGCCTGCGAGTTCCTCGCGAATATAGGGCCTAAACCGGTCTTCATAACAATGTTTACAGCGGCGGTGGCAATGCCAACAGAGCACGTAATAAATTGATTCCATGAACTTCTCAATAGTGTTTAGTGAGGCTAGCGTAGCATCGCGGCTGCTAGCTGGCTAACGCCTTTAGTGCAGGCTTGGTAACCTTGCCCATCGCATTGCGTGGAAGGGAGTCTACGACATGCAGTGCCTTGGGGATTTTGTAACCCGACATTTTTCCATCGCACCAGCCTTTGAGATCGACATAGGTGAGGGTTTTGTTTGGCTTGAGCACGACGAATGCACTGACCGATTCGCCCCAAGTCTCGTCTTCGACGCCGATAACAGCGACCTCTGCGATGTCGTCATGGGTTAACAGCGTTCCCTCGATTTCGAGCGCCGAGAGTTTATAGCCACCCGACTTAATGATGTCGACAGACGAGCGGCCCATGATGCGGAAATAACCCTTGTCCAAAACTGCCACGTCACCGGTGCAGAACCAGCCATCGATGAAGCTCTCCTTCGTCGCCGTTTCGTTATTCCAGTATTCAAGAAAAACGTTGTCGCCTTTAATGCGAATCTCACCGGGGATGTTTTCCTCGAGGATAGGTGTATGCGCTTCATCGAATAGTTGTGCGTCGACCCCAGGCAAAGCCTGACCCACGTGGCCTGCGCGGCGTTCTCCCACATAGGGATTTGAGAGGCCCATTCCGATCTCTGTCATGCCGTAGCGTTCGAGAAGTACTTGATCGGTGAGCGCTTGCCATTGCTCAAACAATTTGACGGGGCAGGCGGCGGAGCCGGAAATGTTGAGGCGCATGGCGCGGAAGCCCGCGGTTATTTTCGCAACCTCGTCTTTGGCGAGCGTGTCGAAGAACTGCAGAAGCTTTACGTAAATAGTTGGTACCGCCATAAACACGTTATAGCGCTTTGCCGCCACTTTGGCGCAGATCTCGGGCATATCGAATTTGCCAAAAAGGTCGACCGTCGCGCCCGCCCAGAGGCCGCAGCTGAGAATGTTAATTATCCCGTGAATATGATGCACCGGCAGGAATAGGGGAATGGCATCGTTCTCAGACCACTGCCACGCGTCGAGTAAAGTGGTGATTTGTGCAGCGATCGTCTTATGCGTGCTCACAACGCCCTTGGGCTTATTGGTGGTGCCCGAGGTGAACAACATCATTGCGCGCCGTTCGGGGGCGATAGCGGGCAGGGTGGCGGCCTCGTCGGTAATGATGTCGTCTACGCTTAGCAGTTCGATATTGAGGGCGGCGCAGAGATCCACCAGCGACGCGCGGTAATCGCCGTTGGCAATCATTCGGCTAACGCTTGCCGAGGTTAAGTAATGCTCAAGCTCGGTTACCGCCGACGCGACATTGAGGGGCACTGCAATGCCGCCGGCGCGCCAGATCCCATGCATCGTGGTGACGTAGTCGATACTCGCAGGCATAAAAAACGCGATGCGCTCTTCTTCGAGATCAGCTTTTCCGCTTACGTTCCCGTTTAAAAGCCCACTGGCGAAGCGATCGCAGCGCAGGTTTAACGCGGCATACGAGATGACTTTGTTGCCTTCGACGAGGGCGGTCTTGAGATTAGTGGCTTTAAGTGTGGGAAAGCTGCTGCGCATAGCGAGTCATAACCTTGGCAATAGTGTGCGTGAAGTGTAAAAAAGTGCGGCGATGTGCGATCAGAAGAACAGGCTCACCCCAAAGAATAAAACCGACGGCCCTAGGAGGCAACCTACTCCGGTATAGAACGTAGCCGTCATTGCGCCGTAGGGCACAAGTTTGGGGTCGGTGGCAGCAAGCCCCGCGGCAACGCCGCTCGTTGTCCCCATGAGTCCGCCAAAAACCATGGCCGACTGGGGGTTATCCAACCCTATCGAGCGAGCAACCAGCGGCGTGCCGATCATCACTAAAATAGATTTAACGAGTCCAGCCGCAACGCTCAGCGTAATCATCTCGCCGCTTGCGCCAATCGCCTCACCCGTTACTGGACCAACAATGTAAGTGACAGCCCCAGCGCCGATTGTGGTGATTGCAATAGGATCGGTATAGCCGAAGGCAATGGCAACCCCCGCGCCTACAACAAACGACACGATGACACCGGCAATGATAGACACGACACCGGCGAGCCCTGCTTTTTTAAGCTCAGACAGACGCACGCCGAAGGCGGTAGACACAATCGCGAAATCGCGCAGCATGCCGCCGCCCATCAACCCGATACCGCCGAGCAGTGTAATGTCCGCGACGCCCTTTGTGCCGCCAGTCACGGTGCCGCCCCAGTAAGCCGCGAGCAGACCCAGAGCAATTGCAATCGCCGAGCCGTGTACCCGTCCGGCGGTGAGTTTGTCGGCAAGCAAATAGGAAAACCACAGGGTGACACCTATTACGGCGAATGCGACAACGAGGCTGTTGCGAATAAAAACCGATTCGATGAGATCGATCATGGCGCCTCTCCCGATTGCTGCGTCTTGGTTTTCGACCTGCCGATCTTGCTTATAACGGGCACGAGCAGAAAGCTAACGACGACTGCCGCAACCCCTGCGACAAGAGCGAGCAGGCCGCCAGACGCAGCTGCGGCGACATTTTGCTGGGCCGCCATGGCGACGACAATCGGAATGTACATGGCACTCCAAAATTGAATGCCTTGGGCGGCGGCGCCGCTGCTGAGGTCTTTGAATCGAGCTGAGTTGCTCGCTATGACCAGCAGGAGCATTGCGATGCCTACACCGCCCACATTGGCGTCAATGCCTAGCGCTGCGCCGAGCGCCTGGCCGACGAGCATGCCAATAACGAGACAGGTGGCGAGAAGAGCGACGCCGTAGATGAGCATGGAGAGGTTCCTTATTGTTGTTTTACGACCCGAGCGTGAGTTTTAGCCTGTTAGGACACGACTGGCAAGAGGCAGAAATCTGACTTTGGATTAGACGGCTTACGCTGCCCCCATGCATTGACACGCATCGAGCGTTATAGGTTAATTGACCCACGCTTTCGCGTGCCAGAACGGAACTCTGCGAGCGCTTGTGCATCAGGTTAACTAGTTAATATTAAAGAACAATAGGGTAGAGATATGTCAAGAATGCAGAGTTTGCAAAAATCACTTTGCGCCACGTTACTAGGGGGTCTGTTTTTTGCTGGCACGGCGTCTGCGCAAAACGTGACCACCGAGATCCTCGAGGATGCACAAAACCTCTCCGATCGTTGGGTGCATTATGGCCGTAACTACGGCGCTTGGCGCTACATGCCAGACGATCAGATTAACCGCGAGACGGTAAAAGACCTGAGTCCCGTGTGGATCAAGCAAACAGGAGTAACGGGTGGCGCCTTTGAGGTGACAGCCCTCGTGAACGACGGTCGCATGTATTTGACCACGGCGAATAGCCACCTGATGGTGGTCGATCCGATGACGGGCGCGGAGTTATGGCGTTATGACCACAACTTCGAAGACGTCGACCTCTGCTGCGGCCCGCACAATCGCGGCGTTGCGCTTTACGAGGACATGGTTTTCTATGGCACGCTCGACGCGCATCTGATGGCATTCGACGCGGCAACTGGCACTCAGCTTTGGGACACCGAGGTGGGTGATAATCGCGAGTCGCTTTCGATCACCGGTGCGCCTTTGGTCGTTAAAGACATGGTCTTGATCGGCGTGGGCGGCGGCGAGTTCGGAATTCGCGGCTTTATCGATGCCTATGATGTTCACACAGGTGAGCTGCGCTGGCGCTTTTGGACGACTGCTGGCGAAGACGATCCTAATAACGACACATGGCTCGACGATTCATGGAAAACCGGCGGCGGCCCAACGTGGGTGACAGGTACCTACGATCCCGAAAGCGATCTCATTTTCTGGGGCACGGGTAATCCATGGCCAGATATGAATGCAAATATCCGCGCGGGCGACAATCTTTACACTAACTCAGTTGTCGCGCTGGATGCAGACACAGGCGAGCTCGAATGGTATTTCCAAACCTCGCCACGTGATGAATTCGATCACGACTCGACTTCTGAGCCGATGATTATCGAGGAGATGTGGGAAGGCGAGATGCGCAAGATGGTTGTACAGGTTTCGCGTAATGGCCACGTCTATGGCCTCGATCGTTTTAGCGGCGAATTCCTCTATGCAGGCGAATACACGCGCGTTAACTGGGCCGATCGCGACGAATCGGGCAAACCGGTACTCAAGGAAGCGTTCAAAGAGCCAAAGAACGAGATGGTGTTCCCAGGGCTCTATGGCGGCAAAAACTGGCCGCCGGCGTCTTACAGCCCAGACACGCATATGCTCTATATTCCAACGACAGAGTGGGGCGCGCGCTTCATTCGACGCGAAGGCGAGGGCCGAGCGGGCACGATGGACCTTGGCGGTATGGTGCAGTTCGACAAAACCGGCACAGGCTGGGTTGTCGCATTCAATATGCTCACAGGTAAAGTCGATTGGCAGAAAGAAATGCCGGGCAACTTCGCTTGGGCGGGCACGCTCGCAACGGGCGGTGGCCTTGTATTCTCGGGCGCGCCAGACGGCTATCTCTACGCGCTAAATGACGAAACGGGCGAGGTGCTGTGGAAGTTCCAAACGGGCAGTGGTCTGTACGCTCCACCTACGAGCTTTACGATCGACGGTAAGCAGTATATCGGTATCGCGTCAGGTACACGCGACCCGGTCTCCCGCGCCGGCGTCGCCTCGGGTATTTCTCCGGGCAACTACATCTTGTTTAGCCTTTAAAAAAGAGACGCGCAGTCTTGCATAGAGGCTGCGCCGATTGAGACGCCGCTCAGGCGGTGTTAGCAAAACGTTGGGAGCAAGAATAGAAATGATCAATTTGAAAAATTCGGTAAATAAGGTGGCAGGTTTTGGCGTTGCCGCATTGATAAGCATGGCGTCGACAACGGTTCAGGCAGGCCTCAGCGAGGGATTGGTTCTGTATCAATCTTTTTGCGCTGTGTGTCATGGCGCAGAGGGCGAGGGTCAGGCGATGGGTAAATCGCTTGTCGACGATGGCGCGAAGTCGCTCGAGCCTATGGATTTGCTCGCGGTCATTAGAGAGGGTCGTTCAGGGACAGGCATGGCTGCCTGGGGCGATTCATTTAGTGCAGAAGAAATTCTAGACACGGCGAACTATATTCGGGCAATGCAGGGCAAGCTCGGCATTATCATTGAGCCTGATGACCCCATAGCCGATGACCCCATTGCACTAGCCGGTCGCGATCTTTTTAACGGCTCAGCCAATTGTATTTCTTGCCACACGGTCGGTGACAAAGGCGGACAGGTCGGTCCTATACTCGACGGCTTATCAGATCGACTCGATGCGCAGGGTATTCTTCAAGCGGTCTCCTCACCGTCGGCATCAATCATCGAAGGCTTCGGCGTGAAAGTGATCGAGTTAAATGACGGTACCACTGTGAGTGGTCGCGCGCGTAACGAGACTGCAAACACTGTGCAGATTCAGAGTGCCGACGGTAAGCGCTGGC
>ERZ1048068.2465-NODE-2465-length-12988-cov-188.080956_pt1 | contig 12988 bp, 31 predicted proteins | sample MGYA00383098_ERZ1048068 | MGnify/ENA primary metagenome ERZ1048068 (study PRJEB29581, sample SAMEA5548368) | metagenome | biome: marine; feature: coastal; material: water | depth 1 m | study: Short-term variability in the microbial, nano- and picoplankton... | reverse complement strand
TTTCTTAATTGATCGAGTTTCATAATTATAAATAGTTAGTTTATGGAAGTTGGTTGTTTATTCTAAATTTTAATTCTTCTATTAGTACGTTTGTATCAGCACTAAATGATGGCTGACCTCTGAGTATTATTACTCCTATATTATCTTTAGCAACTGCTAATCTTCTAGGAACAGGTCCATCTCCTTGGTTATCTTCAATGATTGCTATTTCATATACTTTACCTGAGTCGGATTTAAATGTGTACTTATCGTCAGGAGTTCCTTCAGAACCTGTATTCTCTAAAGGCTGTACCTTATTAAGCAATTCTTTTAATGCTTTTTTCTCCTCATCAGACATTTCACCTGAAGCTAATGCGTCTAAACAATCTTCTGATCTGTCGTTTACATTAGAGAGTAGACCTTTTATGTTGTTTAGGCTCGGACTTACTCCTGCTACTAGTGATTTTATAGAAGAAACATCTCCATCCAAGTCTTCAAGTAAACGACGGATGCTGTATAATTTATCAGCTTGAGATGTTACACTCCCTGCTGTTTTTGCAGATATAAGTCCTCCGTAATCGCTAGGAGGTATTCCGGTAGCTAGGGGTGTTGGATTAACCTTAAGTAACTTTAGTATAATCTTTGCTGATCTAATTGCTTTTTTCAGATTATTAGCTAATTTAAGAAATTTATCTGATCTCTTTTGAAACTTGTTGACTCCAGATAGTAGAGCGTTTTTAGTATTTATAATTCCTACTAATGCCGTACCTTGCGGACATTGGTTAGAGAATTCACCCAACATCTTATTAGCTTCTAATTGAATTCTAGCTTCTAGGTCACCTTCTATTTTTCCTAACTGTCCTGCTACAATAGCTGATATTTGAGATCCAACTGCCATTATTCTGTAAATACTTTTTTAGATTTTAATTGAGATGCTCCTGATGGATTTATAAGGTTTTTTAATTGCCTTATTACCGGCTGTGCTTGCATTCCTCTTTTATTAATACTTGGAATGGGATGTCCTTTTATTGTTTTTGCTCTTGCCATATCTTTAGCCATACCTTCAAGAAGGTTTAAAACGTTTTGGAGAAATGCTTCTGTTTGGTTACCTAACATTACGGGTTCTCTATTACCGTCTGATGATGTTCTTGCTTTAGAGCCGAGATACATTATAGGAGCATCTAAGCAAAGATATGAAGAACCATCTATGTTAATAGAGCCTTCTGTGTTTAATCCTATGCTCTTAATACTCGATAGTTGAATATCTGATTGTTTAGCATTTAAATATAATCTTCCAGCATTTAATAGTATTTGACTTCCTTTGAATTGATCTGATTTCTCTGGATCTTCATCACAGGTATCTCGTTTTTCACTTGCAGGAGTTAAAGGTATTTGGTGATTAGATACAAGGTATATAGAGCAATTATCTTCATTTATATTCTCTCCTAATGTTGAGAAACCGTCTTCAGTATCTGATTGACCATTACTTATTATAGTTACAGGGGAACCTATGTTCTCATCGTCAACCCAGGGGTTTCCTGAACCTTTTCCTCCTGTAAATCTTATCGATTGCCCCTGTCTTCCTTCTATTTGAATATCTCCGGGTGTAGATCTAATTGGGTTGACTTTACCTAATTCTTTAAAAGTACCTCCTAAGGTTAAGTCATTGTCTGGATTATTAGCAAGGTCTGGGTAGACACCTGAATTAGCATTATTCCATGTATTAACTATTCTTGTATAGTACTTGTTGCTATTACGCTCTGAGGTAGATGCTGAGAGGTTAGGCATTGAAGCTATTTCAACTATCTCTCCTATTATTGGTATTGTCTTAATATGTGCACTACTCTGTTGTGCAAATGGAAGAGCGTTAGGAGTAAGTTCTTTCTTATACCCTCCTAAAGGTTTATAAAAAACTCCATTTATAGCTCTACCTCCTCCTTTGTTAAGGTACTCGGTATGATTTTCATCTAAAATAATATCAACTACTCTGCCGAATACTGGTGTATACCCGGTAGAAGAGTTTCCTCCTCCGGTTGATGATATTAGGTTATTAAGTGAATTACTAAACCCCATTACTCTTCTTTATTCTCTTCTTTATTCTCTTCTGGTTTAACCTCTAACTCCTGCTTTACATCTTCTTGATCATCTAACAAGCCTTGTAATTCAGAGAAATCAAACATGTCTCCGTCTCCTCCTTTAGATTGAATAGCTTCTAATCTCTGTATTACTGTCGCTAGTTTAATTAGGTGTTCATCATTCTTTACACCAATCTCCATATACTCTTTAATCATAGGAACAAGAAGAGTTGCATCTCCTATATTCTCAATTAAAGGTTTAAGTTCACCAATCAATCCTTTTACTTGAGATTTAGTTTCTCTTGAGTTAGTGTAAATCTCTTCAAAAAGGTCAGATAGTTTCTTTCCGTTAAATATTTCTTTATCTGAATCCATATCTTTTATAATAAATAGATTACATATCTTTTATTACGATCCTACCCTTTTCATTGTACTTATAGTATATATCGTAAAAATCATCTTTCAGTATAGAAATTACCTTAGTTAAGTGAGGAGTTTCACAATCAGTCATTTCTCTTATATAGATGTATAGAGCTTTTTTCTTAAATATATCTAAATCATTCCTTGTTTTAAATATAGTCAATACAGCATCAGCAATTCTTTTTTCACTATCTTTGTTGAATAGTTCATCCATCTTATCGTAAGCTTTCTCTACCCACATGTCTAAAAACTGACTCAATGTAATACCTCCGGGGAGTTTAACATTCATACTACCTTCAAAAGATTCTTCCATATCATCGAAAGAACCTATCTGTTTTAGTTTTTTGTAGTTTTTATTATTATAATTAATTAACCAACGCTTAACAATAGTACCAAAATAAGAGTAAGCCTTAGCTCCATGATCGGGATCAAATTTCATTATTTTCTCCTCAAGTAACATAGAGACTACCTCATGTTTAAGGTCTTCTATACGTTCTACATCTGTGTAGTAAAATTTAAAAGTATGTATTATATTCTCTGCGAGCTTATAAAAAGGGAGGTAGATGTGTTTTGTAAATATATCTGCTCTATATTCAGTATCTTCTGATACGTTGTATTTTTTTATATATTCCTCTGTTTCTGAAGTAAAGTAGTTAGCTTTTGCTTTCTTTCTTGCCATAGTTTTCTGGGAGCATGTAGCGGTTTAGTTCTTCTTGCACTTTTTTTAGTTGTTCAAAAAAATAACCGACCTCATCATCCGACTTGAAAACTCCACGTTCGTCAAGACTCTTTAGGTGCTTTTGTGAATCTGTAATTAGATTTGATATATTCTGTAAGTAGCTTGTCTGATTCACAGTGACATCTTCGTACTTCTCTACTTTGATTAGTAAGTTACGTAGGGCAACCCCTAGTATTATTATTAATATAGAAAGAATTATTATAGTTACCAACATATTTTATAGATTTTTAAGCATTTTAGATAAGCTTTCGGAAGAATTTACCTTTCTACCTGTTGAGGCTGATGTTTTTTTTACTTTTGAGGTTGCATTTCCTCCTGAAGCTTTCCACATATCGTACTCTACCTTAGAAGCTAAGAAGTCTGCAGTATGTAAGATAGATACTAAAGCTGTTTTCTGTCTAGAGGATTCTACATTACTGAAGAAGTATGCTTCGTTAGCTTTATCAAACACTCCATCGTGGCATCTTATACCTAAAAACTCTTTTTGATCTACTTTAATACCAAACTTCTGTAAAATAAATAAAGATCTATCTGGAATTAACATAAAATCTAAATCTGGGTTATAAGTATACATCTCTGAAAGCTTATCTTGTCTCCATTTATCAGTTTGAGGTATATAATTTGGTCGATCTCCATCTCCCATCTTACCTAAATCATGAAAAAGAGCGGCGAAAACTAATTGCTCTTGAGTATAATCTATAGTTCCGCCCATTTTTTCGTAAAGGTTATGTTGAGCTATAGCAAATTCTACTACCCTATTAACATGATCTACATATCCACCAGCAAAAGCATTGTGATACCAAGTTTTACTACTAGCAGGAGCCATAACATACGTATCTTCCATATGTTTCACCATATTATGACATTCTATAGCTCTATTAGTTTCTAGATAATGGTTAATTATCTTAAGGTGTTTATCGTAGTTTTTTTGTATTTGCTCTGCTGTTAACATATTAATCTTGTGTTTCTCTGTTAAGTAGTGTATTTATATCGGAAATTATAGATGAAACTTCTTTTAAATGTGTATAAGAAGCAGCTCTATCATTAGTACCTAATGTATATTTTAAATTAGCTAACCGTGATTCTATATTATCTAACTTATTACTTATTGATTGTTTAGATCTCATATAATATTTATTTAAAAATTATTTTAATTTATTATAATATATTCTTTATCTTAATAATAATACTAAGGTATATAAAAAAATTCGAATAAACAACTATTCTATAATAAATTTTTCTTCAAACAGTTGAGAAGCTGAGTTTGAACCTCCATCCCAATATATTTCTGCTCTAATTGTGATAGTATCCCCTATAAATTCGTTAGGAATAGGGCCTACTATTCTTTTTCCCCACTTTCTTCCTGCTACTGTAGGAGTATATTCTGTATTATCTGGAGAGTTATTAAGGTATATTGTTGTTTCTTGCACAATATTAACCTCTACTCCATTGTCCATTACCCAAAAACTACTTGACTCAAAAGCAGATTGTATAACTCCCATATCATTATAGTAGTAAAATGGATCTACATCATCAGCTTCTACAAAGATAGTAAACCTAGGTAGATAATCCCCATTAAAATTTAAATCTACATGATAATAACCGTTACTATCCTTTGTATATGGAATAGATAACATACCATCACAAAAGCCATCTAGACATAAGGAGGGACGTATATCTTCTTCGGAACAAGATAGGGTGGTTGCAAGTGTAATTAGTAAAAGTAATTTAAAATATTTCATAACCGTTTTATTTATAGTATTAATATAAGAAAATATATGTTAGTAACCAACTTTTCTCAAAGAAAAAGGGCAGGTGGGCGGGTAAAAGATGCAAAGAGCGAAGCTCGCCGCGCAGACGCGCGAAGTTGCGCCGCGGTTTTTAGTACATCTTAGGTTGTCCTGCTTGGAATATAGAACCTATCTCCCTTATTTTATCCATTGCAGTAAAGATATCGATCTTAAACATCTCTCTATCGTTGTGGTGTTTGATATGTAGACGTTTTTCTTGAAAGTACTTATGTACTTGGTGTTCTACCTTCATTCCACATTCAGGCCTTACAGGCAAAGCAAATTTAACCTCCCATAAATCCACAGTACCGGTACCATTTATCTGTCCTACACGATGTTCAGGAGTGTTTCTTGTCATACCTATCTTAACTAAATCAGGGTATCCTTTATTAGTAAGAGCATATACATATTCTACAGAGTCTTGTATAGTACTATCAGTGCTGGTATTCTCAATTGCTCTAAGGTATTTCCATTCAAAGGTATAATCATTTATTTTAGATCGTTTCTCTATAAGGTATCGTGCATTGAAGTGCTGGGCGATGTTCTGAGAAGATATATGACGGGCTTTGGTTCGTAGTTGAATAAAATTATTCTGCCACTCTCTAGCTCTTTCATGGTATTCTTTATTATCTCCGGAATCAAATATAAATATTTTTCCTTCACTCTCTAATTGTAGTGCTTTTTTAAATGTAATAGTATCTGTTAACATAACCTTTGTATTTTAGTTTATTCTTCTATATCTTCCTGCTCTCCATTAAGAGTGTTTATTAAAGTAGCAACTGTAGTAGGCCATAATAAAGTACATGCAAGTATCTCCATAGGCTGTAAAGAAGGTCTATGTATTGCCCATAAAGTAATATTTAAAATAATTGATAGGATAAACCCTACTAAGCTGTAGTATAATAAAAAATCTAACATAATGTATAATATAACCGTTTTATATAGTTAATATACGAAATTAAAGTAGTGTTTGCAACTTTTTATTAAGTAAAAGGTCGGTATATTCTTTTATTTTAGCACACTTCTCATACATCTCTATGTTCTCAAAGAAAAAAAGTAGATCATTCATTGCCTGTATAGCTCTATCCAACTCATAATCTGTACCGATCGAGTAAGCTACCTCCATCTCTAAAGGTGTTACTCTGTCCAAATACCTACATAGTTTAGTAAAATACTTAAGCTTTATCTTATCTCGCACTCTGCCATACTCTTCCTCATGCTTTAACGCATACATCTTGTCTATCATGTAGAAGTTTTCTACTCCTGTAACAACCATTCCAATTAAAACGTAAGGGTTATCTAAAAGGTCCTCTACATTATTCTCTTTATATACTTCTTCATCTCCTTTTTCAAAGATTGAAAATAAAGTATGTGGGTCTAATTTATGCACTATCTAGTAGGTTTAACAATAAATAGTTCATATCTTAATATTAGACAAAGCACCCTAAAGCTACCAGTACTGTAAGTACGTCTATATATAACCTCCATAGTATAGGTCAAAGAAGATACTAAAAGGTCATTGACATATTAGAAACACCCCTATATAGCAAAAAAATTGCAAAATTATTTTTTAAGTATATGTTGTTTATTAACCAAAAAGTTCATATATTAATTATATAAACAAAAAACGGTTATGTTATGAAAAAAGAAATCAAAGGCATTATTTACGTATTAGTAATACTATTACAATTCTATGTAGGGGTTATACTATTGGCTCATCCTGAGAGAAGTAACTGGACACATTATATGGTAGTACTTTGTATTAGTATACCTGTTATAATCACTTCGATTAAGGACGCTAAAGATACTTAATATATACATATATACCCCTATATACTCAAAATCTATGAGAGATATACAACCTAGTATGGCTGTCACTACAGCTCTCACGACACTATAGGGAACAATACTGTCAATGTTATATAAGACTTAGGTCAGACTGCCGTCTAGATGATATAAGGAATCCGGCACTTGGCCGGACTCGTCTCTTATTATGATAGCTATATTTTATACCAGCTCCTTCTGGCTTATATATTCGATCATATCTTCAAACCTAATCTTATCTACTATCTTTCTTCCTAATATGAAAGTATATAGATGGATCATCTTATTGCCTACCTTATCTATATTCATTATAGAGTCTGTAAGTAATATAGTATCTATATCATTATACATTCTATACTCTCTATCTAGAGCTCCTAAGTCTGTTCCAGCTCCTCTATACTTATAAGTTGTAGTATCAGAATAATCTCCATTCAATGAGAATGATTTACCGTCTAAGAATTCTTGTTTAGTCATAACCTTTATTGTTTTAATTAATATACCTTAAGATACGAAATATAATTGTAAGTACCAACTACCTCCTTAATTAAAAAGAGATAATTGGATAGTCTTTTCCGGTACATTAATCTTATAAGCCCCATCTACCTTTCTAGTTGGTCTAAACTCTTCTCCAAAGTTATCGATTAAGTTTCCATCTTTAACAACAAATGCATGCTTGCTGACAGATACTATATAAGTTCCTTTCTGATGATCTTGAATAAAAGATTTAACAGTCTTCTTTCGATCTATTATCTCTCCTTTAAGCTTATATCTATTCTTGATATCTAATCCTTTCAATACCTTTACTGAAGCCATTACTCCATTCACTTCTAATCCTTCTTTCTCTATATTAGCCATCTGCTCTATAATGTGAAGATTTTGAGTACCTTTCTTATCAGGTCTTTTAAACCTCTCTTTAGCTAACTCATGAGCTGCATTATAGTTCATATCAAATCCAGCAGCTAAAGCTCGTACGAAACAATCATTAGTCTCGCTCATCGCTAGTTTGTTATTAGAATAACCTTTAATTTCTTTACTTGTCAAATTTACCATAACCTTTATTGTTTAATTAATATATCTAAATATACGAAAAATAATAATAAGAAACAACTAGGACCCTAAAAGAGTCCCAATCATTTCATTCATTTTCTTTTCCAATTGTGAAGCATGAGCAACAGTAGCACGTTCGTCATTTGACCAACCTGTACCTACTAAATTCATATTCTGCTCTATAGATACATCAAACCCTCTAGTATCGATTTGACCTGTTAATTGAGATCCTTTAAAGGCAGTACTAAAAGTAAAGTACTGATTATCTCTTTCTAAATCTTGTAAATCAAAAGTACTTTCTACATACGTTAGTACTTTTTTTAACTCTTGTTTTTTTAATTCTGTTTTTGTCATAACCTTTATTGTTTAATTAATATACCTTAATATACGAAATTTACTAATAGGATCCAACTAATTAAGTAAGTCTTTTCCGGAAAGTTTAGGGGGCGGTTAACCCCCATCACCCTAATTAAAACAACAATAAATATTAACTTATGACTTTCTCTCTATTCCAGGTAACAAGAGAATCAACTTTATCCCTTCTTACTCTTTCAAATTTTCTTACATTAGTACTAAAAACAGTTTTCTCCTTTTCGTAATCATAATTATTACTACAAGTCTCTATTTCTATATCTACAGACTTTCCGGATTTAGTTTCATTTAATACTTTTATCTTTTTGATATTTCTTATCTCCCAATTCCATCTAACACTTAAGGAAGGTAATGAATATAAATCTTCTTTATCAACTTCAAACTCTACTCCATCAGAATTTAGTTTATCTAAAACTTCTTGATCTTCAATTCTAGATATTTCAGTTGACATCTTACTAATTTCATGATCCAAATGACTGACATCAGAATTAGCCTTTTTTAACTTTTCTTTAAAACTACTTTTAATAGAATTATATTCAGCAATTATATCATCTTTAAAATCTAATATAACCATACCTACTCTTCCAAGAGTTACCATTCGCTTCAATTCAAAATCTGAATTATCATTAGTAGAGTAGAAGGAAGTTTCAATAGTATCAGCTTCATCATCTCTCCAGCTTTTAGCTCTAATATTAAGAGAAATAATCTCTTTCCCATAATTATAATCTTCATGGAACCTTTTAAAGTATACATAAGAATCAGATACTTCAATCTCATCTCCTTCCATAATAGCATCTTTAAAATATCTACTATACATTTCAGACCATTTCTCTATTCTAGCTTTCTCAACTTCATGTCTTTTCACTCTTAACTTCTTTAGAGTAATTTGCTCCTTTTCGATTTTCTTTTGAATGATTTCAATTTTTGTCATAACCTTTATTGTTTTTTAATTATTAATATACCTTAATATACGAAATATATTTCTAACTAGCAACTAATTCTTAGTTAATTCTACAAATGTTTTTCCATCATATCCACTTCCGGACCATTTAGACATTTGTTCTGGACGTAAGTAACATCCTAATCCTTCTAACTCATCAATTGACATTCTGTCGATTTCTTTTGCTGTATACATAACCTTTATTGTTTTAATTAATATACCTAAATATAAGAAAACTATTTCTTATTTACAACTTTTTCTAATAGATTTTTCTTATAGTAAGTAACTTTATCAAATCCATCTCCTTTAGGAATTAAAGAGAAAGCATCCGGAGTATTGACAGATTTATTTCTATCATAATCACTCATTCCTCTAAAATCTAATATACTATACTTTTCCTCATCAATAGGAGGATCCAATCTTTTCATCATAACCTTTATTTTTTTTATTAATATACGAAATATAATTCAATTATACAAATTTAAAATAATTAGACATTCCAAAATCTTCAGATAATTCTTTAAATTCACTTTCTTCATAAATACCTGACATATCTTCCCACTCTTCAATATCTGTATTAGAATCTAAAACAAATACATCTCCATTATCCATTAACAAATCAGCTTCCCTATCAGTCAACAAATAATCATAAACAGTATTTTCAGACATATCTTCAGACTGATATACAATACTAAACTCCTTTTTTGAATCTTTTAATTTTAACATAACCTTTATTGTTTTAATTATTAATATATCTAAATATAAGAAATATAATTGTAACTCACAACTATAATTCAAGTAAGTAGTTCATATCTTTATCATAAAAAACACTATAACCTCCACTACTATCTTTCAAATCCAATTTACAGAAAACTTCTCCTATACCAACTTCTTCTTCATTTTCATTTTCAAACATCATTTCCTTTTCTGTAAATCCCATATCCGTATAAGTCTTCTTTACAGCTTTATTATCATATATTCCTACAACAATTCCTCCATCATCATAATTATAATCTTCTAATAAATTAAAGGATTCCCCATTATTGAATATTACTTTTTCAACTCGTTTTTTACTACTGTAAACTAATTCCATAACCTTAATTGTTTTAATTATTAATATACCTTAATATAAGAAATTTAATTGTAACTCACAACTATTCCTTATTATACTTTATACTTTTTGAAATTACTATCAATTAAAGCAACTTGCCAATCACCATCAATATACAAATAATTGAATTCCTGTCTATGTTTATTTCTCAAAAATGATTCTAGATTACTAAAATATTCTATATCAATTTCTTCTCCTCTTTGAGAATGATATGAATTAATCGATTCTCCATGAATGCTAGAAATATCCCCTTCTGAAATAGCATTATTTGCTAATTTATAAGAATTGAAATAGGATTTCAAATATTCCCCTACACCATTACTAATATATCCGTCAAAATGACAATATACGGATTTAACTGAATTATCTTTTTGTACTACTGAAATTGTTGATCTTGTTGCCATAACCTTTATTGTTTTAATTATTTAACTAAATATATGAAAAAATATAATACGAACCAACTTATTTACCGTAATTCATATCATACCATTCCGGAAATTCCATAATCATATCTAATTCCTTATCTAATAAGAAATCAGTATAGTGGGTATCTATAAATTCTTTAAAAATCTCCCTGGTAATCCAGGGAAATTCTTTTTTAAGTCTAAATAAATCATTCATTATTATTTGAATTTATAATGAGTAATTCCGTTTATTTTAATTAAAGTATCCTTATTAAGAATATTTAATCTAGATTCCGAATTAAACCAGTAGAATGGTTTATAATGTTTCAAATTGATTGACAAACTTTTTAATGATCTCATAACCTTTATTGTTTTAATTATTAATATATCTAAATATAAGAAAAAATATAATACGAACCAACTTTTTCTTTAATTACTTTTAAATTTGTACTCCAGGTATTCCAGGAGTTCCGGGATTCGTATCTCCAAAGTATTCAAAAAAGATTACATTATCTTCTTCATCATAACTTAATCCTAAATCGAAACTATAAATCTCTTCACAATCTCCCGTATATCCTCCAGTATCAAATATATGACACATTTTTACATCATTAGGACTCTCTATTCTATCTAATTGAGATAAAGCTTTCAATAATACATGACGGATTTCACTTTTTTTCATAACCTTTATTTGTTTTAATTATTTAACTAAATATAAGAAAAATTATAATAGGAAACAACTATTTATTGAAATATATTATTTTAAAGAAATCTCTTAATTGTCTTCCTCCAAATTCAAACTCCATTCCGGGATTTAGATTACCCTCCATACTAGTCCAAATTCTATCTCCATCATCAAATTCTCCTTTGAATCTCTCTCCTACCATTATAGGTAGATCTGAACCACCATCAGCAAACCAGCCTTTTGTACATTCTATAACTATATATGTCCTCATCTTAATCCTGATTTAAATTATCTTCTAACTCCTTTTGCTTTCCAGTAAAATATTCCAATTTAGAAATACATAATACAGCTCCTTTAGAATCATTCTGCTTTACAGCAATCTCTAATAATCCAGTCCAGTACTCAACTTTTGGCCAATAACCATTTTCGTAAACTCTTCTTTGTTTTAACATAACCTTTATTTGTTTTAATTATTAATATACCTTAATATAAGAAAAATAATTGTAACTAGCAACTATTTTATAAGTTATCTCTTACTGCATTTGCTACTAACATCTGACTAGTAGGAGCAATTCCGAAAGAAACCCAACATTCCTTTACGTTAAATTGAGCTCTACAGAAGTCCATAATATCTTCTGACCACATTAACTGCTTTCCGGAAGCATCTGTTACTGGGTGCCATACTTTCTCCCATCCATCTCCTAGGAATGTAACCCAGGCCATTTCTCTATCTAATTCTATTCTAAACATAACCTTTATTTTTTAATAGTTAAAAATTTCTTGAAAATCTTCTTTATACTCTCTCTTTACATCCTCACTCATTCCCTTATCTAAATCATCACCAAATATATTTTTCAGTTCAGTATATATCTCATCCTTACTTCTACCTTTATAACACCATAAATGATTATTATTATCTATAATCTTTTCTAAATCCAACTCAAATTCAATTTTTACTACCATAACCTTATTGTTTTAATTAATATACCTAAATATAAGAAAAATAATTGTAACTAGCAACTTTATTTTTGTAAGTTAAATTTAACACTGAGTTGTTTAAACATCTGCTCATCCATTCCTGTCTGTTCTAGAATGTCCTGAACAGTCTCTCCATCTAATTCCATTTCGTTAATTAATCCTATAATATTATTAACGACATATTCTTTTAAGCTTCCTGATTCTACCATTATACAAATTTATTTAACAGAGTTCTTAATTTAACATCTTCCAATAATCTTAAATTATATAAATCCATTCCGGAAGCTACATCATCTCCTCTTCTCAAATATAAGAAGAAATCTTTACCTCCCTCATTTCCCCAATGACCTAGATGATGTTGAATCTCTTCAGCTATATCCATATGAGCTTGATTCCCATAATCTCCAAAAGTAATACTTATAATACCATTTCCAAATTCTACCATAACCTTTATTTATTTATTAATATATCTAAATATAAGAACGAAAGTGGGTGTTTGCAACTTTTCCACTAACTATTTTTTAATTTATATTTGATCTAAATAAGGAGGAGAGGAAGGAGTAACCCATTTTTATGTATATATCTAAAAACCCTTATATAGCGCCGAAAGCTTGAATGGGCGAA
>ERZ1048068.2462-NODE-2462-length-12998-cov-3.840918_pt1 | contig 12998 bp, 9 predicted proteins | sample MGYA00383098_ERZ1048068 | MGnify/ENA primary metagenome ERZ1048068 (study PRJEB29581, sample SAMEA5548368) | metagenome | biome: marine; feature: coastal; material: water | depth 1 m | study: Short-term variability in the microbial, nano- and picoplankton... | reverse complement strand
TTGTGCTTGAAATGAATATCGAAATGCGCCTCGTATTTCCCCTTCGCTCCGATCATCTGGTAGAGCTTGTCCAAATCCGGGTGCCCCTTTTCTTTCAACTCAATCGTCCAGTCGTCAGCGGCCGTTAATCCCAAGGGACGGGGAGCCACCGCCGCCGCGATATCGATATTCCCCTGCCCTATTCGCAAGTAGTGCCCGTTCTCACAAGTGCAACCGCCTTGCATCGCGGTCGAAACCATGACGCAAGGAAAGGACGCCGTCACTCGCTCGTCCAAGGCGCTTACCATCATTGTCTGCGTGGCTCCACCACTCGCACCGGTCACGAGAATGCGATTTGCATCAACGCCATCGAGACTCAAAATAAAATCCAGTGAGCGTATGCTGTTCCAGGTCTGCAATCCAAAGTTCGTCTGCAATCGCGCCGAGGCACTTTTTGAGACAAAGCCCCACTCGCCCATCTTCTCGCCATTGGTTTCGGGACGAGGCCCACGGCGGTGTTCGGGAAACTGCATCGAGTCGGCATTGCCAAGCATGTCGTAAAAGAAAACAACACACCCCATCCGCGCCAACTGAACACAACGCGCCTGATGAACAGATTTACCTCCATTCAAAAAACGCTCGGCTCCAATCGCGATCTCTCGTTTCGCATGGTCATCGGATTTGTGCGCGTAGCGGGCATCGTGCCAATGTCCATGTGCGCAGAGCACACCGGGACGATTGCCATTCTTCACCCCGATCTTCAAGGACTCACCGGCGGGACGATACAAACTCCCTGTCACATAATGACCCGGCATCGATTCAAATAACACTGCTTCAACAGTATAGTCCCCTTGATCAATTTTTTTGTGAATGACGGCATTGAGCGGCGTCTTGGTCGGTTGCGGCCACAAACCACAACTCACCGCAATCCGACGCACGATTTCCTCCTGACGTCCCTTCCATTCTTCTTTGGAAGCAACCGGACGAAAGGGATGGTAATCGTGAAGCGTGACCGGCGGCTTTAAGCGCGAATCATTCGGAGGCTTGCCATCGGGAAGCGCGGAAAGACCTTGCGCCCATAGCGGACCAGGGAGCAAAAGCCCCACTAATATCAAACGAACCATGGGAGTCATACAAACCCGCCGCTCCCCATTCGTCAAAACAAGATCACTTCAAGGTTTCGAGATACGAGGTCAGGTCAGCCAAATCCTGGGCGCTCAGTCCCAATTGATCAGCCGAAAGCATCAGCGAATGTTTCATGTTGCTCACTTCCTCAACCTTGTCGGCAGGAATCATCTGCACCAGCCCACCCTGGGACTGCACGATGACCGGATTCGACTTACTCAAGACCAGGCCTTGCACTTCGCCGCCCCCCTTCAACTTGACCGATGAACCGGTATAGCCCTGCGCAATCTGCTCGGACGGATTGACCACGGAACGCAAAAACATCTCTTTGCCCTGCCGCTCAATCCACCCCTTCAGATCAGGACCAAAGTTCACGCCCTGTCCTTCGATCTGGTGACACATGATACAACGCGCTGCGGTCGTCTTCCCCCGGGCAATATTGCCCTTCAACTTCATTAGGTCCTTTAGCGGAGGAAGCGAAGATTTCGCAGGCCTGGGAACACGCACCGAAACAATCTCCACCTTGCCGGGATCGTAGATACCCTCCTTCTTTAGAACATCCTTCACTCCGAACTGAGACCACCGGGTATTGGAAAGATGAATCAACCACTGCGAAGACGACGCTCCCACCGGGCCGGGAACTTTGGCCAGAGACACCATCGCGGGCACCGACCTGGGCTCATCGATAAAGGCCAATGAATCAACCGCAAACAAGCGGTCCGCATCAGAGAGAGTCGAACTTGCCGCGCGTTCTTGAAGAGCAGGAATCAAAGACGGAATCTTGAGACGCCAGGCGATCCTCGCCAGGTCCGGAGTCCAATCCAAAGCACCGGCTCCCCTCTTAACCAGACGCAATCCATTCCAAACTTTTTCCTCCACTCCTTCCGCAGCAAAGCCGCAGGCTTCAAGATAGGTTCGGTCTCCGTCGTAGCGGTGAAGCAATTCCACAGCCAAAGGGATCTTCGCCTGTGAATCAACATCTCGCAGAGCGACCGCAACCTCCCGGCGCACTTGGGGACTCGCATCAACCACCAGAGCTCTTGCGAGCCTCAAGGGATCTTCGCCAGCGGCACGCAAAGAACGCATCGCCATCAGGCGCATTCCTGCGGACTTATGTCCGAGCAAGCCATTCAGCACCATCCTTCCCTCTTTTCCCATGTATGGCAGCAAGTGAATCGCGCGAGCCCGAACATACTTGTTCGAATCTCTCATCACCTCCATGAGGGCAGGCAAGGCCTTGGGGCCGGTATCGCGGAGTATTTTGAATCCCGCATAGCGCACATTGATCGCCGGACTCTTCAGCATCTTGATCGCCGCTGTGATGGGATTCGATTGCCCTGCTTGCGAAAGCTTCGGCTTAAATCCTTTTGGTGCGATTCGATAAATCGTGCCACTGCAACTTCCATCCCGGTCCGCGTGGCCACCGACTCCTGGATCATACCAATCCGCAACATAAATCGCACCATCGGCTCCAACCATGACATCGGAGGGGCGGAACATATTCCCGGTCTTACTCTTGAAGAAATCAAATCGTTCCAGCTTGAAGTTCGCGCCTTCGGGCTTCGGGTGATATCCGTAAACCACCCGCTTCGCCGCCTCGCAACTCAAGAGCAGACCTTCGTACTTCTTTGGTAAGGCTCCGTGTTCGTAGTAGCAAATGCCAGTCGGTGATCCACCACCATAAACATCTCCCGGCGGAAGCGTCCCCGGATCATCCTGACGCCAATGCGCGCGCGGAACTGATTGCCCCGGTCGGCGATCAGCCTGCCAGGTTCGCTTTCCATCGGGCGAAAAGAAGCCCAGAAATCCACCCTCCATCAACCATGTGGTGCGACAAGCCGGCGGGTCGTCGTTGTCATTCTGAAAGACATCGCCCATCGAAGTCACGGTGTGTTCGTAGCTATTCCGAAAGCCATGCCCGATGATCTGCACGTTCTTCCCATCAGGATCCATCTTACCAGCAAAGCCACCGACCCAGACATGGCCGTCATCACTTTTCTCGCCGCCGAATTTGATATTATCGACGAACCACTCTCCCCCACCACCTCGATACGGGCCGCCAACCCTGAAGGTCTTGCCGTCTTTCGAGGTAAACATCGCCCCGCAGTTTCCCTGATTGAAATACCACTTCCCATCCGGCCCGGCCACCACGGCGTGGAGACTATGATCGTGATTCTTGCCATTGAAACCCGAGAGAAGATTCTCCCGCTTATCGACCTTCGGGTCGAACCGGAGATTCCGATCAACGTCAGTGTAGACGATCAGATGCGGAGGCTGGGCCACTACGATTTGATTATCGAGCACACTCACGCCAAGCGGAGCAACCAACTCGGGATCCTGCACAAAGGTATGCGAGCTATCCGCCTTTCCATCGCCATTGGTGTCTTGGAGGACGACAATGCGATCTCCCTCGGGCCGACGCTTTTGATGCCGACGATAGTTCACTCCTTCCGCCACCCAAATCCGCCCCGCGGCATCAGTATCCATATTGGTGGGATTGTAGAGCATTGGGCTGGTCGCCCAGACAGTCACCTCCAAATCATCCGGCACCTCAAACGCAGTGACGGGAACTTTTTCCGCCTCAAGTGAATCGGGGTCGAAGGCTTCGGCCTGTCCCTCGGGAATCTTGGCAGGCTTTTTATCAAACACGAAAAATCGCACCGAGGCCGGCGTCCTCCCGCCATCCCTGATTGCTCCACCGTCATCCAAGGCCACCTTGGCTTGAAACCTCTTCGCCCCTTCCGGCAGTCGATAGTGAATCATTGACCGGGCATGCACTCCGATCCCCTTTTGATAAACCCTCCCCCCTGCGCTCAGCGGCTTCCCTTCACAGTTCTTTCCGACCTGAACCCTTGCGTGCCCGGTGGTTGCCGACTCCCATTTGATTCCAGTGAGATCGACAAGCTTTCCATCTTTCAAGGTAATCTTTGGCTCCAACCAGTCCGCCCAGTCGTGACTAATATCTCCCTCACCAGATACTGCCAAATAGAGATCCCGTTTTCTAAGCGGAAGATCGATCTCCGCCAACTTCACCTTCCCGCCGCTTTTTATCAGCGGACTTTGGTAAATCCATTCACCCTCTACTTTTTTTTTGAGCCTGACGTCGAAGCTTTTTTCTTCGGCTCGGCTTCGTTCTTGAATCCTGCTTCGCGTCCTTCATTCACCTTGGCCGGTGGCATTTTTTTCCAATCCTCCACATTCGGGAGCTTCAGACGTTTTTGCTTCTTTCCGTAGTCATCCAAATTCGCATTGAGATCGTCTTCCGTCAGTGACTTTGATTTCACACCGTCTTCCGGCACCCTAATCCCCGCAGTCCAAGCAATGGCATTCAGCACTACCGTCCGATAGCCATCGAGGGCCCAACCGTGGTGATAGTGACCACCGGTAAACCCAACACCACGCCCTTTGCCATCAGGGCGCTCGTAGCCCCACATGAGCGTTTGCTCCTTATTCAAACCATCGACGCCATGTTGATTCCATAGGTTGATATAACGAGCCATGTTATCGCGAGTCGGCGTGGCCGTCACGAAGTTGTGCACACTCTTGCGATCATCCACGAAGCGCATATTGTAATAAAATTCATCTAGGCAAGTCACGACATTCGGCACTCCGTTGGAAATCTCGTGACCTTGCATCACCTTCATGTCAGCCACCCAATGCGGATTGACCGACCAACCTGACTCCATCGCTCCGCCGATCCACGGCTGGTAATACTTTTTGCCATCCTTCGCACTCGGATGAACCGCATAGTGCATGAAGGTGAACCCCACGCCCTTCTTGGCCAATCCATCGAGGTATTCCCACTCACCGGCAATCCCGCTGGTTCCATCCGCGAAAATCACGATGGCATCGGCATCATCGAGAACTGATTTGGCTTTCTTCCAATCCTTACCCACCACGACGGCTTCGACATTCAAACCACTCTGCTCATTGAGCGCTTTCGCCAGCAACATGCAGCCGGCCCGGAATTCGTGCTCGCCCGAAGCGTGACTACGACTTCCCGCGATAAAGACGATTTTCTTTGGATCTTCCTTCTTGGCGGAGAGAAAGAAAGGACAGACCAAAGCCAGAAGAAGCGGAATAACTAGAGAGAGACGTTTCATGTTGAAATAACTATACGCAACTCAGGTCCCGGACTTCCAGAAAGATCCTTGATCTCGTCCAGCCTCCTCCTACGCTTGCCTGATGACGCCAACACTACGTATTCTCGCCGCTTCACTCGCTCTCTCTACCTTAGGCCTCGCCCAGAATGACGCTCCTGTCTTCTCCGCTGCCACCGCCGATATCGGCATCGTGGTGAAAGACCTCGAAAAATCCGCCAAATTCTACACCGAAACCCTCGGCCTGACCGAGGTCAAAGGCTTCAGCGTCCCCGCCGAGAAAGCAGCCGGGCTTGGTCTTACCGACAACCAACCCGCGACGATCCGTGTCTTCGTGCTCAATCCGAAAGCCAAGGGACCAAAAACCAAGTTCAAGCTCATGTCATTCCCCGGCGCTCCAGGGAAAATGCAGGACCAAAAATTCATCCACTCTTCTATCGGCGTTTCCTACCTCACCCTCTTCGTCACCAACATGAATAAATCCGTCGAGAAGCTCAAAGCAGCCAAAGTGAAGCTCCTCGGGAAAACTCCCACCGATCTCGGAGGTGGTAACTTCATCACCGTCTTCCACGACCCCGACGGCAACTTCATCGAACTCATCGGACCGAAAAAATAGAATGCGCAGTTTATGCGCTTCCCCCCGGCTTCCAGCACTTCGATTCCCGTCTTAAAAACGGAGAAGTCATCTTCACGGATGCCCTAAAAATCCTCGTGACAGTATGCAGAGCTCCTCACACCCTCGAATCTCACATTTTTCATTCACTACGGGACAATCTTCTGATCTGTTTCGCTCACACCTACAATGAAACTTCGTACGATTTCTCTCATCGGCCTTTTAATCATCTCCGCCCAAGGCAAGAAGGTCATGCTCGACATCTCCAGTGACAGCGGAGACCAGCTGCGCGCCGAACTCATCAATCTTGCAGATAACACGGCCCTCCTGCGCAGATCGGACGGCAAGGAGTTCGCCACCCCTCTCGCCTATCTCTCGGCCGATTCACGAGTCCAACTCAAAAAACTCTGGCAGGAATATCAGATCGAAGTCTCTAAAAACCTCGCCCCGATCAACAAGACTCTTGGCCACCAGCTTTTCTCAAAGACCGGCAATCTCTGGAATGAACCCGTCGCTGACATTGCGAGGCGACTCAAGTGGCCCCTCGAATCATCCACGCCTTTCACCAGCAGCTACCGCCTCTACACCCGGCCGGGATACAAATTCGCCGGGGCCCAACCCAAGACGGTGGTAGCTTACGGAAATGAAACCGGAAAAGCGGAATCCTTTTCCCTCATCTATTCCAATAAGGGAGACAGCTTGAGCACCGTCGGCTCCGGCGAGGATCACTTCAAAGAAAATGGCAAAAGCATCGATCGCAACACCTTGAACGGAGCAATGATCTTCGACACCCGCACCATCGCCAAAAACCTCACCGCCGTCCTCGGCGAACCCACCGAACAGCGCATCCTTGGCCAGGGGAACAAGACCCACAAAACCCAACGCTGGGATTGGCTCGATCATTCTTTCCTCCTCACTCACGTCAAAGAGGAATACGTCGGCCTCCGTATCACCAAATCCCTCTTCGCCGACAACAAAGGCAAATACGAACGAGTCAGCGATGGTGATATGCGCAAACGCCTTAAAGGCAATGTCGTCACGAGAGAAAACGGTGACACCTTTATCGACAACATCCCGATGGTCGACCAAGGCCCGAAAGGATACTGCGCACCCGCCACCTTCGAACGCGCCATGCGCCACGCCGGAGTCGCCGCCGACATGTATCTCCTCGCCACGCTCGCCACCACAGGCGGAGGAGGAACCAACACGAGGAAACTCTACAACGAAGTCGCCTTCACCACCCGAAGCAAAGGCAGCCGCACCGCTCGCGAACTGCAACTCCGCTCGCTCTCGCCGTCCAAAATCAAAAAGTATATCGACAAAGGCGTCCCCCTCCTCTGGCAAATGTGCAGCCTCCCGACCTATAATATGGTTGCCAACAAGCGCACCATGGAACGCCGTAACGTCAAAAACTGGCCCGCCTATGCCACCAAGATCGCGGGGGAAGCCGAAAGTAACCTCCCCAATCTTCAAGCCAAAGGCAACTACCACATCTGTATGATCATCGGCTACAACGCAGCCACCAACGAAGTCGCCGTCAGCGATTCCTGGGGCAAGCGCTACACCATCCGGTGGGTCCACGTCGACGAAGCCGAAGCCGTCAGCAACAAAAGCGGCTACGTCATCGACATTTAACCCCGCTCGACATCTCGAAAAGATGCCCTAGCTTTCCCTGGTGAGCGACAACTTCGAAGACAAAGCCCGTCATGCCATGGCCGCCCCTCAAAATGTGGGCGAAATGCAGGACGCCGATAGCGTCGGCACCGTCGGCTCTCCGGATTGCGGCGACATGCTCCGCATGTGGCTCAAGTTCACCGAAAAGGATGGCAAGAAAATCATCGACCGCGCCTCTTTTCAGGCATTCGGATGTCAAACCGCCATCGCTGTGGCCTCCATGGCCACCGAACTTCTCAAAGGGAAAACCCCCGAGGAAGCCCGAAACCTGAAACCCAACGACCTCTCCGGAGATCTCGGTCCGCTTCCTCCCATGAAAATTCATTGCGGCCAACTCGTCGAACAAGCTCTCCAAAGTGCCCTCGACGGTAAGGACACTCCAGCCCAAAAGTCCACCGAGACTCTCGCCAGCGGCCTCCAACCCCAGGGCGGAAAAATCAAGATCGTCCCACTCAATGATTCGGACGATTCATAGCTCGATTCTTTTCCTCGCACTCCTTGCCACCCTTTCCGCCAAGGAATGGCCAACAAAATTCTCTCCTTCCGCCGATCTCGGGAAGCACCAAACGCTCGATCCCGAAGGCGAACTTCATCGTTACGCCACGAAGAATTACCTTATCGAGAGCTCCACTCCTCTTGATCGAACCAAACTCACCGACTTCGCCAAAACCATCGAATCGGTCGCCGTGGTCATTAAGTCCATCCCCCTCCCACTCTACTCGCCCCCCGTCCGCAACCGTCCGCGCATTCTCATCTGCCCGGATGAAACCAGCTTCGTGCGCGCCGGAGGACCGAAAGGATTCGCCGGATACTACAGCGGTCGCGATGCCCGCGTTCTCATCCGCTGGGACCAACTCTATCCCGCCAGTGGCATTGCCCGCCCCATGGACGACCTCCTCGTTCACGAATTGACCCACCTCTGCATGACCAACATCCTGTGGAGATGCCCACCCTGGTTTCATGAAGGAGTCGCCGAATACCTCTCCGCAGCTCATCTCGGTGCCGGGCGGTTCCGTTTCACCGAAATTGAAAATGACATCGAAAGCCACGTCGAAAAACACCACCCCCCGGAATCAAAAATCGCCAATGCCCTCGACCCCGCGGTTCTCCTCACTCTCACCGAACGAGCCTGGCACACCCGGACCAAGGAGGCCGTTGATTGGGAATCCTTCGAACCCTACACAAGCTCGCTCCTCCTCATTCATTACGCCTTTCACGGCGGAGCGGAACGACGTGCCGAAGTGAAAACCTACCTCGAATCCCTCGACGAGGTCATCACCCGGCGCTCCCCCCAGCCAGTCCTCTTCGCTCCCTCCCAAGCCAAAGACTTGAAAGAGAAACTCACTCGCTTTTGGTCTACCAGAGGCTTGAGATTACAGTTTAAAAAATGATTTTTTGATCCATGAAAATCATCCCCCTCTTTTCCTGTGCTTTTCGAGGGAGACTCCACAGTTTTCCCGTAAGGCAATCCGACCGGGACCAAAGCGGGACTATGCCAGGTCGCAGATGGAGCTTTTGAAAAAGCAAACAACTAGCTAATTCGCTCATTACACAAGGCCAACCTCTCCTCACTCGGATAAAGGTTCGCCTCAAACCGATTCATCACAAAGGCAAAGGATTCACCTGTCTTGGCATTCGCAAAGCCATAGCTCCCGCCAGCTCCGGGGTGGCCAAAGCAGTCCATATTTGGCCCCAAGCCCAGCATCATTCCGAAGCCGAAGGCATTTTCGATCCGTTGAATGTGATCGGGTCCGGAGATCCTCGGGCGAATCAATTCTGCGAGAGTGTCCTGCCTCAACACCCAATCGTAAAACTTCGCCAAACCTCTTGCCGAACCTACCCCACCCATCGCCGGGAATCCCGCCCGCCACGATTTCGGTTCATTCATCTCCGCCACGCCCGCCAAGCCCGATGGAGAAGCGAAGGCCAGTCGCGTCACAGACCCCTTCGTTAGCAAGGCCTCATAAAAAGCTTCCGGCTTCCCTCCCTTGCCCACTCTGGCAGGAACAAGCTCCGCAACCCGGTCATGCTCTTTCTCCGGCAGGCCGATCCAAAATTCAATCCCATTAGGCTCCGCGATTTCCTCGGACCAGAACGCTCCCAACGATCTCCCGTCCACCCGACGAACCAATTCATCGGCAAAAAAACCAATCGTCCGCGGATGATACCCGTGCTCGCCAACCGGCCATTTTGGCTCCTGTTTTTCCAAAGCCGCCACCACCGCCTCGCGATCCCAAATCGAAACCTGCTCATCGAGAGCGGCCAAGCCTCCCTGATGCGACATCAACTCGCCGATCGTAACATTCGGCGCCGCCAACTCCGGCCAAACGCGCTCCACCAGAGAATCACCATCCATCCCAACCCGATGCAAGGCCATCAGCAAACTCACTGCCATCGGCCCCTTCGTCGCCGACCACACAGGCGCAATCGTCTCCTCGGTCCACGCTTCCTCATGACGCCGATCCTTCCAGCCACCATGCAATGAAACAAACTCCTTCCCATCCTTCCAAGCCACGAAGGACATCCCCAACTCCTCGCCCTCGAGCATTTGTTGAAAGCGATCTTCGATCATACCTCGATCAAAGTTTTGAGATGAGTCGACACGAGATAGGCTCTCACTGACTCCGCGGGCACCTTCATCACCGAACCCATCGCTTCACGGTAGGCCTTCATCTGCCCTTCGTATTTTGCCCGAAGTGAATCCGCATCCTCCGCCATATCGGTCTTGTAGTCATAGATACACACGCCTTCCGACCCGACGTGCATCCGGTCAATCACGCCCGACATCCATTTGCCCGACACCATCACTTCAAAAGCCTGTTCTCGATAGAGAGTCACCTGATCTTGCTCTGAAAAAATGGCCCGAATCTCCGGGACCGCCAACGCGTGATCCACAATCATACCCGCGAGATTTTGCGGAGTCTCGGGCTTCTCGCCCTCCCCCAACCACGCGATCGATTCAAACAACTGATGAACTTCAAGACCGACCGCAGCGCCTGTTCCCCCGCGAAAGCCTGCGCCGGATGACTTCAACTTTGATGGCGTCGTCCGCTCCCGTAAGGGCACCGCATCCCCCAAAGCCGGCAAATCGGGAGACTCCTTAGCTTCACGCGGCTCAACACACTTCGGCCATTCCCCTGGTGCGCTTTGATAATCTCCCACGCTCTGCCTAACGACATTCGCCATCGAGGACCAATCAGCAGCCGCCTTACCGCGACTCTTGCTCTCCCTCGGCAAAAAGACATACAAGCCCTGCTTGGCCCGTGTGAGGGCAACATACAGCAAACAGAGTGCCTCATAACGCTGCTCTTCTTCCCAACACTCCTCAGCAGCCACCAAAGGAGGGAAAAGCGATCGCACCCAGGACGCGGGTGTCTGCAAGACCCACTCGCCCGGCGACCTTGCCACCTCGTATTTGGCTCGATCGGGAACCTGTTCGTCATTGAGATTCGGCAAAACCACTACATCAAAACCAAGCCCTTTTGATTTATGAATCGTCATCACCTGCACCGCAGCATCACCGGGAGCCTGACTAATTTCCAATCCCGCCAACCAATCGCGCAGCGCGCGCGGAGTATTATTCCCTGAATGATCAAACTCCTCTACCGACCGCAAGATATCACCCAGACGTCGACGCCCAAATCCGGACAAGCTTTCCCGAAGGGGCTCAACCAGTCGCTCGATCATCATCGCGAAGCCTTCCTCGCGAGCTTCATCCAGCAAGTCCTCCCAAGGAGATCGTTCTACATCCTTGAAGCGATGTTGAATCACGGCGTTGATCGGTGACATCGCCACGGCTTCTCTCGCAAATGGATTCACTGGATCAGCCAACCACTCCGCCAACATCATTACTGCCGCTCCCACCGCACAATCCTCCATCGGCTTCCGTCGACCCTCCTCGATGACATCAAACCCTTCTTCCCTCAAATGATCAGAGATGTCCGTCACCTGCTTCCCCGTCCTTACGAGAATCCCACAAGCCAGCTTCTTCTCCCCCACTCCGACCTCTTTCAAAGTCTCAACAAGGCGCTCCATCATTTCCTCTTTCTCCACCGTTTCCACCCGCGCTTCACCGGGCATCGAAGTCTTCGCCGCTTCGTGATCATGCCAATCCCAACGCGCCGCCACCTTCTCCCCAAAGAGCCTCCCGATCAGAGCAAGATTCCCACAAACTTCATTAACCAAAGCCAACACCTCCGGCGAGGAGCGATACGACTTATCCATGGGCACTGCCGTCATCCCCTTGCCAAAATAATCCTTCACTTGATCAAAAAGACGCACGTCGCCTCCACGCCATCCGTAAATCGCCTGCTTCTTGTCCCCCACAATAAAGAGACTTCCTTCACCCTCACTGGCCGCTTCGGTAATGAGAGGCTCCAGACCATCCCACTCGGTCGGACTGGTGTCCTGAAATTCATCGAGGAACCAATGGTCATAGCACCCATCGAGACGAAAATCAATTTGCTCCCGCTGAAGCCGCGCTTCCTCGTTATTCTTCCATCGCCCGAGAAGATTCTTCACATCATCAAAACCAAGCATCCCACGGCTCCGCATTTGACGTTCACATTCTTCATCGATTCGTTTCACCAAAAACCCCACGCCTTCACTCCGCTCAATCGCCGAGACCAACTCACAAGAAGCCGCCAGGAGCACGAGATCAGAAAGCAACTTTGACTGCTCCTGCGTGAACTCCAAGGACTTGTGGTATTGCAAGACAATCTGACCTCCTGCGGCCACAGCTTCAACCAATTTATCAAAAAGCCCCTTGAAAGAAGTCAGAACTCCGCTGCCAATAGTGTGCTTCTTAAAAGCCTCTAACAGCTTGATCACCCCCTTCTCTTGGCTGCCATGTGTCCAGCCATCAAACCCCTCAAACTCGTCACTCAACTCCTGCACCAGTCCCAGCTTTTGCTTTTCCCACTCATCAACCTTAGGTAAATGATCAAAACGACCATTTCCGCGAAAGTGTTCGATGCTCAATCCCGCCTTCCAAAGCCCATGCCAGGATTTCAAAAACTGTTCGAGATCCTTGATCACCCGCAGCTCCTCTTTACCCATCGTGGCCCGACGAAAAGCCTGCACAAATTCATCGCCCTCCTCCGACTCCAGCACTTCGCTCAGCACCCCGTGAATCAGCTCACCCATCACGAGGTCCTGCTTTCGACCTTCGATCAATTCAAAAGTCCCCCCGCTCAGACCCAATTCATACTGAAAGCCTCTCACGATTTGCGAGAAAAAGGAATCAATCGTTCCCAGTTGAAACCGTGGTAAAACCCGCACGACACTTTCGAGAACTTCGACAACATCGAACTCGCCATCCACCGCTTCTTGAAGCTCGCGAGCTTCGTCTTCATCTAACGTTCCCGCCGCCAACTTTGTCAGCACTGAATCCGCAAACTCACCCGCCGCCTTACGAGTAAAAGTCAAGGCCACCATGCGCTCGGGATCGACCTCCTTCGCCCCGATCATCCCAATGATCCGGTTCCCCAACTGATAGGTCTTCCCCG
>ERZ1048068.2461-NODE-2461-length-13007-cov-4.891986_pt1 | contig 13007 bp, 11 predicted proteins | sample MGYA00383098_ERZ1048068 | MGnify/ENA primary metagenome ERZ1048068 (study PRJEB29581, sample SAMEA5548368) | metagenome | biome: marine; feature: coastal; material: water | depth 1 m | study: Short-term variability in the microbial, nano- and picoplankton... | reverse complement strand
CGACCTCCTGAACCACAATCAGGCGCTCTAACCAACTGAGCTACAACCACCGTTTGACACATAAAAATGCGCATGCAAATGTAGCGCATTTATGATTTTATACAAAGATTTTTTTTTAATTTATTTTAAATCAAATATGGAATCGACAGCCAAAAGTCGATCGGATGTAAAGCCCTCCGCATACGCGGTATGCACCAAACGTCCAAGGTCTGCTGCCCTGTAGCGAACACTTTCCATAAAGTTTTTACTCGAAATGGGCGTTTCAGGCGCTTTGTTTTTAGGATCAAAAAACTGGGATTTATAAGCCGCAACCGCAACCATTTTCGCGTCTATAGAAGAACTGATATCTACTACAAAATCCGGGGTGATGTTTTTCCACTGAATATAACTGTAAACCGCTTTGGGTCGCCAAGCTTTCTGAGCTATTCCAGCAGTGTCTTGAGTTTCAATTTTCATTAGACCACTCAAAAAACAAGCATCACGCACCAAAGCACTCGATTTGGCATGATCGGTATGGCGATCTTCAATGGCGTTACAAAAGACTATTTCTGGTTGGTATTGACGTATTTTTTTGATGATTTCGAGTTGATTTTCTTTAGTATTGAATATAAAACCATCAGAAAACTCTAAATTCTCTCTTGAGTGGATACCTAAAATTTTTGAAGCACTATTGGCTTCTTCTTCTCTTATTTTTGCACTACCACGTGTTCCAAGCTCTCCCCGTGTAAGGTCTATAACAGCAACTACTTTACCTTCTTGAACTGCTTTGTGAAGTGTACCACCACAACTCAACTCTACGTCGTCTGGATGCGCACCAAATGCAAGAATATCTACTTTCATAACCTCTAGTTATTTTTACTGTTTTCTAATGCTTGTTCAATATCAAAAATCAAATCCTTTTTTGATTCAATCCCAACAGAGAAACGAATCAATTGATCGGTTATACCTTGCGCTTTACGGTCTGCTTCAGAAAGTAAAGCATGAGAAGTTTTGGCAGGCAAAATCATTGTACTCTCTACACCTGCCAAACTCATGGAGGGCTTAATCAATTGTAATGATTTTAAGAAAGAAATTGTATCGTGTTCATTAGACAATTCAAAAGACAGCATCGCCCCAAACCCTTTCATTTGGATTTTTGCCAATTGATGATTTTCATGTGAAGCAAGACCAGGATAATAAACCCTTTTTATGGCTTTATTTTGTTCTAAAAAACGAGCAATTTTTTTTGCATTCTTTTGTTGTGCCTTGACGCGTATAGCCAATGTTTTCATGCTACGTTCCAGTAACCAAACGGAATAGTCGCTAAGGTTACCACCAAAATCTTTGGCTAAATCCCAAATTTGATCAATGATTACTTGCAATGAAGCCACAGCACCAGCAGAGATATCGCTATGTCCACCAAAATATTTTGTAGCAGAATGAATCACAATATCTATTCCAAGCGTCAATGGTTTTTGAATAATTGGAGTTGCAAAAGTATTGTCTATAGCAGTTACGATGTTGTACGTTTTAGCGAGCTTTGCAATAGCAAATAAATCGACTAGCTTGAGGAGTGGATTTGATGGCGTTTCAACATAAATGAGTTTGGTGTTTTCTTTTATACAGGACTCAAATGAACTGGAAGATAAATCTTTTGTGAAGGTATACGCTATGCCATAGGATTCAAAATGCGATTCAATAAAGTTACGCGTCCCACCATAGATATCGTTTTGAATAACAGCATGATCACCTGATTTTAATAGTGTGAGCATAACAGCTGATATTGCGGCCATTCCTGACGAAAAAAGTATTCCTGCTTCAGCGTCTTCCAACGCAGCAACTTTTTTGCTTAAAAATTCTTGATTAGGGGTATTGAAATAGCGTGGATAGCGTTTTGGATCTTGATCTATAAAATCATAAGATGTTGAAAGATATATAGGAGATACTGCCCCTCTAAAAATGGGGTCTTCCACTGCACCAGTATGGGTACAGATGGTACGTTCACCTAGTTTTTGTTTTGACATTAAAAGTGTTTATTAAACGCTATTTATTATCTAAATCGTTGAACTGTTTGATAAGAACAAATGCCCAGATTGCGACGCAAACCGAAACAAATACAGAAAAATAGAGTACGATGTCGTTAGCGGCCAAGGCGAAAGAGTTTAAAAAATATCATTAGACCAACAAGCATAGGCGCCCAGATCCCTACAAAAATTCCGTGTAATTGATCTCCTGAAAAGAATAAATATTCAGAGACTACAATAATTAGCACACACAACAGCAACAAAAGGGTGTTTGTGATTCCTAATAGTTTTACAAATTTCATTGAAGCATTAATTTAAAAGTTAAAAATAGAAAAAATTAAGATTAATTGTTCAATAAATTGAAAAAAAATATAACCTAAGTTTTATCTTCGCAAAAAAAATGAGATGTTAAAAGCTGTATTATTCGATATGGATGGTGTAATTGTAGACACCGAACCCCTACACCATAAGGCATATCAACAGATGTTTTCCGAAGTTGGAATTGATGTGAGTTCAGAAATGTATGAGGGATTTACTGGACAATCGACTTATGGCATTTGTGTTCAGCTTTGCTCATATTTTAAGCTTCATCAAGATCCCCAAGAATTGGTACAAATCAAGCGGAATAATTTTACCAAACTCTTTTTTGAAGATGATGATTTACAACTTTTGGAGGGTGTTAAAGATTTGATTTTGGATTACCACGCTAATGGATTGGCACTAGTTCTCGCCTCTTCTGCTTCAATGTTTACCATCAACAATATCACGAAGCGTTTTGGATTGAATCAATATTTTAAAGATAAATTGAGTGGTGCAGATTTAAAAGCTTCAAAACCACATCCGGAAATTTTCATCAATGCAGCATCGTCTGCAGGTGTTTCTCATAACGAATGTATCGTTATTGAGGATTCTACCAACGGTATAAAGGCCGCAAAAAGTGCCGGAATTTTTTGTATAGCATACAAAAGTGAACATTCTAAAAATCAAGACTACACACTTGCCGATATGTTGATTTCTAATTACGAAGAAATTAACTATGGCAGCATCAAAAATATATTGGATTAGGTTTTATTTGATATAAAACTTTCGGTGCTTTCTATAAGCCAATACACTCAAAATAGTAATTATAAGCAAACTAGCACCAATGTAGGTGATGCTGATTTCTTGATCGTCCTTTGCATATGAGTGTAATCCAGCTAAGTAAAAGTTTACACCAAAATACGTCATCAGAATACTTCCAAATGCAAGAATGGAAGCGATATTAAACACCAGTCGGTTTCTTAGTCCAGGAACTAAGCGCATATGAATTACAAAAGCATAGATCATGATGCTAATAAGCGCCCAGGTTTCTTTAGGATCCCATCCCCAATAACGCCCCCAGCTCTCATTGGCCCACATCCCACCAAGGAAGTTTCCAATTGTAAGCATGACTAAGCCCACCGTTAGAGCCATTTCGTTTATAACAGTTAGCTCTTTGATGTTTAGTTCCATCTTTACTTTGTTCTTAGTGGTTGTCAAAATCATCAATAAAAGACTGATGATTCCTAAAATCATACCCAAAGCAAATGGCCCGTAACTTCCTACGATAATGGCCACATGAATCATCAACCAATAACTATTCAGTACAGGTTGTAAATTACCTATTGAAGGATCCATCCAGTTCCAATGCGCAATCATCAAAATCATGGCTGTTACAAATGCTGTGGAGGCAAATGTAAGGTTGCTCTTTTGGCCGAGCATCACACCAAATGCCATCGTAGCCCATGCCACATAAATCATGGATTCATAAGCATCACTCCATGGCGCATGTCCAGAAATATACCATCGTGCGATGAGTCCTGCCGTATGTAGCCCGAAACAGACATAGAGTAAAAATTTAAAGGCATTTACAGAGACTTTAAGCCATTTGCTTTTGTCTTTTAGGATTTGAACAATAAGTAAAATAAACATCAAACTACTTGCATACATATACCAACTGAACAATTTCTTAAAAATATCGTATGTGTTGTATGCGATTTCAGCATCAATTTTTTCATCAGAAAGCATGGCATCTCCACCAAAACGCTTTTGGGTTTTCTTTAGTGCTGCTAAAAGTTTTTGGCTTTGAGAAAAATCGGTTTTTTGCAACTTATCGTTCTGCAAAGTTGCCAAATAGGCCAAAAATCCTGTTCGGATAAAGTTTGCGTATAATGAATCCTTCAATACAATCTCCTTTTGGACAAATTCTTTAGGGGAAACCCATTTATTATTTTCATCATCTGGAAGTGGAAAAAGACGTAAAGCATCACCCTCTAGTGTATTGAATAATAGACTCACGCGTTGATCGGCCTCTTTAAACTCTTTTTGTATTGCTGTTGGCACTTGAGCACTGTATGCATCTTCGAGGTATGGCCCAAGCTTATAATTTAAGTTTTTATCCAAAAAGTCGATTAGAGCAGCATACTTTTGTGTTTTTGGAATCCCAATCAAATTGCGAATCGTATCGGCTTTTTTTGGTTTCAAATAAATGACTGGAACATTGTACCACAACTGAGGGCTCTCTTGCATGGATAAAAACACTTGGTCGGCTGTAAAATTTTGATAAGTATCCTTTTTGGAAAGCTTTCTCATTAATTCCGAAGCATAAGTATTCACGGGTTTCATCCTTCCGTCTGAATCTTGAATCACCAAATGACCAAATCGTTCTGACTCCTCAACAGGAGTGATGTTAGCCGATAGTATTGAATCGATCTGTTGCTCGCTAGGACGAAGCATTTGATGGTTTGAAGTGTGTGTTGTTTGGGAAAAGCCGCTTAAAGAAAATAATGTAAATAGTACAACGCTAAGGGTAGCTTTTTTACGCTTTATTTTATCCAGTTGCTTGCGTAAAACTTCCATTCTCGCGCCTTTACTGAGCAAAATAGCCATTAAACCAAAATACAACAGATAATAACCAAGATACGTAAACCATGTACCCCAATAGTCGTGATTTACAGATAAAATAGTTCCTTTTTCGTCGGGGTCAAAAGAGGACTGAAAAAACTTATATCCTCTGTGATTTAGAATATTATTCATGTAAATATGAAAATCAAAATCACCTTCTTTTTTATCAAAAACAGTGACCTTACTTTCAAATGATGAATAGCTTTTTTCGGTGCCTGGATAACGTTCTGCAATAAAATCATTGAGTTTGATATCAAATGGAAGTTCCAAGATTTGAGAACCGTATTTAAATGCAAAATCGAGACCTCCAACAGTAACTTGTTTAAAGGGGTTACTCATCCCCTGACCACCGAGCAATTTCACAGTTTTAACTTCTCCATTTGCAGACACTTGAAGCGCAATACCATCTTCATCCCCTTTGAGAAGCTCAGACTTTTTAACCACATCAAACACACCTTTTACAACAGGTTTTGGAAATACAACTGCTTGATTTCCAATAATGTAACGAGAACGTAGCTGCAAAGGTTGTATACTATCTTTCGCAAGTCTACCTTGCATACCCGTTGCCATGGTCATGTATTCCCCCTCAAATGGGGATTGAATGGTTATACCCTCGTCGGAATAGGTCAAATTGATAGCGCCTGGAGTAGGTTTGTTTAGCGCGTACAGTACATTGTGAATACTGCTTACTTGCCCAAGTTTCAAGAAATGATTGTGTGGTGCACCCCCACCCGCTTCTACTAATTTTAGGTAGTACTCTCCGTCATCGTCTGGGACTATATCTTCTTCAGCTCCAGAAATAAATTCAGTAAGTGTGATGCTTACAGGCGTATTCCCGTATTTAGCATCAAGATTATATTCATTTTCTAATCGTGGCGAAAAATCAACTTCATCATTGTGCACAAGGCGCTGAAGTTGGCCATCTATTTTATAATCGCCATCAATGTATGTTGTCAAATATGTTTTTTGAGATAAAAAGGTGTTTTCTGTAGCGCCCTCTCGAATTGACATCATGCCTTCAAATCCGTGATAGCGTGTGATGAATGCACCAAACAAAATTAAAATAAAAGATAAATGCAATGTAAGTGTAGCCCATTTTTCTTTGCGCAACAAACGATACCTAAAGATGTTACCCACAAAATTAATTTTAAACAGTACCATAATGGCTTCAAACCACCATGCGTTATAAATGAGTGTTCTTGAATATGGAGTCGGTGACGTACTTTGCCCCTGATCCAAGAATGTACCAACGGCCATAGCTACAGCATAAACAATAAACAGAACGGCTGTGAGGCGGGTAGAAAAAAGGATGTTAGCTATTTTTTTGAGCATTAAAAATGACAAATTTTGTGGATGACAAAGGTACTTACTTTTTGCAAAAAAGTAATTTTAAAATGCTGGTTTTAACACTAATTTTAATAATTATTTCATAAAGCAGTTTGTAAACTTTTAAAAGACCTGATTCTTGCGTAAATTAGCGCTATGATTTCTGTAGTTGTTTTAGGAGCCGGACATGTTGGCACACATTTGTGTAAAGCCATTAGTACCTCCGAACAACTAAAGCTCGTACAATGGTATAACAGATCAATAATTGATCATTCATTGAGCATACAAGATGTTAATCAGGTGCATAATTTAAATGATCTCGTTGATGCTGATGTTTATATCATAGCTGTTAGTGATGGTCATGTTGAAAAACTATCCAATCAGCTCCCATTTAAAAATCGTTTGGTTGTACATACTTCTGGAAGCGTACCAATGCGTCATCTAAACAACAAAAATAGACGTGGCGTTTTTTATCCATTGCAAACATTTTCTAAAACCGCTACATTAGATTTCAAAGATGTGCCCATATGTGTTGAATCTACAAACAAAGACGATCGGTATTTGCTTAAGACATTGGCAGAACACTTGGGTAGCCCTGTGTATGCCATCAATTCCGAACAGCGACAAGCCCTGCATTTATCTGCAGTTTTTGTAAATAATTTCGCCAATCAGCTATACCGTATTGCTCATGAACTCAGTGATGAAAAAAATTTAGATTTTGAAATTTTGAAACCATTAATTTCCGAAACGGCAAATAAAATAAACCATATATCTCCTTATATGGCACAAACGGGACCAGCAAAAAGGCGTGATCAAAAAACCATACGTACTCATCTAAAACTTTTAGAAAATCATCCGAATTACAAAAAACTTTACGAGCAAATAACAACATTAATTCAAAAAACTCATGGCTAAAAAAAATTATAAAGCGCTATTAAAAAACATTACAACGCTCATTTTTGATATAGATGGTGTACTTACCGACAGCTCTCTTTTGGTGACAACCAATGGCGATTTGCTTCGCAAAATGCATACACGAGATGGCTATGCGCTGCGCGCTGCTGTTGAAGCTGGGTTAACTATTTGCATAATTTCTGGTGGGAAAAATGAAGGTGTTCGACAACGTTTAGAAGGTTTGGGTATAAAGGATATTATTTTGGGCGCACACGATAAAGTACATCATTACAATCAATTGTTGAAAAAGTACAATTTAAGCGCAGATGAAGTTTTGTATATGGGTGATGACATCCCGGACTTCCCTGTGATGAAACTGGTAGGACTACCCTGTTGTCCACAAGATGCAGCACCAGAAATTAAAGCCATTTCAGATTATATTTCTCATGTCAATGGTGGTTGTGGTGCAGCAAGAGATATAATTGAGCAAGTGATGAAAGTTAAAGGGTTGTGGATGAATGATTTTGATGCTCAAAATGATTAAACACTAACCATGCTAAAAGACTATTTAAAGAACAAAAACCTCATCCTAGCATCAGCATCACCAAGACGACAAGAACTGCTCAAATCTTTGGAAATACCTTTTGAAGTGCGTCTAAAGCACATCGATGAACACTACCCAAAAAACCTATCCCATAGTGCTATTTCTGATTACCTTGCAAAGTTGAAATCCAATGCATTTGTAGATGAATTAGACCCTCAAGACATTCTAATCACAAGCGACACCATTGTATGGCATAACAACACAGCTCTAGGCAAACCAAGATCGAAAGAAAATGCCGTTCAAATGTTGCTCAATCTCAGCGATGATACGCATGAAGTTATTACCTCTGTTTGCCTAAAAACAATAGACCGCGAAATTGTTTTTCATTCCACTACCAAAGTAACATTTAAGACATTATCACAGGAAGAGATTGATTTTTACGTCCATCACTTCAATCCTATGGACAAAGCTGGTGCTTATGGCATACAAGATTGGATAGGGCAAATTGGAGTAACAAAAATTGAAGGATCATATTACAACGTGATGGGTTTTCCTATTGATAAAATATATACTCAACTACTGAAGTTCTCGAAAGAATGCTAAAGCTCTTTTTTCGTTGTAATATGCATTGTCTTTAGTCACAAAACCAACATGACCTCCGTATTTTGGAGTCTCTAAATGTAAAAAGGCACTTTTTTGTGCTATATCACAAGGAAAACAAGATGGCGTAAGAAATGAATCATTTTTGGCATTCAACAACAATACTGGAGTTCTTATAGAAGATAAATATTGAAGACTACTCGATTTCTGATGATAATCCGCAGTATCTTTAAACCCATTTGCTTTAGCAGTATACACCTCATCCAAAGCACGAAGGGTCCAAACAGAGTACAATGTTTTTCTAGAAATCCGCTCAGGAAATTGGCGTTGTTTTTGCATTAATTTGTACTTCAAACCAATCATAAAATAAATATGAAATAATATATTTTTGAATTGATGTAATGCTTTTGAAGATGAGGCCAAATCTATTGGAACCGATACTGCCATAGCGCCCTTAATTTTGGACGGTATAGCGTTACCCTCTCCTAAATACTTTAAAACAATATTTCCACCCAAGCTTATGCCTTTTAGAAAAATAGAAGTGTATGAATAGTTTTTGAGTATATGATCAACAACATCTTGTAAATCATCTGTTTGCCCAGAATGAAAACTAGAGAATTTTTTGTTTTGTTCCCCACTACAACTCCTAAAATTTATACAAACGGCATCAATATTATTAGCATTAAAATGCTTTGCAACACCAGAGACATAGGGGCGTTGACCATGACCTTCCATCCCATGAAGTAAAATCACAAGCTGTTTTGAGGATTCTACACCACTACTCCAATCTAAATCCATAAAATCTCCATCACGTAAGGTTATGCGCTCTCGTTGTTGGTCAATTTTTAAACGGCGAAATAAACCCGAAAATACCGTGGAAATAAATGCGCTTTTAAATAAAAATCTGGGTGTGAAATACGACTTAACTAGAGGCATCTAATAGATTAATTTTTAATATTCTTTTTGATTTTGAAGTGGCCAAAAAACGTGCATCTGAACGCATCCCAACTACCCAAACAATTGCATTGTTTGAACACAACAACAGTACTTTTGATTTTTGGATCAGAGAAAGTTTTTCATCTTTGAAATATTTGCTCAATTTCTTTTTACCCGACATTCCAGAGGGGTAAAAAAAATCGCCTTTATCCCAAGAGCGCAAAACAAGTGGAAATTCAATTTTATCCATATCTAAAAACAATATCTGAGGAGTTGAGTCTTCCAATTTTGAAGCACTTTGCAATTGAAGTACTACCCCATATTGATTGAGCTCTACAGATGCATCTTCATTTTCGATAATTAAATGAATTTTTTCATTTGATTTTTTTTTTGTTAAAATCAATGAAGTCCGATTTTTTAAAATCGTATGCGTTTCGGAATGTATTTGCTTTCCAGATTGAGCATTAATTAAATTAAAAAGTTCATCATAATCTGTAAATCCATACTGATGAAATAAAGGGTGCATATAATCTTTAAGTGTATGAAGTTTTTTCAATTCAAAAATTGAATAATATACTTCCTCAGAATTTGAGGTTTCAATTATTTGCTGCTCTACTTGTTTAATGTGATGATTCAATAAGTTTTGAGAGGCTCTAAGGTGTCTTTGTGTGGTGTTCAGGGCGCCCATAATTGAGGGGTAAATGGCCCTCAACTGAGGAATCAATTTATGACGTAAGTGATTGCGCTGATACTTTACATCCGCATTACTGCTGTCCGTACACCATTTAACAGCATTGGCTTTGGCATAGGTTAGAATTTGAGCTCTCGAAAAGGTTAACAATGGTCTGATGATGTGTTCATTTTTCTCTGGAATTCCAACAAGACCATCGATACCTGAACCTCGACTTAGATTAATAAAAAACGTTTCTAAATTATCGTCCGCATGATGAGCGGTCAAGATTGTGTCAAAATGATGTTGGGTTCGTAATTGTTCAAAAAAATCGTAGCGCAGTTGGCGTGCTGCCATTTGAATGGATAGTTTGGATTTTTCAACAAATTCATTCGTATCGAACTGTTTAGAAAAAACAGTTAAGTTGTGGTTTTTGGCAAATGCAAGTACAAAACGTTCCTCTGCATCACTTTCTTCAGCGCGTAACTCAAAGTTGCAGTGTGCAATGGAAATATCTAGCGCAGATTTTAAGCACAAATCAACAAGCACCATACTATCCAATCCACCTGAAACTGCCAATAAAATCTTTTGATTGGACAGGTCTGGAAAATAATGCTCTAGATGTTCTTTAAAAGCTGCTAACATGCTGCAAAAATACAAATTAATTCTCCAGAGATTCCTTAAGTGCTTGGGCTTTTATAAGGCATTCTTCATATTCTGCTTCTGGTATACTTTTGGACGTAATGGCACTTCCTACTGAAAAAGATATGTAAGATTTTGAAGCATTATATAAAATACTTCTAATGACGACATTAAAATCAAAATCCATTGAAGGCGTAAAATATCCTATCGCTCCAGAATATAAACCTCGCTTTGATTCCTCCAGACGATCGATAAGTTTCATGGCTGATATTTTTGGCGCTCCAGTCATACTCCCCATAGGAAAGGTCGATTTAATAACATCTATTGAAGAAAAAACGTCTTTAATTTCCGCAACTACCGTGGAAATCAAATGATGAACTTGTGCAAAAGTGTAAGGTTCACAAAGCTCATCTACTTTTACAGATCCTTTCTGCGCGATTCTAGACAAATCATTACGCACCAAATCTACAATCATCACATTCTCGCTACGTTCTTTAATGTTGGCTTCAAGATTCATTCTCAGTTCTAAGTCTTCATGAGCATTGTTTGAACGTCTTGAGGTGCCTTTTATTGGTTGTGAAAGTACTTTATTTCCATTCTTCTTTAAATACCGCTCTGGAGAAGCAGAAAGAGCATAATGATCTCCATTTTTGAAATAAGCTGCAAAAGGTGGTGCAGAACGCGCTTGAAGTTTGTAAAAAGTCGCTAATGGATCTAGTGTGCCCTTGGCATAAAACTCCTGACAAAAATTGGCTTCATAAACATCCCCTCTAGTGATATGATTTTGTAATGTTTTAACCTTTTGAATATAGGACGGTTTTGGTGTTCTTGATTTGATTTCAAGTTGTTCAGATTGCTTTTTTCTTACTGCATCAGATTGATTTCTGATGGATTTAAGATCATTTTCTATAGCAGAAGAAAATTCATTGAGGTAATGAATACTTACCTCGTCGCCATGAAACATAAATATTTTTTTGGGTTGAAAAAAAACTATATCCGGGAAGTTTAACCCATCAAAATTTGAAGATTCTAAGTCTTCCAAATCATTTTTTAAATCATAAGAAAGATACCCAAATAGCCAATCAGAAGTGGCTTTTGTATAGCGATCTAGGGCATCGAAACCCTGATAAACACCTGTTTGTAAACGCGAAAAAGCATCTACTGCAAGAATAGCATCAAAATTGCTATACGTCTGATGATAATCATTAGAATCAAGCCAAACTACTTCTTGAAAAGTATTGGCCCATTGCAAAAGTTTTCTTTTGAATTGTTCTATATTTTTAAGCTTAATATGCTGGTGCGTTCTCAAAAAGTGATACAACTTAAATTTAGTTGTAAATTTAATCAGATATTTGAAATATACACCTACTTTCTAAGAATACATTACCTTTGAAAAAATTTATGATTTGGAAAAATTTAGCGATTTTATACTTTCTCCTGCTTTATATAGCGCTCTTGAGCGCTTAAAGTTTATCCAACCAACTCCAATTCAACAGCACTCTTTTTCAAAAATTTGTTCTGGAAAAGATCTTGTAGGAATAGCGCAAACTGGTACTGGAAAAACATTGGCTTACACGCTTCCCTTATTGAGAAACTTGGCGCAACCAAAACAACATTCCCCACGAATTTTGATTCTTGTACCAACCAGAGAATTGGTGCTTCAGGTCGTAGATGGTATCGGAAAATTGTGTTCTGAACTCCCATTTAAAACCATAGGTATATTTGGAGGCACCAACATCAATACTCAAAAAAAACAAGTCGAAGAAGGTGCGGATATTGTAGTGGCAACTCCAGGTCGGCTATATGATTTGGCTATAAGCAGAGTTTTACGCCTAAAAGATATTCAAAAACTTGTCATAGATGAAGTTGATGTTATGCTAGATTTAGGATTTAGGCATCAGCTTATCAATATTTTTGATGTTCTTCCTGAACAACGTCAAAACATTATGTTTTCTGCTACAATGACATCTGAAGTAGATCAACTTATTTCAGCATTTTTTAAGACCCCAAATAAAGTATCAACAGCACTTTCTGGAACTCCTCTGACAAACATCAAACAGTCTCGATATGATGTGCAAAATTACAATTCAAAACTAAACCTATTGATTCATTTATTGAAAAATAGAGAAGAGTTGAGTAAGGTGCTTATTTTTGTGGATCAAAAGCGTATTGCCGATCGATTGTTTGAATCTTTAACCTTGAATTTTGGCAATGAATGTGGCGTACTTCACTCTAATAAATCTCAGAATTACCGGCGTAATGCGATCGAAGAATTCAGGAATGGCACTTCAAGAATTCTAGTGTCTACAGATGTTATGGCGCGCGGGATAGACATCGATCTAGTATCGCATGTAATTAGTTTCAACACTCCTGAATTTCCTGAAAATTATATGCATCGTATTGGTAGAACTGGACGAGCGCAAAAACAAGGAGAGAGTATCCTATTGTCTACACAAAAAGAGCAAGAATA
>ERZ1048068.2460-NODE-2460-length-13008-cov-6.160967_pt1 | contig 13008 bp, 33 predicted proteins | sample MGYA00383098_ERZ1048068 | MGnify/ENA primary metagenome ERZ1048068 (study PRJEB29581, sample SAMEA5548368) | metagenome | biome: marine; feature: coastal; material: water | depth 1 m | study: Short-term variability in the microbial, nano- and picoplankton... | reverse complement strand
CCGACAGCACCGACCTTTTCTCAGCGTCTGGGGTTTCCTGCATAAGCTTCGTGAGTCTGTTTACAAATTGAACTATTTCGTGGTCTTTCATATTGCTATTTCTCTTCGTTCATCAAGTCCATCTCGATACCTCGCACAAAGTCTTCCCTTAAGAACTCAGCAATCGCTTCAGCTTTGTAGGCTAGTGAAAAATAACCATCGGCACCCCACTTATAGGCTTGCTTCTCGGATTCTTCTGCCCAGTCGTTAATGTATTGAATTAGTTTTTCTGTATTTATGTTTTTCATAGTGCTATTAAGCTGGTTGTTTTAAAGTTTCGAAATGAGCACTGCAATGACTGCTCGTTTAGTAGCCTCTTCACGGCTTGCCTTTATTACAACGTCGATGGCTTTGCTAAGCTCGCCGATGGTTAATGTCTCTTTTACTTCTGGTGTGTTGTTATTTTCCATACTACTATTATATCTGAGTTCCTATTTTAATCCTCCAGAGTGTTACGCAATCTCCGAATAAGGTGACCATCGTGACCTTGTTTGTGAACCACCTCAAGAATCATCTCCTGCGAGACTAAGTCACCCTTAAAGGCTTTCATTATCTCAGTAAGAGTATCGCGAAGATGTTTCTTTTCGTCTCTATTCTTCACTGCGGCATCGTGTGCAGTGTTAGCTTCATCTCTGAATAATCGGGCGTAGTGTGGTGTGTCGTATCTGCTCATATCTATATTATATCAGAGTTTCGTAAAGTGAATGAGCAGTTTATCCTGTTACTCAGCAGTCACAACACACTAATTAAAATCCATATTCTTTGTTATGCTCAACGCCCTTGTCATGAGCCTTATCAGATAGCTTCTTAAGCTCCTCTTTCATATATTGCATAAGCTCTGGGTCAATGTCGAAGCCTTTCATCCGAGCATTTGTCTCGAACGTTTCAGCGAAGTGCTTTAGACCTCCACCTAGAAGACCGTAAGCATAAGGGTAAGATACTGTGTTGTTATTATTTGTCATACTACTATTATATCGGAGTTCCTAGATTAGTTAAGGTATAAATTGAGGTTTTGCTAGGTTTAATCGTTCGGTGATGTCTTGCATTGGTTATTGTGTGACGGTTTGCATTAGCCGTTAATGTTTTCACGTTTCAATCTTCTAATTTCGTCCATAAGCATATTTAGTTCTTCAACATACTCATCGACGCGATCCATTTTATGGCCAAAGCAATCAACAATGCAACCATCCTCATATTCGTATTCATGTTCTATATTTTTTTCTATCATATTGTATTAAAGGTGGTTTGAAAGATCTGCAAACTTGTTTATTGGTTTGTTACTATATTATATCAGAGTTCCAATTAGCGATTCTTAAGGCGAACCATCACGTCCTTATTTTCTTCGAGAGTCTGATCGAAAAGAGCGTCGCAAAACACTCGCCATTCTTGTTCAGTGATGATCCCTTCATGGAGGGCAAACCACATCTTTTGATATTCTTCGTGTGTAATCTTAGGCATAACGGTATTTTTTAAAGTGTGGTTCCCATGATTGCGAGTTCCTCAGCAACATCGTTGTCGCTGTAAGGGATTTCGCCATAGGCCAAAATTGAAGAATCTTCGCCTTCGTCTTTAGTTTTGCGCTTGACAGGCTTCGTGAGAATTTTGCCAGTCGCTTTAGTTTCGATTTCACGTAGCATTGCAGCTACGATATAGTGGCCGCGTTTGGAGTCCTTTGTCCATTCGCGGAGTACTACGTATGTGTCCTTTTCGACAAGACCATTGTCTTTTGCATTTGCGATAAATTCGCTACGCTTGATCGTATCTGCACCAGCAGATTCGAGGATAGTCTTGAGGACGGTGAGTTTTTCAGTTTTTGTCATAATATTTGAGTAACCTTTAGTAATTGTTATAGTACTATTATACCATAGAAAAGGCCATACGTGAACCGTTTTTTGCACTTTTTTTCGGCTCACGAGCTAAGTCCCTAGTAACCAATCACTTATGACGGAAAAAAAATGCATTTTTTTCTCTCTATTGGCCTAAAATACGGCCCAAAATCGGCCCAGAATCGTGCGAGGCCGAAGGTTGTTGGTAATCAACAACTTATGTGTCTGATGCGCAAGTTGTTGGTAATCAATATAAATAGATATATGCCAACCCCTAGCCCAGATCCTAGTGTCGAATTAAGCCCCTGCAGAACATATTATTCGCCTTTATATATTTCTGCTGACAACTACAATGACCCTGAAGATGTTCCAGACGACAGATTTTCGCATACGTTTAGCTTAAATTTGGAGAATGAAAGTGAGGTTAGCGGTAATATAAGGGAAACCATCACCGCTTCTTCGTACACCAGCACAGACACTGAAGATAGCGGTACTTCTATTGTTGATAACGACGATCATACATACACGTATTCTGGAATACACACTATCGAATCATTTCCAAATATCAGCATGACTTTTCGTACGGATTTTATTAATGATGTAGATGAAACAATTACAGGTTGGCCACCAACTGACTCGAGAGCAAAAGACATGCACAACGTTTCACTTGATTCTCGTAATGAAAGAACGTACAGTATTTCAATAACGTGGACTATTCAAACAGAAACGTATGATGGATCTGAGTGGGAAATAACAGATCCTGGAACTAACTATTCATATACGTGGTATAAAGATGCTGTAAACAAGACTGGCCATTATTTTGCAACTCTTTTAGGAGATTATCTCAATGGATCTTGAAAAAACAGAATTGTCTAGCGTAATCCGCAATACAACCTTTAGTGCTTTAACGAATAGTGTTGTATTGGATCCCACCGCGGGTGTTGTTGAAACAGTGTCTGCAGTTACAATCACTGCAGACATTTCTGATTCTGGTATTACCTTAGCTACATCTTTATCAGCTGTCACTGTGAGCGGATCGTACCTAGGACTGTTCAATGACTATGGCGAATACGTGTCAAAGGGTTCTTCAGATTTAATTGAAACACCTACAGAGTTTACAAATATAGATAACCTTCCTCCAAGTAAAGACTTCTACTTATTTGAGCAGGATACCGCGGATAGCAAAACTGTAACGTACACTGTCACAGTTACATACGATAAAGAAACAACCACCGCTGACGAAAATAGTCCTCCAGGTCCTCCAACAGTGACTAATGAAACGGATTTAGTCTTTGTAGACACCTTTACGCACAAAGTGAATAACGATCCCAATCTCGGCTATAGCGTGGTGAGTGCGTATTATGTATAAATACTAATTATGCCCGCAATTACGCGTATAGGAGATGCTGATATACCTCACTGTTCAACACCAGTGAGGTCAGGAGCGAGTGGTAACGTATATGCTAATAGCATACCTGTCTCTCGACAAACTGATAAGAATACTGTGCACCTTTTGCCTGGTTCGCCATGTCCATCACACGCTGCGCCAATCACAGCTGGCTCTGGAACAGTGTTTGTAAACAATTTAGGTTGCGGAAGAGTTGGTGATGGTATTACAGCTTGTACAGCAGTAGCTGCAGGTTCACCCAATGTATTTGCAGGTGGTTAGTATATAAAACGCGCGTGAAGGCGTTATGTTATATAAATAGATATATGACAACAGAACTAATAGCAATGCTTGGCGGTGGAGTAAGTGGTTTTGTAATGAAACTCATAGCCAGCCAAGCTCAAAACCAAGCCCAGTTGTTCGAAAGAATGATTGTTAAACAAACCGCTGCGGATAAGTCTGCAGATCGTGCAGCTAAAAGAGATGGAGGAGTTTGGGTTCGCAGATTCTTAGTAGCGATTACATTCTTTGGAATAGTCGTAGCGCCATTCATCTTCGCGTTTTTCCCAGAGGTTGGAATAACTACATCAAGAGAGACTAATGGCATTTTTGGCCTTTTCAAAACAATCAAATGGGACACAGTTCAAGGTTTTGTTATTCTGCCAGAGATACGTCAAACAGCACTCGCTATCGTAGGTTTCTACTTCGGTAGTTCTCAAGTTAAATAAATGATAAGCTATGGCTATTTGGAATAAAGTATTACAAAAATTAAATGACAACAACACTCAACAGTATGAGGTTGTTATGCTTGCCGATAAAGATGGTAACATTCAGAATACTGTCGGGGCCGCGGCCAACATTCCTATTGCCGCTGGTGAAGTAAGTGGTTATTCTCACATCAATAAGTTTGGCTATAGCAACAACATATCAAGTCTATCCACAGTGTGGGACGGCTCAAACATTTACACGTATTCAACAGTAGCAGGCACAGTAACAGTTGAAAGCGATGCAATCTCTGATGGTGATGATGGAGCGGTTATTGAAGTTCAAGGTTTAGATTCGAACTATAATCTTGTCACACAGAATATTACTATTAGTGGTTCAACTGGAACAGGTACAACTGATCTCATTCGTATTTTTAGAGCAAAGGTCGAAGCTGCGGCACCAGGTGAATCGACGAATGTTGGTGATATCGATATCGATATTGATGGGGCATTAAGAGCAAAGATTCTTGAAGATAAGGGTCAGACATTAATGGCAGTTTATACCGTACCTGCAGGAAAGACTGCGTATCTTTTAAATCTTACGCTGTCTGTTGATAAGAATGTAGATGTTCTCTTTAAGCTTATGGTTCATCCTCACAACGATGGTGCGTTTAACATTAAAGGACAGTTTGGCACATTCGGTTCACCTATAGAACATAGCTACCCAGTACCTCTCAAATTCACTGAGAAAAGCGATATCGAAATAAGAGCCGATGCAGGTAACACTTGTGGAGGCGGAGCAACATTCGATATCATTCTAGTCGATAATCCTGTATGAGATTAAAGATCATACTCTTTATTCTTGCAACAACTGTTATAGGTTGTTTCTATTTGCAATCTCAACAGATAATCGAGTTAAAACACAGAATTGAAATACTTGAAAAAGAATCAGTAGAGAATACTAAAAGGTTTAAAGAAACAAATTCAAGCTTTAGATAATGACATGATTCGTTTAGAGATGAAGCTTAAAATTCTTATTCAAGAACGACATATTACTGATAAGTACCGTTCAGAAGATGACATTCAAAAAAGAAGATAGTACTCTTTATCGGCACTTCCTTGCAGAACGAGAAGAGATACTTAAACACAAGTGGATTGAATCAGAAAAGGCTGGTAAAGATATTGGCTTTGAAAAGGCGTTATTAGATTGGGTTCGTAATCATAGGTCTGCTTGGCGCAAAAACAATAAAAAGCCTCACTGAAATAAATCGGTGAGGCTTTTGTAGTATTTGTTTATACGTTCTTAATCAACCTGCGGCTTTTTCTTTACTGCCTTCCTTTTGGCTGGCTTTTTAGCCTTTGCTTTAAGTTCAGCGATTTCTGCTTGAGCCTTTTCATAAAGGTCAGCAGCGTCTTCAACTGCACGGTTAACTTTTGTTACGTTGTTACGTCCAACTAGGATTCCAGTAATGAAACCTGCGATGAATACTGCGATTAGTTCGATCATGATCTATTTTCTCTTGTTTTGTTTATTTGGTGTATATACCTTGTAGGTAAGTTTCGAATTGCTCAATCTTTTCAAGTCGATTAGGCCAAAGAATATACTCCTTTGATGGATTCGCTTTAAGATTGTTTAAGAGAGGTTGAATCGCATCATATAGAGCATCAACCTTTTCTTGAGTCGCTGTAGCAACCTGTGTTGTTTCTACAACCTGCTTCTGTGCTTCAGTTGCCTGTTGATAAGACTGTAGCTCACTCTCATCTACTGTAGTAAAACCGAAGTCGTTAAATGATTCGCTCATTTCTTTTCCTTATTGTTTTTGATTGCCAGATCAATCTTAGGAGTAACCATATGATTGACGTGTTCATTAAAAACTAGTGGACCGTGAGAACGACCCAAGCGTTTAGTTTTAGTTGGATTTGGTGATCTTATATCTACACCTGGTTTTACTTTTTTTGACATAGTGTTATTTATACTTATTCGTAATATCTATTTTTGTATGGTGCACGCATTTGCTTTTGTAAACTTACAGCTTTTGCGATTGAAGGTAGTACTGCAGAATCGATATGAGTGTATTCAAGTCGGATTGCTACGTCTAAACGCTGGCTTCCACCCCAAACACCCCACTGATGTTTAGATTGAGGATTTCTATCGTTGTGCCAAAAGGGCAACATATTAAGCTTTTCTCCCCACTTCTGTTTAACCTCTAAAAGATCTTCATGGCTCGATTTGACAACCATTATTGGAAAATGCATACCATCTCGTTGTATGTCAGAAATAAGATTTCTTTTAAATGGAGTTTTTTGTCCAGGCAAAACATCCACCGCAGGAACAGACTGCCAAATATCTTCAATCTTTAGTTCAATAATTGGAAAATGGTTCCAATGATCTTTGAAATTACATTTAAGAACTTTCTTCGCCATATACTAATTTTATAGTGAGTTTATGTATTTCTGATGGATAAATTCTAAAACACTCCCAGGTTGCTAATGCATATACTAAAATCATGTGATACGCCATCAAAGGGAACAGTAAGAATAAGAATACAGTTTCAAACCAAATTCGTTTAAGTGTGTTTCGAGCATTCATCGTTATCCAACATAGTGATGCATCGCTTCTTCGTAATGCATTTCTTCAAGCTCGTTTTTAGCAGTTGCAGTGAATGCAAACCCGTCAGAATCTAGACGAGAAGCTTGGTGGTTACTAATTACTTCTTCTGATCTGTGTCTAGTATTAAATAAGATAAACCTATTATTGCTAAAATCGACAATGTAATTGGAGTTTGAGGAGTAAATCATAATACAATTATAAACTAAGTTTGTGTTTTTGTAAACAACTTTGTTTTAAGGTTTCCCATGCTTCACCAGCGTGCAATTCATTTGGTTTCCATTGCGCATAAGCAATGTTATTGCACCACTGCGTTCTATCTGGAAATTTCGGAACATGAAGATTAGTAAAATCTCTAGCAGCGATATCATACACCATTGATCCTTTATCTAAAGCAACTACTGGTTTTCCTGCAAGAACTGCATCAACGCCTGTGTTACTGTTAATAGTAACTACTACCTTTGCGCCTTTAATCGCATCTTTAATCGGCATAAAACGTTTTACATAACTTATGTCTTTTCCAACTATTCTTGACCAATTGTCATCGGCTGTTGGATGTTGTTTTATTTTAATTGGCAAATCTGTAAACTTTCTAATTTCTTTTACTATATATTGATAGTTAAATCCTCTTCCAGCGATTGACATGTCGCTTTTAATTTGAAGAGGTACGAGTATATAGTCTCCATCACTATAGTCTAATAGGCGTCCATCATCAAAATGTTTTTTCCAACGATCATCTGGCATGTTTTGATTGCAGAAGTCGGCCCGTCCATTTAATCCATTCCATCCAGCTGATACCCATTCTTTCGTAGGGCCTTGAACATTATTTAGGTATGCGTTTTCAAGTATAATAACATTCCGGTTTTTCTTAATCAGTTCTTGCGCCATTCCACGAACACTCCAGTGGACAATGACGTCATACTCATCTAAGTTAATTGTACGCAACTCATTCTTTTTTGCGTAATGTATGTTAGTTATGCCATGCCTTTTTAGCCCTTCACAGAAATTGCGAACAGGATTGCGCGCGTGCTGGAGATTGCCATATCCTAGTATTTTTAATCCTGTATTCATTTCTTATACTTATAGTAAACTGCGATCATTGCCATTACTGAAATTCCGCTTAGGATGTAGTTAATGCAGAGCCAATAATCAAACCCAAACTTCAGTAGTGCATAGCCTAAAGCAGCTGCATAACCAACAATCGACATGAAACAAAGCATGATACTTACATCTTCGACTGACTGTGTTTTAATTGATTTGTAGATCTGTGGCCAGAAGCAGCCAATAAAACAGATGTTATAGATAATTCCAAGGGTGTTCTCAACCAACATATTCGTACAGTTCTCTCCAGTTGTTAACTCGTGTTACGTTCTCGTTTAGATCATACTTTTCGTTGTATATATGATTGATGAGAAAGCTGTTTAGGCCCATTTCAGCACCAAGTTCTGCATTCTCTGGTTTATCTTCAATCCACATAAAGTCAGAATCGCGATATCGTTCGAGTGCTTCATCTTTATCATCTCCACAACCAAGGCAGACAACTCGTTCAAATACACCTTCTCCGAATATTCGATCTAGATTCTGTTCACGAAGTTTGATGGCCCAAGGATCATCGCTCATAGAAGTAATGCAATGGAATACTGCACCTTTCTCTTCGTGTAACTTGCGAACATACTTCACTGCGTCTCTTAAAGGTGGGAGGAATCCAACCGCAGCCGATTCACAGAACGTTTTGCATAGTTCTTTTGACTCAGTTCTTGGAATTCCATAATGGATATCCATTTCATATGCAGTCGAAACAACGGGGCGAAAACCCTTACGGTGCATCCACCAGTGATAACTTTGGGCCCAATTGAGCAGCACCCCGTCGCAGTCAGTTAATATAATCATAATCTATTTGTTTTTTTGTTATAGCTATATTATAACAAAGTTGCGCAAATTGTAAACAGCTATACGTCAAATTTCTTCCACACCTTTTGTTGGCCACACACCTCAGTGTTAGGAGATAGCATCCCCCACCGATACTGATACGGCAGTGTGTTTTGAGCCGAGCACAGTTAGCGTCACCTCTCCGCGCCAAAGAGAAATTGCCTGTGTTAATATTCTCTTGCTATTTGGATTCATAATTAATAATTTCTGGGCATTCAAATTCATCACGAGAGAACATCGGCGCTCCTGTTCTATCCAACGGTGGATAGTGTCTGAGGCATCTGCTTACACGTGCTCTCATCTCTTTTTTGGTCTTTGGGTAACCATCGACAGTTAGTAATTCCGATAGAAGTTCCCGTGTAGTTACAAGAGAACGAAATTGTTCATATTTTAAGCTCATCCTATTCCGAAGTTAATTGTTCCGAGTATTAGTTTTAGTGCTTCTTTCATTACGGCTTCTTAATTGATATTGTTGCATTTTCGAGTTCTTCGATAATCAAATCATCATCAATTTTCCAACCAAGCGATTTAAGTTCTTCATCGCTGAATTGCAGCATAAGGTTACCGTTCTCATCTTCGATTAATTTTTTTGTTTCTTCCATTATAGTTTATTCTACTTCAGTATTGTGGTTATTGTGATATTCGCTAAATGTTTCTTTAGCTCCGCTATTAAAGACATAATCAAAAAGCCAATCATATAATGTCTCATCATCCAGCCCTTCGGTCCATCCGTGTTCTTTACATTCTTCAAAAAGAGCATTAAGCTTCTGCTCTTGTACTTCTCCTAACTGATGAACGAAGGTACCAACAGCGTGTGCTCTATCATCCAATTCTGCGCTAATCTTAATCTTTTCCTTTTCCATATTTTTTATCTCCTTACATTTTTATTAAACCAGCTATCCAGTAAACAAACAATGTTGTAATCGTAAATACTACTACTGTCGTTAATATATCTATCATAATATTATTATACTATATGTTTAGCGTTGTGTAAACAGTTTAATTGCTTTGTCTATCTTCAAATTCAAACTGCACAGCTAAGCTCCTCATTGCATATTTAGTCACATGATTTAATGCTTCCATGTCTTCATACTCAACATATCGGTCACCAATAGTTTGCATATAGTAACCTTCTTTATCACTCTTTAGCCAGCAAATGGTATAGCAAGTTTCTTTATCCATCTTTTCATTATAAACCCAAGCAATGATCTCGCTTGGTCTATCCTCATCGGTTCTATGGCCGTGAGAGTCAGCAAGACCCGGCTGTCTAAATTCTACATTGTTATATCTCATCATAATTCTATTATATCACTGTTCCTCATCTTTGTAAACCATTTTATTATTATCAATGTCACTTGAAAGGATCATAATACTTCTATAAGGTTTATACAAATACCACGCCAAAAAATCAAATCTTAAAAATAATTTAGCGATTAAATCCCCCATCGAAAACAATATTAGTGCTAATATCGTTCTCATTAGATAACTATTCCTTTCTCCATAGTCGAGCACATTTCGCCTGATTCCATCAGTGTTTCAACTATTTTTTCATATAGATCTTCATCAGATAAGTTATTGCCTATATTATACGGTTTTGATGAATCATATTCATGTAGAGCAACATCTCCGCCGTTATCATCTTCATCAGATAAGATGACGTACTTCTCATTGTTATATTCTAAAACCACATGCCAACAAACCCGTTGATATGTGACTTGCGCATCTTCTATTATTTTTATATCCATATTTTATATTGGTTTAATTTCAAATTTGCCATTGTGGTACACCATATACATCTTCTGTTCGTTGTCAATACACCAATTGTCTAATCCACTCGAACTTGTTTTGCATTGAGGATTATGCGCAGAATTTGTATGACCGCATATAATTCTCACTTCATCTAAAGGTTTAAACTCTCCAAAAAAGTCTAGCCAAACAGGCGAGGAATATCTATCCATACCGTATCGGCAAGGACCGACTTTCCCAATCCAGTGGTCAGCATCGAACATAAAAGTTGACTTTGACTTTTCCCAATCAGCATACATCAAATTGATATTCTGCTCTTCAGTCATGTATGGCTGAAACTGTTCGCGAGAAAAGCCAGCGTGAACGCAATAAGCATCTCCAACCTTGCAGCACAATTCAAGCTTCTTTATCCATTTAGGGTCAATGGTGCGATTGAAGTCTTTTGCTTTATTCTTTGTCCAGCCCGAACAACAGTAGTGTGTACCTTTTGGCTGAAAGTCATTTTGCTTATAAGATGAAATATATGAAAGATCATGGTTACCTAGTAGCCACGTAAAGCGATCATCATCCAGTTTAGAATTGATCCACTTGCATGTCTCTTTCATCGAATAAGCTACCTTATTATCGATATCACGAAAAGTATCAAACCAATCGCCAAGAAAAACACAATGATCGAACCAGTCTTCTTTTTTCAGAATAGCATTTACGAACCCAATGTTTTGGTGAACATCGGGAATGATAAGCACTTTGCCTGGGGTAACTGTAAATAGTTTTTTCATCATACTTATTATATCACTGTTCCTTTAATCTATAAACTCTATTTTCAGCATACGCGACCATACCATCAATATATTTGCAATGACCATTCTTAATATCATCTGGAATATTCTCTTGCTCATATTCTAATCGGTAATAAAATCGAAGACCGTTAAACTTTGATTTCACCTGTTCTGCCACAACTTGAGGAAAATTAACGCCACCTTTCACTCCAGAGCAATATTGAGTATATCCACAATTAGTCATAGCGTCGCAAAGTTCATCAATAATAGGCAACCAACTATCAGGAACTTCAAGTCCCCAGCACATACATGTTTCAGTCATTGGCTTATCTTTATCACCAAAGATTTTTGGGTATTTTTCGAATATTTCTTTTTGTGTTATCATACTGTTAAGGTATTTAGTTTCTTTTATTCATCAATTTCGATTGCATTGTGTAAATCCATAAAACCGCAGTCCATTCCACGAGTATACATGCTCGAGTCAAATCCAAACACATCATATAAAGTCCAGCGATACGTGCCTTTATCAATCAGCTCTGCTTTATGGATTCTCTTCACAACAGCGTAGAAAGCACTCTCACGCTCAGCTTCTGAAAGACTATTCCACCATTCATTGTTGCCAGTTTCATATTCTTGCCTTTCAGCCTCCATGGCTTCGCCGATTTCTCGGTTTATCTCATTTAATTTTTCCATGCTATTATTATATCACTTTGTAAACACTTTTCCACACTTTTCTATCTTTATCAAGATTACACGAAAGAATCATTAAGATATTGTATGGCTTATACAAAAACCAAGCCAAGAAATCATAACGAAGAAATAGACGAGCAATGATGTCTCCAATGTAATAAAGTATATGTGATAGTATTGTTTTCATTTAAAATCTACCCGAGTTAATTTCCCAGTATATGTATCTTTTCTTAAAAAATATTTATCTTTAGTTACATTATTATCTCCTTTCATAATCCATTGGTTATTAGGGGCCTTTCCAATAATTCTATGAATAACCCCTCTACTCATATTATATCTTTTATCATAATAAGCCACAACATCGCCAAGTTTTAAATCTTCATAAGGAAATTTTGTATCTAAGAACATCAAATCTCCACCTGAAAATGCCGGTTCCATTGACCCAGTACCGGGTAGATCAAAGGTGAAATAACGGCGATCGCTAGTAGCGCATCCTGCTAGGAATAATAATAATAATAAAAGTAAGTATCTCATTTCATTTTGTTATGAGTTCAATAATAGCAATTATTGCTAAAGCTGTCAATAGAAAGATTCCGATTATTTGTAATTGTTCAATCATAATTATACCCACATAAAGTCTTTATTAGCTACAATCCAAGTCATGTAGCGTTTATCTAATTTACTAATCTCTGCTTCTAAGCGATGCACTTCAGCATATTTTTCCTTATAGCTTCTTAAATCGGGTTCTTCTTCCAGATTACTAAACTTTGGATAAGCTTCATCGAGCTGTTTTTCGAGATCTGCTCGACCATTCTTTGCATACTCATAGCACTTCTTCAGTCCGTTTGCAAACTTTTTATGTTCTGGCAAATCATCCCAATTAATACGCTCAAAGCATTGCTCTTCCTCAACATAGTGAATAACACAACCAAAAAGAAACTTCGGAATAAGTTCGAACTTATCACACCAGCGATTATATTCAATGTGCTTATTAATCCATCGCTGCCGAGGCTTAAAGAAAAAGCTTATTTTATCTAAAAAGGTTTCACGATACCTTGGAAAAGCCCAAGCAAAAAGATCACCAATATAGCTAAAGGGTTTCGGCACAGAGTAACGCAGCCAATCTCTAACACCCCAGATTTTAATTTCTTTTATTGTTGTTTTCATAATCTTATTATATACTAAGTTTCACTGTTTGTACATACTATAATACTAATGTGACAAGCGCTACGATCGCTAAACCGAAAACAGCTCCTGCTGTTGGATTGCCGAAACCATATCCGATACATCCGCAAATTAC
>ERZ1048068.2457-NODE-2457-length-13021-cov-12.087691_pt1 | contig 13021 bp, 9 predicted proteins | sample MGYA00383098_ERZ1048068 | MGnify/ENA primary metagenome ERZ1048068 (study PRJEB29581, sample SAMEA5548368) | metagenome | biome: marine; feature: coastal; material: water | depth 1 m | study: Short-term variability in the microbial, nano- and picoplankton... | reverse complement strand
TTACGCTCAAAGACATATCTTGAGGATTTGATGTTGAAAATCGAAATCGCATTTTGGGTTGAGATTTTGCACACATATCTAATAATAACGCAAAGTCAACTGCTGTCGCCTTTTGTATATCAGACGCTTTGTTAAAATCTTTTTTTAATCCTCCGCCATACCATAAATAGCTATCGACATTTTGGCCCAAAAGAGTAACCTCTTTGTATCCTTTTTGCCAAAGATCATTTATTTCTAGAATAATACTTTGCGGCTCACGACTGCGCTCACGTCCTCTTGTGAAGGGCACTACGCAAAACGTACACATATTATCACAACCTCTGGTTATTGACACCAGCGATGTAACTCCATTAGAATTTAGTCTTACAGGGGATACATCTCCGTAGGTTTCGTCTTTTGAAAGAATAACGTTAACAGCATTTCGTCCTTGATCAACTTCTGAAATTAAGTTTGGAAGGTCTTTATAGGCATCAGGTCCTACTACAAGATCTACAATTTTTTCTTCTTCAAGAAATTTATTTTTTAATCTTTCTGCCATACAACCTAAAACACCAACTTTCATTTTTGGATTAATTCGCTTAACAGCATTATATTTCTCTAAGCGTTTACGGACAGTCTGTTCTGCTTTGTCTCTTATGGAACAGGTATTGATTAAAACTAAGTCCGCTTCTGCAAGTAGGGTGGTTGTGTTATATCCTTTTTTAGAAAGTATTGAGGCCACAATTTCACTGTCGCTGAAGTTCATTGCACAGCCGTAGCTTTCAATGAATAGCTTTTTTTTGTTTTTAGCTTTTGATTCAAGAGTTAGTTTTTTGCCCTGAATGGTTTCGTCAATCGTTTTCTCCATGAAAATAGTTAATTGTCCATATTTTGGACAATAAGTATGCAAATATACAATAATTTTATTTTTTATGACAAAGTGTCAGTATTTTGATTATTTATTTTGATTTCTCTAACCAATCTACTTTATTTGGTAAATTAAAATAAATATTTAAAATATGTTTTCGTTACAAACTTTACTAAGTAAAATATATGGATCTTCAAATATAGATTTTGGAGATCTTTTTAATGAATCTGTCAGTTTGTTTAAAAAAGTATGGGTCCAAGGCTTGATAATCCAGTTATTAACTGGTCTAATTATGTTTCCTATTTTAATAGGTTTCTACATTCCTTACTTTAAGCTTATTTTTAATATGAGTTCAAATGAAGTTATTGAATCTCCAGATTTTGTACCAGAATTCATTAGTTCATATGGGATATCGAGTTTATTATGGCTCTATTTTTTTTTAATGGTTGTTAGTCTATTTTCCTATGTTTTGTATTTGGGTTTTTTCAGAGTTGTTAGACAAATCGATAAAGGGGAAGCATTTGTTTTTTCAGAATTATTTTACTTTTTCAAATCAACATCGATTCGTAAGTCTTTAGGACTTGCCTTAACGTATGTAATAATCACTATGATCGCAGCTTTGCTTTGTTTTTTTCCTTTGTTATATGTTATTATTCCTCTTATGTTTTTGTTGCCAGTTTATGCTTATAATTCTGAATTATCTATCACAGAGATAGTCAAAGTTAGTTTTGCTCTTGGTAATAAAAAATGGGGAATTACCTTTTTAACTCTGTTTTTAAATGCGATGTTAATATATGTTATTTCTTTAGTGACGTGTGGTCTGGGAGGTATATTTGCCAGTTGTTTTATTTATTTACCTCAATATATTATTTACAAAAATGTGATTGGATTTGATGGGTCTAAATAGGACATTTAATTATCTGAAATATAGATAATTAGCCTTATTTTGGAGCGCCTGTAAAATAGCCCCTAAGTGTAATTATTTTTTGTTTTGTCGAAGAAATTAAAGAAAGAAATAAAAAAAATCCTATACATTTGTACTTCTTAAAAAACAAAATATGGCTAAGAATTTAGTGATTGTTGAGTCACCTGCGAAGGCAAAAACTATAGAAAAATTTCTAGGAAAAGATTTTAAAGTAGAGTCTAGTTTTGGACATATTGCCGACTTACCTTCAAAAGAATTGGGAGTAAATGTCGATGGAGACTTCAAGCCCAAGTATGAGGTTTCAACTGACAAAAAAACAGTTGTAAGCAAACTAAAGTCATTAGCTAAAAAAGCTGAAGTTGTTTGGTTAGCTAGTGATGAGGATAGAGAAGGAGAGGCTATTGCATGGCATTTAGCTGAAACTTTGAAATTAGACAAGTCAAAAACTAAACGAATCGTATTTCATGAAATTACCAAAGGTGCGATAGAAAATGCAGTTAAAAATCCAAGATCTATTGACTATAACTTAGTTGACGCACAACAAGCTCGACGAGTTTTAGATAGAATTGTTGGGTATGAGTTGTCTCCTGTGTTGTGGCGTAAAGTTAAAGGAGGGCTTTCAGCTGGCCGTGTGCAGTCTGTTTCAGTTCGATTGATTGTTGAACGAGAACGTGAAATAAGAGATTTTCAAACTGAATCAACTTTTAGAGTTGATGCGGAGTTTACAACTTCAAAAGGTCAAGTATTTAAAGCAAAGCTTCCCAAGGCATTTAATAGCGAAGTAGATGCAAAGAATTTCTTAGAAAAAAACATTAAAGCTGTGTTCTCTGTATCAAGCCTTGAGAAAAAGCCAGCCAAAAAATCCCCTGCAGCCCCATTTACAACTTCAACATTGCAGCAAGAGGCAGCTAGGAAATTATATTTTTCCGTGAGTAAAACTATGAATATGGCCCAGCGACTATATGAAGCGGGTTTAATTACTTACATGAGAACCGATAGTGTTAATTTATCACAAGAGGCTCGTAATAGTGCAGCTCAAGAGATTTCTGTTTCTTATGGAGACTCCTACAGTAAGCCTCGCAATTTTAAAGGAAAGTCTAAAGGAGCACAAGAAGCTCACGAAGCCATTCGTCCAACAAACTTTTCAATACATTCAGTAAACATTGAAAGAGATCAGGCTCGTTTGTATGATCTTATATGGAAACGCGCTATTTCTTCACAAATGAGCGATGCTCAATTAGAAAGAACTAATGTTAAAATAAATTCTACAAGTCACGACGAAACATTTACAGCAAATGGTGAGGTGATTAAATTTGACGGGTTTTTGAAAGTTTATTTAGAAGGTACTGACGAAGAAAATCTTGAACAAGAAGGAATGCTACCAGCTATAGTACTAAATGAGTCATTGACCAATAATTACATAACAGCTACTCAGCGCTTTTCCAGACCTCCTTATCGATTTACAGAAGCCTCATTAGTTAAAAAACTTGAAGAGTTGGGAATTGGTAGACCATCCACCTATGCCCCAACTATTTCTACAATTCAAAACAGAAAATATGTAGAAAAAGGAACGGTTGACGGAAGCGAAAGGAATTATACTTTGTGGACTATGGCTAATGACGAACTAGTTGGTAAAAAGCTAACAGAGAAGTTTGGATCCGATAAAGGGAAATTAGTACCTACTGATATTGGAATGATTGTAACTGATTTTTTAGTAAATCATTTTGAAGCTATTTTAGATTATAATTTTACTGCTAAGGTTGAAGCTGACTTTGATTTAATTGCTAGTGGCAAGGAAGATTGGACTAAAATGATGAAATCATTTTATAAAGATTTCCATCCTCAAGTTGAGGAGGTTAGTAAAAATGCAGATCGAGAGTCTGGTGAGCGTGTTTTAGGAGTAGATCCTAAGTCAGGTCGTCAATTAAGCGTACGCTTAGGAAAATTTGGTCCAATTGTTCAAATTGGTCTTGCTGATGAAGAAGAGAAACAAGTTTTTGCCAGTGTCCCTCCAAACTTTCAATTAGCATCAATTACTTTTGAAGAAGCCTTGGACTTATTTCAGCTCCCTAAAGATTTAGGGGAGTATAATGGAGAAGATATCATTGTTAATAATGGTCGTTTTGGTCCTTATGTTAAATATGGAGACAAGTATATTTCAATTCCAAAAGGGGCAGATCCAATGCGTGTTGAAATGGAGGATGCAATTCAATACATCAAAGAAAAAGAGGCCGCTGATGCTCCAATATACGAATATGATGGCTTACCAGTTCAAAAAGGAAAAGGCCGATTTGGACCTTTTATCAAGTGGAATAGTATGTTTATAAATGTAAATAAGAAATATGATTGGGACAATTTATCTTCCGATGATATCGAAAACTTAATCAAGGAAAAAATTCAAAAAGAGATTGATAAGCTTATTCACGATTGGGAAGAAGACGGAATACGGGTAGAAAAAGCACGTTGGGGACGTCATAATATCATTCAAGGAAAAATTAAAATTGAACTTCCTAAAACAGTTGACGCTGCCGAGCTTACTTTGGAAGATGTTAAAGCACTCATAGCCAAAAATACACCAAAGAAAAAAACACGGGCAAAAAAAAAGAAATAAATGATAGACTTTAGTTTTCTTTCTCCTGTTCAAGATCGGCTCATTGATCAAATAGAGCTGTTACATGGTCAGGCTATTGGAAAAAAAATAGTTATTCATACTTCTAAAAGCACTCCTGATTTGAAAGGTGTGAAGATTGCAATTATAGGGGTTTTGGAGTCTAGGAATTCCGTCGATTACATAGGAGAAGAATTTCAAATCACAGAAATAAGAAAAGCTTTTTACAAATTGTTTCCAGGAAACTGGTTACATTCTATGGCTGACTTAGGAGATATTCAAAGAGGAAACACTGTTGAGGATACTTATTTTGCTTTATCTCAGGTTGTATCTAGCTTGGTTAATGCCAACATTATACCGGTGATCATAGGTGGGTCACAGGATCTTACTTACGCTAATTACAGAGCTTATGATAAAATAAGTTCTATGGTAAATATTGTAAATATTGACAAGAGTTTTGATTTAGGGGATTCGTCTAAACCCATCAACAATGGAAGTTATCTTGGCAAGATCATATTAGAGAAGCCATACAATTTATTTAATTACACTGCTATTGGATTTCAAACTTATTTCAACTCCCAAGAGGAGATTGATTTAATGGAAAAACTATATTTTGAATCATATCGTTTGGGAGATATTTCTCATTCAATTGGTTTAGTTGAGCCTTTGCTCAGAGATGCAGACATTGTAACTTTAGACTTAAATTCAGTTAAGTCATCAGAAGTAAGTTTAAATCAAAAATACTCTCCGAACGGCTTTAATGGTCGTGAAATCTGCGCTATATCTAGGTATTCAGGTATTAGTAATAAAGTCAGCTCTTTTGGGATCTTTGAATACAATCCATCTAATGATGACCAAGCTACTGCCATGTTAGTGGCTCAAATAATATGGTATTTCATTGAAGGGGTTAATTGTCGTGTAAACGATGATGATTTCACTGATCAAAGTAATTATCAAAAATTTACAGTACTTGTTGAAGATGAAGAATTAGTATTTTACAAGAGTAAAAAGACAGGAAGATGGTGGATCGAGATCCCGTTTGTTGAATATTCAAATACTAAATCTAAACAACATCCGTTATTAGCTTGTATGCATGCTGATTATGAAACCGCTACAAAAGGAACTATTCCAGAGAGGTGGTTTAAAGCCTACAAAAAAAATTAAATCAATAATCTTAACGTATTTTATGATTTTTTTAGCATCATTGAATTAAAAAAAAGTTGTTTATTAACAAATATATAGATAAGTTTACAAACTAAAATTTTAAAAGGAACAAGTCCTCTTGATTCAATTTAACTATGAAAAAAATATTTTTAATTACAATAATTTTTGCTTTCATTACCGGTTGCAGTTCAAATAGCAAAGGTGAACTAGTAGGGGTTAAAGGAAAAAAATGGCACCCTGAAAAGCCTTATGGTATGAGTCTAGTTCCGGGTGGCGCCTTTATAATGGGTAAGTCAGATGATGATATTGCTGACGTTCAGGATGCGCCCACTCGTACAGTTTCCATTAGTTCGTTTTACATGGACGAGACTGAAATCACTAATAGTGAGTATAGACAATTTGTTCATTGGGTTAGAGATTCCATAATAAGACTTAATCTTGCTGAAATGGCGGAGCTCGAAGGAAAAACTCCTGAAGACGAAAGTGGCATAGGAGCTTATGCATATGTTTCAATTGATGATGAAGACTTAACCCCATATCAAAAATATATGATTGATACTTATGGAGATGAGCAAAGAAATATTAACCGTGATATTGATCTGATATTTGAAACAGATGAATACCCTGACGAATTATATTCTGAAGTGATGGATAATATGCATCTCCCATTAGAAGAATCTTTTAATGGTCAACGAACATGGGATGTTAATCAATTTGAATTTGAGTACTCATACATGGACATAGAAACTGCTGCCAAATTTAAAGGAGTTAGCAGAAGTGATGTGATTATTAAGGAAGCACTTAATATATATCCTGACACAACAGTTTGGATACGCGATTTCGAGTATTCATATAATGAACCAATGCATAATGACTATTTTTGGCACCAAGCCTATGGAAATTATCCGGTAGTGGGGATAAGTCATAAACAGGCTCAAGCGTTTTGCCAGTGGCGCACTTTATTAAAAAATTCATACAAAAAATCAAAAGGTGAAGATTTTGTTAATAAATTTAGATTACCCAATGAGGCTGAGTGGGAATACGCCGCGCGAGGTGGACTTGCGGGTGCAACCTACCCTTGGGGAGGTCCATATACAAAAAACGATCGTGGATGTTTCATGGCTAACTTTAAGCCTCTAAGAGGTGATTATGCAGCTGATCAAGCCCTGTATACTGTAGAAGCAGATTCATACGAGCCAAATGACTACAACCTGTTTAACATGGCTGGAAATGTCTCTGAGTGGGTTATGTCCTCATATGAAGAGTCTTCATATGAATACGCCTCTTCAATGAACCCAAATGTTAATGATGAATTGAACGAGCGTAAAGTAACACGTGGTGGTTCTTGGAAGGATGTTGCTTATTTCTTACAGGTAAGTTCTCGAGATTATGAATATGCTGATTCTGCACGAAGCTATATTGGTTTCCGTACAGTTCAAAATTATATGGGTACTGAAGTTACTGCAAATGAAGCTACCAATTAAAAATAATAAATCAAATAAATAAACTTTTTAATAAATCAAACATTATGGCACAAGAAGGAAAAATCACAATCACAAATATGGTCTACGGACTTGGAGCTGCAATCGTTATTGTTGGCGCACTTTTTAAAATTCAACATTGGCCCTTCGCTTCATTGATTTTAACCGCAGGAATGATTGTTGAGGCCCTTGTATTTACATGGTCAGCATTTGAGAAACAGACAGACGAGCTAGACTGGACTGTAGCATATCCAGAATTAGCTGGAGGAACTTCTAAGCCCAAGACAAAAGAAACTGCAGAAGGAGTTTTAACAAAAAAGTTAGACAATTTACTTAAAGAGGCTAAAATTGATGGAGCACTAGTTACTAGCCTTGGTGATAGCATAAGAGATTTAAACTCTGCAGCAGTTGGTATGGGTGGATCGGCTGGAGCATCTCAAAAATACAGTGATCAAATGGCACAAGCTGCTGCACAAATGGAGTCTATAAACGGTCTTTATAAAGCACAATTAGAAAGTGCAACTCGTCAATCTGAAATCAACAAAGAGTCTATTGAAAATGCAACTAAACTTAAAGAACAAATGGAGTCTCTAGCTTCTAATTTGTCTTCTTTAAATGGAGTTTATGGTGGAATGTTGTCTGCAATGAATAAAAAATAATTAGTTTTTGAAACTAATAGTCAATAACTAATATAAAAAAAATAAGATGGCGGGAGGAAAATTATCTGCAAGGCAGAAAATGATTAACTTAATGTATTTGGTATTCATTGCAATGATGGCCATGAATATGTCAAAAGAAGTGCTTTCTGCATTTGGACTTATGGAAGCTAAGTTCGCGGAATCTAACTCAGTCACAACCGAATCAAACAGTGCTCTTTTAGCAGATTTAATCACTAAAGGGGAAGAAAAGCCAGAAGAATTTGCTTTTGCAGCAAATAAAGCCAAACAAATTAGTGATCTTTCCGATAATTTCTACAACTATATTGAAAGCCAGAAAATTGATCTGTTGAAAATAGGGAAGTACACCATTGACCCAGAAACAGGTAAGCTTCCATTTGAAAAAATGGACAAAACAGCAATACTAGACGAAAAATGGTTTACTGGTGATCGATTGACAAAAGAAGGTGATGCTTTCATGGCTGCAATTATTAAATATAAAGAAGACGTTAAATCCGTTTTAGGAAATGACGTTAAATACAAAAAAGCAATTTCCATATTTGACAATAGGTTTGACACAGGTAATGTTAAAGATAAAGAAGGAATAGAAAAAGGTTATTTGGATTATTACTATAGAGGTTATCCTGCTATAGCTTCCTACACAAAGTTCACTGCGATGCAAAACGATGTTAAAGTTACTGAAGCTAGCATGTATAACTTATTCTTAGGCAATACATTAACAGAAGCAGTTACCTTAAAAAATTATAAAGCTATAGTGCTGTCTGATAAATCAGCTTTTTTTGCAGGTGAAAAATTTCAAGGTCGCGTTGTTTTAGGTAAATATGCTAATGTAATCCCAACAAAGCTTTCTGTTCAAGATCAAGAAGTTGATCTCTCACAAGCAATTGATTCTACTGGTGCAGCTAGACTAGACTTTAATGTTGGTAATGTCGGTGAGCAGGAAATCAATGGTCGTTTCACATTTCTTGAAGATGGTAAGCCACTCGAGATACCAATTACTGGTAACTATGTTGTAGTACCACGTCCAAATGATGCTTCAATTGGAGCTGACAAAATGAATGTGATTTACAGAGGTTTAAACAATCCGTTAAGTATATCTTTTGCAGGTGTACCTGACAACAAAGTTAGTGTTTCAGCCGACGGTGGAGCGACTATTACCAAAACTAGTAATGGAAAGTACTCTATCACTCCTTCAACTGGGAGTGTAACTAACATTTCTGCGTCAGCAACTTTAGACGATGGAGAAAGAGTAATTTCAACTAAAGAGTTTAGGATTAAATCAATTCCTAGTCCAAAAGGTAAAATATCCGGTAAATCTGGATCTATTAGACTTAACAAAAATTCAGTTTTAACATCAAAAGTTTTATCTGATTTTGGAGATTTTGTTTATGATTTAAAACCATCTGTTTATTCTTTTGATCTAACAATTTCTGGTCAAACCCCTATTACTGTTAGTGGAACAAACAGATTAAATGATAGAGCTAAAGAAGCGGTTAGAAAAGCGCCTAAAAGGTCAACAATCACTATTGATAATATTAAAGTTAGAGTTCAAGGAGTCTCGGCTCGAATCCCTGAAGCCTCTCCAATAATAATACAATTGACAAATTAAAAAAATGAGATATTTACTTCTATTAATTTTAATTTTGCCAACCTCGTTGTTGGCACAACGTAACATTTTAAATGCTAAGTCCCCTGAAGAAATAGGTCAAAAAACTATTGACGAGTTAGAAATTGGTGCAGATGACTCACCGTTACCATATTCTTATGTTAACGAAAGAGATGTCTTATTTTCAATGACTGTGTGGGAGTCTATTGATTTAGATGAGCGTGTAAATTTCCCTCTATATTTTCCTGCGGATACATCTGTAGTTAGAGTAGAAAGAAGACCCCTAATTCATTACTTGTTAACAAATGCCTTAGACGAAAATATCGATGTATATCAAACAGATATTCTTAAAGACAACCTAGATTTATTTGACCTTAATTCAAGTTTAAGGTATAGAAAAATTAAAGCTGGAAAAGATGAGGGTATTGGTGAAGAAAGAATTGAAAATGAGGGTGGTACTAGAAAAGGTTTCCTTATCCTTAATAATGTTGATTTAGGAGAATATACTGGGATTGATGAAACGCAACTTGACGATGATGAATTTGCTAAATTCAATGCTGAAATGGAGCGTTTAATTTTTGAGAATAATTTATTAGATCCAGAGGACTATGATGAGTCAGTATTTGACTACGCTGATGTGATTGAATATAGAATTAAAGGGGTCTGGTATTTTGACAAAAGGCAAGCAGAGTTAAAGTATAGACCAATTGCGATAGCGCCATACATGTTAGCTCCGTCACAAAAAGCTAAGTTGATAGATAATCCAACAGAAAAAGTTGTTCCTGTACCAATGTTTTGGATGTTTTATCCTGACACGCGACAGGTTCTTTTTGAAGCTGAAGCTTTTAACGAAGTCAACACCTCTAAGCCTGTCAATTTCGATCACTTAATCAACTCAAGAAGATTTTCTGCTTTTATATACAAAGAAGACAATGTATTTCAAGATAGGAGATTGAATGAGTATATTCCAGAAAATGCTTTGATGCAACTTATGGAATCTCAACGCATTAAGGAAAAGATAAGAAATAAAGAGCAAGATATGTGGAGCTATTAAATTGACTTTACTCAAAACAAAAAACGCTTATCTTTTGATGAGCGTTTTTTGTTTAAAAACATTAATTAAATGAACTATGATTATATCATTGTTGGATCAGGACTAGCAAGTATTATGTTTGCTGAACAATTGCGCATACATCAAAAATCCTTTATAGTTATTAGCGACCGCTCTCAGCAAGCTTCAGTAGTGGCGAGTGGATTATATAATCCTGTAGTCTTAAAGCGCTTCACATCAGCTTGGCGTGCGGATTCTCACCTGAGCTGCGCTATCCCAAAATATGCCAGTTTAGAACATTTACTAGGACTCAAACTTGATTATGTAATACCAATTTATAGAGTATTTAACTCTGTTCAAGAACAAAATAATTGGTTTTTAGCTTGTGACAAGCCTTTGCTTAATCAGTTTTTAAACCCAGATTTAATTAATAATAATAACAACTTTGTCAAAGCGCCCTTTGGTTTTGGAGAGGTGTATTATACAGGCAAGATAGACACTCAAACTTTAATCGAGGGCTATTGTTCTTTTCTGAGCGATAAAAATCAATATATGTCAGATACTTTTGACTATGATTCCTTGGTTGAAACTTCTGATGGTTTAGAGTATAAATCTATAAATTCGAAACATATTGTTTTTACCGAAGGATATGGGATTCATAAAAACCCATATTTTAAACAATTGCCACTAGAGGGAACTAAAGGAGAACTTATTACAATTCATGCGCCCGACTTAAAATTAAATATAATTTTAAAGTCAAGTGTTTTTGTTATTCCTATGAAAAATGACAATTATTTAGTTGGTTCTACATATGAGTGGACTGATAAAACAAATACTCCAACTCCAAAAGCTAAATCTCAGCTTTTGGAGAAACTTGAACTTTTGATAAGTTGTAACTATGAAGTAGTAGATCAGCGTGCGGGTATCCGTCCAACAGTTTCAGATCGTCGTCCTTTAGTGGGTTGCCATCCAAATCATAATAGGATGTATGTACTAAATGGCTTAGGGACACGTGGCGTTTTAATAGCTCCATCGATTGCTGAGTCACTTTATGAATTTATAGAGTCTAACACTTCACTTCCTGAAGAAATCGATATTAATCGTTTTGCATCTGTTTTTTCTTAGCTAAAGAAGCATCATAGTTCATAAAAAGATTAATCCAAATATTTCTAGATAACCGCATAATTACAGGCATAAGCCCTAAAAGTGTTACTACAATAGCTATAAATGAAAAAAACAATGAAGATTCAAATACAATAAATGAGATTATAAAAGTAATAATAGAGAATGCTACTCCAACACCATAACTTACATACATAGATCCATAAAAAAAGGAGGGTTCGATCTTATATTTTGTTTGACATTGCGAACAACGTTCATGCATTTCTAATGTTTGAGATAGGTGGTAAGCATTTCTATTTTTGTACATAAAATCTTGATGACATTTTGGACAACTTCCTGTTAAAATACTATATAGTTTATTTCCTTTTTTTAATATCATAATTTCCTATTTTTGCAACTTGTTAAAATGCAAGTTAATCTATTTATAATTTTTTTCTTTTTAAAATTTTTAAATGCTAAACATTCACAAATTATCTGTTTCATTTCAAGGTGATTATTTATTTGAAAACATCTCTTTTAGATTGCGTGGTGGTGATCGTGTAGGTTTAATTGGTAAAAATGGAGCTGGCAAATCTACACTACTTAAATTGCTTTCAGGTGACTTAGAATATACTGAGGGTCAAATTGCTCAAGAAAAAAAAGATCTTATGATTGGATTCTTAAGGCAAGATATTGATTTTGTGTTAGGTAGGACCATTTTGGAAGAGGCTTACCAAGCCTTTGTGGAAATTAAAGATTTGGAACTTAAGTTGGAAGATATAAATACCCAGCTTGCTAAACGAACTGATTATGAAAGTCAAGTTTATCATGACTTAATGGTAGGACTTAACGAAGTTCAAGAACAATATGAAATCCTTGGTGGTTATAATTACCAGGGGGAAACAGAAAAAATATTATTAGGGCTTGGGTTTAAACGTGAAGATTTTAATAAGCTAACCGATACCTTCTCTGGGGGTTGGCGTATGCGTATTGAGCTTGCTAAGTTATTATTACAGCCTAATAATATACTGTTATTAGATGAGCCAACTAACCACTTAGACATTGAATCTATTATATGGTTAGAACAGTTTTTGAATAATTACTCTGGAGCAGTGGTTATTGTGTCGCATGATAAAATGTTTTTAGACAATGTTACTAACCGCACCATTGAAATTGTGTTAGGTAAAATATATGATTACCCCAGAGCTTATAGTAAGTACTTAACATTAAGGGAAGAGCAAAAAACACTGCAGTTAGCTTCTCAAAAAAATCAACAAAAACAGATTGAGCAAACAGAAAAACTGATTGAAAAGTTCAGAGCTAAAGCCTCTAAGGCTACTATGGCTCAATCGCTTATTAAAAAACTTGATAAGATTGAACGTATTGAAGTTGATGAAGATGACAATAGCGTAATGACACTTAAATTTCCCGTATCCACAACACCTGGAAAAGTAGTAGTTGAAGCTACTCAAATATGTAAAGATTATGGGGATTTAAAGGTTCTACAAAATATTGATCTCATGGTTGATAGAGGCAGCAAGATTGCATTTGTGGGTCAAAA
>ERZ1048068.2453-NODE-2453-length-13047-cov-3.481373_pt1 | contig 13047 bp, 12 predicted proteins | sample MGYA00383098_ERZ1048068 | MGnify/ENA primary metagenome ERZ1048068 (study PRJEB29581, sample SAMEA5548368) | metagenome | biome: marine; feature: coastal; material: water | depth 1 m | study: Short-term variability in the microbial, nano- and picoplankton... | reverse complement strand
ACGGTAAAGAGCAGAACTGCATTCTTATTTTGCATGATGCAAGTTTGTTTTCAGGGGCGCAAATATAACTTAAAAAACCTTCAAAAATGAGGGAGTCTAAGGGTACGAAGTACCTTTGCAATATGTTACAGTTGTGTCGGAATTTTATAACAGCCATGCTGTTTGGATTTTTTGTAGTAATCGCAATGGCCTCATTTCCATTGCAAAATGCCTGCGCGCAATCCGGATCTTACCAGTTGGCGGTTTTGAAATACCGTGGAGGAGGAGACTGGTATTCCAATCCGACGGCGGTTCCTAACCTTGTCGCCTACTGCAACGATCAGCTTGGGATGACATTGAGTGAGGAGGTGGCTACAGTGGATGTGGGGGCGCCAGAACTCTTCGATTACCCTTGGCTCCACATGACGGGGCATGGCAATGTTGTTTTCTCAGGCTCGGAGGCACGGAACCTGCGAACGTACTTGGAGGCAGGTGGGTTCCTCCACATTTCGGACAATTATGGAATGGATCAATACGTCCGGCGAGAGATGAAAAAGGTGCTTCCTGAATCTGATTGGGCGGAATTGCCCTGGTCGCACCCGTTGTTTCACGCCATATATCCGTTTGAATCGGGATTGCCCAAAGTTCACGAGCACGATGATCTGCCTCCGCGCGGCTACGGTTTGTTTTTGGACGGGCGATTGGTCGTTTTTTACGACTACGAATCTGATCTCGGCGATGGTTGGGAAGATTGGCAAGTGCACCGAGATCCGGAAGAAATAAGGCAATTGGCGCTGCAAATGGGTGCCAATTTAATTGCATTTGCCCTCCAAGGAAGCGTTGAATCCAATTGATTTGGGACGTTCTGCGTAGCGAGACGATCAGGACTTCAGGCGCTGGTGATGGATACGTGCCAGCGACCTTCTTTTTTCGTTTTGGTGAGTTCCAGCCCCTGCCATTCCATTGCAGCCACGAGGTCATCCCAGCTGTCTTTCGCCCCCTCGGCGTAATGCAAGCGCAGGTCTTCGAGAGCATCCGTTGCTCCCGCGACTTCGTTGAGCACGGACCAATAGTCTGATTCGGTCAAGCCAATGCGGTCCGTACCAAATTGCTCCCACAACAGGCGCATGGCCGTTTGCAAGGAAGCCTCACCACCTGTAAGCTGCATGATCCTGACGTCGCAGAGAAGCGCAAGGACTGCACCTTCGACATAAATCGATCCTTTGCGACCAGGCACCCCTGGCTCGTAGCCATCGAGCCACGTGTCGTAACTGGATTCGGCAACGCTGCAGTTCAGTCGTCCTGGGTTGTTGACATGCCGATCCAACAGCCGCTCAGTGAGGAGGCACCAACCTCGCAGGTCAATCACGCCGCTTTCAAACAAAAACAGGTCACCCATGTACGTGGTCACTCCCTCTGCTACATAGCCGAGACGACTTGGGCACGCCTGCGAGAAATCATAAGGCGTCCATTCAGCGGGACGGATTCGCTTGACATTCCATGCGTGGTAAAGCTCATGCGATGCGATGCCAATGAGTTCGTCATAGCCTGCCTTGGTTTGGCTCTTTGCTGAAGGTCCGATGGCGATCACCGTGGTGTCTTCGTGTTCCACTCCATGCCGCACTTCGCGTTCCGGTAGCACATACATGAAGTGATAATGCTCTGCAGGGAACGATCCAAAGTGTGCGATTTGACTTTCGGTGAACGCGATGTGGTCCTTCAAAAATGAATCGGGGTTGGGCTGATCCTTGCCGTAAATCCAAATGTGGAAGGGAGTGCCTTGGGATTCATAACTGAGATGGGTCATGGCCTCAGCCGCTAAAATGGGACTGTCCATGACATGTTGCACATCACGAGCATGCCATTTTCCGTTTGAATGTTTCAACCCCGTTGCCACGGACCAGAGGTCCGGAACATCGGTCAAATCGATCGAGTACCCCCAGTCTTGGTGGTCGGGATGGTACAAAAAGCAATTGACGGGATTGATGTAAAGAATATCTTCTGCTGCACCTGTGGAGCCTGCATTGAACAGGTCAGCGAAAAAGGTCCAAGAAACGGTGTGGATACCTGCTGGGACCTGCCACTTGTGCAAGGTGGATTTTTTTAAGTCGATCCAAGTACCGTCGGATTGTTTTCCGCGCATGTTGTAGACGTAGCGTCCAAAATTGCCCTTTTCATATCGCCCTGGACGCCACACAGGAAGTTGCACCTCAAAAGGACCTTCACAAGGGAAAATGGCAGTCAGTTCGATTTTGGGCGTTCCTTCCAATGCGCGCCGGATGGCGACTTGGATGTTTTGTGCTGACTCGGAGGCGCGGGTTCGACTCATTGTTTTAAAACGGCTTGTATCGGTTTGCCAGTGCAGGCATTGGGCATGGGACTGTGAATCAAAGCGGCTACGGTGGGGGCGATGTCTTGGATGTAGGTGCGCTCGTAGGTGATGCCTTTTGGTACATGCCACCCATAAAAGATGCAAGGGACGTGGGTGTCGTAAGGAAATGGTGAGCCATGTGTCGTACCTGCCAAGCCGTATTTGATCCAGCCGGGTTGAATGACGACGATGACATCTCCGGAGGTATTCGCGGACCAACCGTTGCGAATTTTTTCTACGATGGGATCACCGGCGGTGTTGCCCGATGTCAGATCACGGCCAGTAATCACCATGGATACGCCTTCGTATTGCTGACAGAGCAGTTGAATTCGCCGTTGAGCTTCGTCCAGATCGATGCCGCGCTCACGCATCAAAGGACGATTGAAAAAGAATTGATCATTGGAGTAACTCAAGATCCATTGCTCATCTCCGTATTCTGATTTTAAATCGGCCTTGACGTCTTCAATCATGTTTCCGGGCTTCCAATAATCCACTGGCATGCCCACTGATCTGGCCAAAGATGGAGGGGTAGCCGCACCATGATCTGCAGTCAGCCAGCACATCCAATTTCCATTGCCTACTTTGGAGTCGAGTTGGTTGAACAATTGTTTCAATAGGCGATCCAAGTGCACGTAAATCTCCATGGTTTCCCACGCATTCGTTCCAAATTGATGACCAACATAGTCGGTTGAAGAAAGACTGATTGCGAGAAGGGCAGTGATGGCGTCTACTCCGAGACTTTCTCCCGCGAGAGCTTCTACAGCGAGGTCGATGACCAAGGTGTTGCCGTGCGGAGTGCTTTTCAAGATATCGTAACCTCCATTTGCTTCGCTCAAGGATTTCAGATCGTACGGGAATGTGGCATTTGCCCCTCCTTCAAATGGCTGTTCGAACGGGTTGTTGTCGGGCCATTCTTGAACGAAATCTTTTTCGGTTCGCTTGATTCGCCAACCTGCATTGAGATGGCGTTCGGCGTGTCCGCGTTTGTTGAATTTTTTGACCCACGAAGGGAGTTCATCGGTGTATTTGCTGCTGGTGATGAAGTGTCCTTTGTCTTTGCCATAGAACCAATACGCTCCGTCGGCAAGGTGTCCACCGGGCAACGTAGCTCCGCGATCCTTGATGCTCACGGCGATTACTTTTGCATTCATCCCGGTGGCGATTTTCATTTCGTCTCCAAGCGTGCTCGATTTCATGCGATGAGATGACATTTTACCGTCGCGAGCACCGGCATTTTTCAAGCCTACCGTTTCGACATTCGGGTCATACGCACAGTACACCGATGCTCCAGCATTTCGATCGTACCAATCATTGGCGATTACGCCGTGGAGTCGTGGGGTGGTGCCGGTGTAGATCGAGGCGTGTCCAGGACCTGTGTAGGTCGGCGCATACCCGAAATGGTGATCTCCACAAACGAGTCCTTGTTGGATGAGCCGCTTGAATCCGCCGTCGCCAAAATTATCCCAATAACGATAGAGGTAATCCATGCGCATTTGGTCCACAGTAATCCCCACAACAAGTTTGGGATGCTCTCCTAAATTCGTTGGTCTTTGTCGGGGTGATTTTGCGCTTTCACCTTTTGTTGGGATTCGAGTCTGCGGCGATTTGGAGGTGTTTCTTTCTGCAGCCTGATTTTTGCGATCGAGCGTTTCGCGGGCCTTTTGATCGAGCTGTTCAGCAGAGTACCCATTGGCCTTTCCCTTGACTGTTTGTCCGCCTTTCGCATTCTGGGATGCGGGTGGAAGTCCAATCTGTGCCACAGCCTGGAGGGTTGCGATGGCGAAGAGGCAGGTCAGCAAATGCAATTTCATTGATCGGTGTGTTGATTTCAAGTCCTAAAGTTACGCAGGACGAGCGCTTCAAGCGAACGACTGAATGGACCGCTTCAATGGACTGGCTCCATTGTGGACCAGATCCACCATCCCAGCGCAATGCAAAAAGTCACATTCACAGCAATGTTGCCAATTGACCACGCTAGCCCATGCGATGAATGAAGCGAAATGGTGTCCGCTGCAAATGTCGAAAATGTTGAGAATGCTCCACAAAATCCTACGGTCCAGAGCAAAAACAAGGCGTTCATCTTTGTCGAATCTTCGGGGCTCTTGGAATACGCGGCGATCAACCCGAGGAGCATGGCCGTGGCGAGGACATTGCTCGCTAAAGTGCCGATTGGTGCCATGAAACCAAGTTTTTTGATGGCAAGTCCCAGCGCATAGCGCGCCACACTTCCAAGTCCACCACCTAGGAAAACAGCGAGAAAATTCATGATGCATTGACGGGATTACCCACCATCTTGTGTTGGACACGCCAAAGCAAATAACCGAAGAACCCCCCGAGTATACTGCCACCCAAAATGTCCAAGGGGAAATGAACTCCAAGGTAAATGCGACTGTAGCCAACCAACAGCGACCATCCCAATAGAATCCAAAGCCAAGAGCCGCCTCCCAGTACCAATCCGACAAAAACAGCAACTCCCGTGCAGTTGGCTGCGTGCGAACTCACAAATCCAAATCGACCTCCGATGTAGGGCTCTGTTTTGCCGGGTGGAACCACCAAGTTTACATCGCCTTTCAACTCAATGGAGTGCGACGGTCTGAAGCGTTGAACGGCAGGCTTGATCACACGTGCTGAGATGACATCGGTTCCCGCAATGCACAAGGCGAGCAACAACACTCGGACAAGCATTCGGTCCCATTCTTTGCTTGAGGCTTTCCAAATTTCCCAGAGCAGCAGGACATACAGCGGCGCCCACCACCACGTTCCGGAAATGGCCCACATGATTTGGTCACCTCCTGGCCAGTGCGCATTGAGAATCTTGAAGAGCCCGAAATCGAGGTTGATGAGGAATTCTTCCATTTTCGTTAAACCCGTCGGCGGGCATTATGCATAAATCGAATCAATATCCGCTTGGTAATGAGCGACAATGGGCTTCCGCTTCAGCTTTAATGTCGGAGTCAATTCTCCGTTTTCAATGCTGAACATCTGAGGTAAAATCCGAATGGCTTTGACTTTTTCCCATTTCGCAAAAGGCTCCATCAGGCTGTCCACGTCTTTTTGGATGCGATCAGCGATGCGCTGGTCATTTCGAATGCCCTCCATTCCAGGGAAGGGGTGGTTTTTGCGCTTGCACCATTCCTCAACGGCTTCAGCGTTCGGCACGACAATGGCACCCGGGAACTTTTGTCCATCACCGACGACCATCACTTGCTCGATGAACAGAGAGGCCTTCAGTGCGTTTTCCAACAACTGTGGCGCGACGTACTTGCCACCAGAAGTCTTGAACATTTCCTTCTTGCGATCCGTGATTTTCAGGAAACCGTTGTCAAAAATGCCAATGTCACCTGTGTGGAACCAGTCGCCGGTCATCACTGCAGCTGTCTTTTCAGGTTCTTTGTAATAACCCATCATGATGTTGTGGCCTTTGACCATGATTTCGCCGTCGCTGGCAAATTTCACTTCAACGCCTTCGATGAGTTTTCCGACGTATCCAATGCGCATCAATCCCGGTTCAACATCTGAATTTACAGTCACTACGGGACTGGTTTCAGTCAATCCATATCCTTCGTAGACGGGGATACCAGCGGCATTGAAAAAGCGTGCGAGCCGCGGAGCCAAGGCCGCCGAACCACAAGCCACTGCTCGGATGTTGTCCAAACCGAGGGCAGTTTTGACTTTGCTAAACACGAGCTTTCGTGCAATGCCCAATTTCCATTCGTAGAGCGCTCCATTTTGACCGTCGGGCTCCCACTCCAGTGCCAACCCCAAAGCCCAATTGAAAATCGCGGCTTTTACGCCACCTGCAGCGCGACCCTTCTGAACGATTCCATCGTAGAATTTTTCCAACAGTCGAGGAACAGCCGTGAATACGGTGGGTTGTGCATACCCCAAATCTTCTTTGATGGTCTCCAAGCTTTCAGCGAAATAGATGTTGGCACCGATGTGCATGTACAAGTAGTGCAGCATGCGTTCGAAGATGTGACACACCGGTAGAAAGCTCAAAACGCGGTATTCATGGTTCAGCAAAACAGGCGGGATGCGCGGGATGCTGTGCAAGATATTTTGCACAACGTTTTGATGGCTTAACATCACACCTTTGGGCGTTCCGGTGGTTCCGGAAGTGTAAATGATCGTTGCCAAATCTTCTGGTTTCACGCCGTTCATGCGATTTTCCAATTCCGCCTGTTGCGCATCACTTCCCGCCTCGGTGATTTCCGACCAATGCGTTCCATTCGCGCTGCGCTCAAAAACGAAAACCCCTTGCAGCGTGGGAACTTTATCCTTGATGGACATCACTTTGTCGTACAATTCCTGGTTGCTGACGGCACAGTATTTGCTTTCGCTGTGGCTGAGGATGTATTCGTAATCTGCCTCCGTCATGGTCGGATAAATCGGCACGTTGATGCCGCCAGCTGACATGATTCCATGATCCATGATGTTCCATTCGCAGCGGTTGTTGTGCGAAATCAAAGCGACTTTCTCGCCTTGTTCGAGCCCCATGGCGATCAGTCCACGCCCAACACGATCCACCGCTTCGATGAATGTTTCCGTTGAATAACTGATTCGGTTGCCGTTGTTCGGCATGGACATCATCAAATCCAGCGGGTTGTTCTGGAGCTGAAAGCGTGGGAAATCAAAAAGGCGCGTTGGCTGTTGCATGTTGTGATCGTTTGATTCGGGGCGTGCACGATTCCTATTTGCAATCGGCTCACTTGGGCAATTTAGTGAATCACAAAATAATAGCAAGCAGAATCACATGCGATGTCCGCAATATTTGCAATGAAGCGCATCGGAATCATGGCCATCCTTTCCGCAACTCGGGCATGCTTGAGTGGATGCGCTTTGTGCATTTTCAGATTTGAGCATATTGCCTCGGATCATTTCGACCCCAACCAAACCTGAAGGCACAGCGATAATGGCGTATCCAATGATCATCATGACAGAGGCAATGATTTGTCCTGGAACGGTCTGAGGGGCGATGTCTCCATATCCGACCGTTGTCACGGTCACAATGGCCCAGTAAATGCTGCGCGGTATGCTGGAGAAGCCCGCCTGCTCATCCTCCACCAGGTACATCAGTGTCCCTAAAATGGTGACCAGAGCGAGCACGGCGCTCAGAAAGACAATGATGCGTCGCCGACTCGCGCGAAGCGCAGATTGAAGTTGTTTGGCCTCGGCAATGAATCCCACCAGTTTGAGCACTCGGAATACCCTGAGTACTCGGAGAATGCGAATGATGCGCAGACTACTCGATCCTGGAATGACAAGTGCAATGAACGTAGGTAGAATAGCCAATAAGTCGACCAATCCGAAAAAGCTTCGGGCGTAGTGCCAGGGCTTTTGTACCACGGCCAAGCGCAGCACATATTCGAGGGTGAAGAGGGCTGTAAAACCCCATTCGACAAGTTCGAATTCTCGATGGTAAGCAGCTCCCCATTCAGGGACGGACTCAGCGATTACGGTGCATACACTGAGGACAATGAGCCACAGCAAGGCCACATCGAATGCTTTTCCAGCGGGAGTATCCGCTTCAAAAATAATTTCGTGAAGTCGGTTCCGTGAGGATTTCATGTCCTCAATATCGTTCAATTAGGCGAAAAATGGCGAAACGACCAATTCCTTGCTGCCCGGTGTGTGCATGTAGAATCCTTGGCCACTCTTGGCTCCCAAGTGACCAGCGGTCACCATGTTGACCAGCAAAGGGCAGGGGGCATATTTCGGGTTGCCCAAACCGCTGTGGAGCACTTCCAAAATACTCAGACAAACATCGAGGCCAATGAAATCGGCCAGTTGCAAGGGCCCCATCGGATGGGCCATGCCCAATTTCATTACAGTATCAATGGCCTCTACTTCTGCCACTCCTTCATGCAAGGTGATGATGGCTTCGTTGATCATCGGCATCAAAATCCGATTGGCAACAAAACCAGGATAATCGTTGACTTCCACGGGGATTTTACCGAGCTGCTGGGAGAGGGTCATCACCGCGGCGCACGTTGCATCCGTGGTGGAATATCCGCGAATCACCTCCACAAGTTTCATGATCGGCACCGGATTCATGAAGTGCATACCGATCACTTGGCCAGGCCGATTCGTTGCAGCGGCGATTTTGGTGATCGAAATCGAAGAAGTATTGGAGGCTAAGATGCATTCAGCAGGAGCTGCGGCATCTAGCTTTTGGAAAATCTGAAGTTTTAAATCAGTGCGCTCGGTGGCTGCTTCGATGGCCAAATCTGCATGGGCTACGCCCGATGCAATGTCTGTAGAAGTTGCGATTCGATTCAGCGTGGCAGCTTTGTCGGCCTCTGAAATCTTCTCCTTTTTGATCAGTCGATCAAGGTTTTTTCCGATGGTGGCCAATGCGCGTTCGAGGGCAGAGTCCTGAACGTCGATGAGGGTCACTTCAAATCCAGATTGAGCGAAAACGTGAGCAATGCCATTGCCCATGGTTCCTGCTCCGATGACGGCAATGTGCTTCATGAAGGAGAGGTGGTTATTTTTTGGCTTTGCTCGCGGGAGACTTCTTCGCTGTGCTCTTTTTGGCGGCAGCCTTCGGAGCAGCAGTTTTCTTGGTTGCTGCCTTCTTGGCGGGGGCTTTTTTGGCTGCGGTTTTCTTGGCCGGGGCCTTCTTCACTTTGGGTTCTTTCTCTTCAGTGGAGGCTTCTTCCGCTGCTGCCTCTGTTGTCGTCTCCTCGTCCTTTTGACTTTCAAGCGGGAAGCAGTCGTTCGATTTCAAAATGCCGAACCATTGCACCAACTTCTTCAAATCTGAATTGTAAACACGTCCGTGATCCAATTCGGGGATGACGCCGTCGACAAATGACTTGGTCGCTGAGGCATCTCCTTTGATGTCTGGCATGTCTGAGTCACCAATGTGTTCATTCATCCGATTGAGCACTTCCATCAATAAAAGGTCTTCACCTGTGGTGAACATAGTGATGTCGGCTAGGCTGCTAATGCGGCTCGTTCCGGGGATGCTCAGGCGCTTTTTGTCGATCATTGACTCGACAATCAAGTTGTTCCTGTTGGTCACAACGATACGAAATAGACCCGGTTTGCCAGCAATGGCGATGATTTCTTGAATGATCATTCAGGTGGTTTTCAGAAGATTCTTGAGTGCGAAAATAGGTCAATGCCTCTAGTCCTGCGAATGGTAGAGCGGTGAATCACCTATTTTTCAGTGTTTTTCGGATAAACGGGCAAGGAATCCAAAGCTTCAAATCCATCGTTTCCGAAGGAAAACGCCTGATGTTTCAATCCATTCGATATGACGATGGTTGGGGTCCTAAGGGTCAAATGGTAGCGTAGAATTTGATCGAGCACTGCCTTGCTCAATGGCACGTCGTGCCGTTTGCATTCGACCATGAGCAGCGCTTGACCTTGCCGATCGTGGCAGATGATATCCGCTCTTCGGTTCATGCCGTTTAGGGTGAGGGGGTGCTCTACAGTTATAAGACCAAGCGGATAGTTGAAAACGTGAGAAAGGTGATGCAACCAATGTTGCCGGACCCACTCTTCAGGTTCGAGCGCGACAAATTTCTTCCGACTCAGGCACATGATTTCGTTTCGCTTGTCCGAGGCGCGGCAATTGGCAGCAAAGGGAGGAAGGTTCAGCTGCGGAAGGCGTTGTTCCCCGATTTGCACCCAAGCTGGATTTGTTTCCTTCGGCATAAGGCCAAAAATACCTGTTGTCGCGTTTTCGGCCGCGATTCGGTTCCATTATCTTCGTGCCATGCCGCACCGTCAAATCATCCGCGACGTTCACTCTGGATCATTTCGGTCCGTGTACCTGTTGCACGGTGAAGAGCCTTTCTTCATTGATGAAATCGCAAAAGCGCTGGAGGATGTGGTGGTGGAAGAGTCCATGCGCGACTTCAACCAAACCATCGTTTACGGCCGCGATACAACAGTGGATCAGCTGTTGGAGGCGGCTCGCCGATTCCCAATGATGGCCGATCGCCAGCTCGTGGTCATGCGAGAAGCACAAGATTGGCCAGCATGGAAACGTGCCAGCGACATGGTGAAACTGGAGGCGTACGCTCAATCTCCTGTGGCGACCACGGTACTTGTTTTTTGCTTCAAAAACAAAAAGGCAGATGGACGGCTGAAAGCGGTCAAGGCGATCAGCAAAGCGGGGTTGTTGTTTTTGAGTGAGAAAGTTCGAGACTACAAATTGCCCGAATGGATTTCAAACCAGGTGCAGGAAAAGGGAATGCGCATTTCGGGGCAAGCCGCACAAATCTTGTCGGAGTACCTCGGAAATGATCTCCGCAAAGTGATGAATGAGCTTGAAAAACTTCGAATCGTTCTGCCAGAAGGGGCTGAGATTGAACCCGAGCACATCGAGCAGCACATTGGGATTAGCAAGGATTTCAATGTTTTTGAATTGCAGCGTGCCATCGGCGCCAAGGATTTGTCTCGCGCCAATCGCATCGTTGATTATTTCGCGTCAAATCCGAAGGACCATCCTGTGGCCATGGTGATGCCCGTTATGGGAAGTTTTTTCAGCAAGGTCTATGCTTACCACGGTTTGAAGGACCGAGCTCCTGCGGCTGCTGCCAAAGCGCTGCGCTGCGCACCTTTCGCAGTAAAACAATACGGCGAGGCGGCTCGAAATTATCCGCTGGAAAAAGTTGGCAGGGTGTTTGGGTACTTGCGAGAAGCCGATCGAAAAGCAAAGGGCCAAGGCAATGCGACCGTTTCTGATGCCTTGTTGCTGAAAGAGACGATGTTCAAGATTTTACATTGAATGACGCTGAGCCGAGCTATACGGTACAAAAACAAGTAAAAATGCATCGTTTCGCATGTGAAATTTTGGCAACAGAGCACACGGCATTACCTTGCCAACGTTGTAATTTCGACTTCGGGAAATCGCGACGATGAAATACCCAAAAGAATTGAACCCCACAGAGTCATGAAGACAATCTTTTCCAAATATCTTGTTGCCATTGCGGCCACCTTTTTGATCCTGAACGTTAGCGCGCAGGAAGATAATTATGTGCCCAACGGCAGTTTTGAAAATTCCGACTTGCGCAAATTGAAAAGCCAGGGTCAATTGGAAGAGTACACAGAGAACTGGTTCTCTGCCACGGAGGCGCTTCTGGATCTCTATGCAGAGGGAATGAAGTCTGAAAAAGTCAACATTCCGAACAACATCTATGGCAAGCAAGAACCCTCTGATGGGGTTTGTTATGCCGGCTTTCGTGCGTTCAGCAAGGACCCGAAGCTTCCGCGCACATACTTCGAAGTGGAGTTGGATTCGGACCTCGAAAAGAATCAACTGTACTGCGTCTCGTTTGACATCAGCTTGAGCGACTTGTCGCGTTACGCAGTCAACGGAGTGGGCGCTTACTTGAGCGACCGAAAGATTGAACAAGGCAACACCGGTGCTCTGAATCGGAAAGCGAGCGTTTTGCACAAGTCAGATAAGGTCATGTCACTGCAAGATGGATGGGAAACTGTTTGCGGCACTTACATCGGCACAGGGGAAGAGGAGTTCCTCATCATTGGTGGATTTCACAAAGACAGCGATGTAGAGGATGAGAAGATGAAAAAACCCATGGGTATCTCGGGGGGCATCAAAAATCAGGCATATTACTACTTGGATAACGTGAAGTTGCGTCCCATCGAGGCAAAATCACAATGTGCATGTTCGGCAGCGGATGAGGTTCGAACGGATTTGGTCTACGGTTCTTCAGTGGTTTTGAGCGAGAGCATGACACCTGATGACATTGTGAGTATTTCCGCGGTTTATTATGCGTTCCTCAAGCGCCGCCCAACGGGCGCTGGTTCTGCAACCGTCGCAAAGTTGGCCGATATTCTCAAGGAGAACCCGTCTTGGAAATTGCGTGTGATCGGTCATGCGGATGAGGACGAGTTCAACGAAGGAAAAATCAACCCCCGCTACCGCGGATTGGGTGAGAAGCGAGCAGATCAAGTGGTGGCCAAATTTGGTGAGGTCGGAATCGATGCCTCACGATTGGTTGTTGATACCATGGAGAATTCGGATCCTGCGAGTACGCGTGACACTGACATTAGCCGAGCTCAAAATCGTCGTGTGACCTTTGAGCTGATCAAGTAACCGCATCAGAATGATGGGCCACACTGCCCGGAGTGTTGTCAGTGCCGCCTTGGTGCTCGGACTTGTTTGTCAGGTCTCGGTGTTTGCTCAAATTGCGACAACTGGCAATGAGCTCATTGTCAACGGCAGTTTCGAGGAAAGGGCTTGGTGCCCAGGAGACTACACGCAATCGCAATTGAGGACCATTGTGGGCTGGAATCAGGCGAATGCCGGCACACCGGATCACTTTGACGTATGCTCATCGGGGGGGAAAGCGGGCGTGCCTGACAATATGTTCGGAAGCCAACCTGCCTTGGATGGACACGCCTACGCTGGACTTGTGCTGTATTCGCAATCGAAGCCTTTTTATCGTGAGTATTTGCAATCGCAATTGTCTCGCCCGTTGAGGGCAGATGAGTGGCTGTGTGTGGAATGGTGGGTTTGTGCAGCGGATCAAGGTAAGGTCATTACCGACGGATTAGGCCTTTATTTCACAGAGGTCCCGCCAAAGGCCGTTGGCGAGGGAATGCTGACTGGAAGTCCTCAGGTGAGTAATCCTGAATTGCACCTGCTGAGTGATCGCTGGAGCTGGACGCGGCTGAGCGACGCATTTCAAGCAAAAGGAGGAGAACAGTTTGTGACG
>ERZ1048068.2450-NODE-2450-length-13056-cov-5.499885_pt1 | contig 13056 bp, 13 predicted proteins | sample MGYA00383098_ERZ1048068 | MGnify/ENA primary metagenome ERZ1048068 (study PRJEB29581, sample SAMEA5548368) | metagenome | biome: marine; feature: coastal; material: water | depth 1 m | study: Short-term variability in the microbial, nano- and picoplankton... | reverse complement strand
GTAAGTTAATTCTTCAGGCTCTTTAATGGCAGATCTAAATCTAACGATAGAAAGCGCACCAACTAAGCCTAGAGAAAGCGCTAATGACGATTTTACAATGGTTATAATCAACATGGTAGTGAAAGCCAAAAGCATGAAATTGGCACCAAAATCTTTTTTATTCGAAAGGCTTTTTCCAACCTTTTGATAAGTTAAAGCAAGTAACCAAGTGATAAGAATAATAAGAGCTGAGTTAAGTAAAAAGTTGTTTAATGAGATATTTACGTTTTCGGTAATTAAAAATTTCTCAAAGAGTTTCCAATTGTTTTCCATAGTTGTTTTTATTGAAGATGCGAATTTAACCTTAAATAATAATTATTACATCGTTAAATTTGTTTTTTTGCCGTTTAAAATAGCTAGAAAAGCTTTAGTTTTTTTGGGATGCTAGCAGGTATTATAGTCGAATTAATACCTTGTCATTGGATTTGTTGATGTGGCTTCAAAAACTAAAAAAACTTAGATTTATTATTGTTTTAATAGATTTTATTTGTTTCTAAGGCCTCTATATTCTTTTTTATATCAGTTCTGTTTGGATAGAATTTAACTGACTTTTTAAACCAAATTAATGCCTTTTCTTTATTTTTCATCAGATAGTAAATGTTAGCTTTATTTAATGTAAAAATTCCATTATTTGGGAAACTATCTAAACCCAATTCGTTTAATTTTAATGCAATGTCAAAGTTTCTTTTTTCAGCAAACGATTTAATTACCGGTTCAAAGTTGTTTAAAAAGTCTGGTTTTAATTTAGCAGCTGTTTCAAAATTTTGAAAAGCTTTTTTTGTTTGATTTTTCTCTAAATACACCCAACCTAGATTGTAATATGGATCGGGATATTCAGGCATCGACTCAATAACTTGCTCGTAGATTTTTTTTGCTAAATCATAGTTTCCTTGTGCTCTAAAATACAAGCCTGCTAAATCAGTAAGTACATAGTTATCGGGAACAATTTCCACTGACTTTTCTAAATGAGAAATAGCAATGTTTCCAAATCGTACTTTTTCTATGTTGTTGGTTGATTTCTGGGCCATTGCTAAATACTCCTTACCCACAAGTGCTTGCAAAGTAGCACTGTCTGGTTCTTTTTTAACATCCGCCTTAAATAGTGTAAACCGGTCTTTCCACTCCTGATTTCTAGAATTTACTTGAAATAATGAAATACCCAGGAATACTATAAAAAGTGTTAAAAGAGCTAGTTTATTTTTGCCGGGTAATACTCTTTTGACTATAAAGCTAATTCCGATGGTTAAAATAATTGCCCATCCAATGCTTGCAAGAGTTGCAAACCTTTCCGCAACAATTCCTACCAGTGGTGTAAACCAATTCGTCAAAGGAATAATTCCACCTATAAAAATTGCTGCACCAAATGAAATAATTGATTTCTTTTTTATTGCCGTAAAACCCAGAACTAGCATAGCAATAAAAATTACAATGCCTACAATACTAGTTATGCTGTAGCCTTGATATTCTATTGTATTATAACCATAATACGATACTAATTCGGTTGGAATTGTTAGTTTTTTGATATAGAACCCTATAGAGTTTGCAGCTAAACTTAGTTGATCAACTTCTATTGTTGAATCAAATTGAGGGCTTTCAATCAAATTATATTCTCTAACATTAATTTCAGCTTTTGTTGACCTTCTAAACAACCGAACAAGTGGGAAGGAAACCAAAACGATCAAGCTTCGATTTAACAGTTTCTTGAAAGAATAGTCTTGATGAAAGAAAATACTCAATGGGATTATACCCAAGAAAACAACTCCTGTTTTCTTGCTTAGAATTGAACATAAGAGAAATATAAATGCGGGCAATGTTATCCACAGTTTTTTATTAAGTGAGTTTAAGAATAGCAATGTAGATCCTAAACCAAACACCAACATTAATAATTCATCTCGGCATTTAACATTGTTAGCAATTTCTGAATGAATAGGCATAGCCAAAAACACTAATCCTATTGCCAAACTTGTTTGAACTTTTAATTCTGGGAAAATGCTTTTTATTAAAGAAAAAACAAGAATACAAGAAAATATGTACAGCAATACATTTATTAAATGGCTAATAAGTGGTTTCGTTCCAAATAACTCATTTTCAATAGCGAAAGATAGCGTGGCGATTGGTCTATATCCAAAGGAATAACCATCTTGGTGGAATGAATTACTTGTAAATATTGAACTTAAATCAGAAAGACCATTTAAAGCATTCGGATTACTGGTAAAAGCTATATGATCATCAATATTATAATCGTTGCCAAGTCCAGAACCATAAAAAAGAAAGCCTAGGATTAAAAACCCAATTACTATTATTCTAAAGTCGGCTTTTTTAAGCTCTATATTTTTTAATACAAGGATTTTTGATAACCTCATGCGCCCAAATTAATCAATTGATAAGAGTTTTTATTTGAGTACAAGTCTAAACTTATCGTATTTCAAAATTTAACTTTTTTATAAGGATTTAATCTAGTTTTAGATTAACTTAACGAACTAAAATTTTAAATAAATGCTTCTTTTAGTTAAGCTATATGGCTAATAAACTAACAAATCAACAACTTTTTGAGTACGGGTGTTACCAAATATTAGATCACTTTCTAGGTCGAAATAGGGCCCATAAATTAACAATTTCAAAAAGGACCTCTTTCTATAGAAAACTAATGAACGATTTTCAAAAAGGGGGCGAAGGAAAAGTTATCCCATTAGAAAGAAGAAAAGATTTAAGCCTAAAGGAGTTTGAAAAGGAATATGTTGCTAAAAACAAACCTGTAATTTTAGAAGCTGCCGCAAAGGACTGGGATTGTGTAAAAAACTGGAGTCTTGATTATTTTAAAAACCTGCATGGGAAGGACGAGATTATTTTAATAGACCAACAAGATATGGGAAAACCATACGAGCGTCTAAAATTAGAAGATATTATAGATGGAATAAGAAGTGGAAGTGGCAAATATTATAGGTTTTATCCTTTACTTGAAAAACATCCAGAACATATTCTAGATTTTGATTATAAGTGGCTAAGAGAAAGAAGAAATAAAGGGACTCTTTTTGAAGCCTTTCAGGTTTTCATTGGCGGTCATGACACAGTAACTGACTTACATAATGCAAATCAGTGTAATTTATTTACTCAAGTTGTAGGTGAAAAAAGATGGAGGTTGTATGACCCCAAATTAACAGCAATTATTGACCCTGAGCCTGTTAGAAATGTTTATCGAGGTTCTCCATTTCGTAAAGATGGAAAGCCATTTGGCCCTTTTTCGCCCGATTTTGAAAAACCTTATTCACTCTATAAATACATTGACTCCTATGATGTTCATTTAAAGCCGGGAGATGTTTTATGGAATCCGCCATTTTGGTGGCATACAGTTAAGAATGTTGGCGACTCGATTGGTGTTGGTTACAGGTGGCTCCCTCCCGCATATTGTTTTAAAGCTTCTCCGCTGTATTCGTTTTTAGATTTGTGTGCTACAAACCCTCCTGTTTGGAAGGCATACAAATTGTACCAGCAAGACATTAATTTAATCCATATGGCAGAATATGGACAACTAGAAAAATTTAAAAAAGAAGAAATAAATTAAGCTTGATAGTTAAACTTATTTTTGATAAAATTTTTAAAACAATGCACTATACAATAGAAGAAATAAGAGAAATACCGATTTTCTTTATTGTTGGCAAGGGGAGAAGTGGGACAACTCTTCTAAGTACTATTTTAGATAGTCACCCTGAAGTGGCATCGGCTACAGAATCTAGATTTCTTTTGATTTTGTGGCAACGTTATAAGAATCTAAAAAAGTGGTCTCCAGAAATGGCTGAGGAGTTTTACAAAAACCTTATGCTAGATTTACAGGTAAAAAAGTTGTGGAATTTTAAAGACGATTTTAAAAAAGTACTTAGAGAATTGCCAGAAGAAACCCAAGCAAGTGATTTGATTAAAATAGTTTATCTCTACCGAGAGTCGAATTTTCCAAAAGAGAAAATTCGGTTTATTGTAGACAAGAACCCAATGTTTACTCTATTTGTAGATAAGATAAAGGTGATCTTTCCAGAAGCAAAGTTCTACCGTTTAGTCAGAGACCCAAGAGATAATATTACTTCACATATTCGAAACTATAAGGATCATTGTGGAGTGTTGGCGCATAAGTGGCTTGGTTTTAATCAACTTTTAGACAAGTTTGAAGAGAAACATAAGAATGACTTTTTTACTCAACGATATGAAGATTTAATTTTAGATAAAAAACATTTTTTCGAAACTTTTGAAGAGTATACTAATATAAAAGGCTTAGATCAATTAGAGGAGAAAAGGCTTGGCTTTAAAGATCAATTTGAACAGAATTTTGATGAGCGATTAAAAGACCAACATAAAGCTTCAGTTAAGCCTCTTGACCCTAATAAAATTGGCCATTATAAAACGAAATTGAGCCCGGAGCAAGTAAAAAGTATAGAAAACATTTGCTTTCCTTATGCTGAGAAGTACAGCTATTCTAAAGACGAATCTATTGAACAAGTAACAGTTGAAAATAATTCAAGGTGGGAAAGGAAATATTACAGACTCAATTTATTGAATAGAATTGTATACAATCTTCCATTTTCAATCATGCGAATACTAAGTAATTACTTCGATAACAAATCTAAAAGCTAATGAAATACACCCTAGAAGAGATTCGAAAAATTCCTATTTTCTTTATTGTAGGTAAGGGTAGAAGTGGGACAACTTTATTGAGTAATATTCTAGATAGCCATTTAAACGTAGCTTCAGCAACCGAATCCAGGTTTGTATTGATACTTTGGTTAAAGTATAAAAACCTAAAAGTTTGGAAGCCGGAAATGGCTGAAGAATTTTACCAGGTATTGCTTGAAGATTATCGAATAAAATATATGTGGGAGTTTGAAGATAGTTTTCTTGAGCAATTGAAGTCGCTTCCTCCTGAAACGAAGGTTCAAGAGCTAATAAAAGTCGTTTATATTTATAAGAAGTCAATGTTCCCAAAGGAGCATATTAAATTTATAATTGACAAAAATCCAAGATATACTCTTTTCTTGAATCGGTTACAAACAATATTTAAGGAGGCTAAGTTTATTCGAATATTGAGAGACCCAAGAGACAATGTAGTATCTTCTTTAAAATACAGTAACAAAAAAGTTGGGGCAATTGGTTTTAAATGGCTGATTTACAACAATAAATTTGATCGCTTTTCAGCAAAAAATCCTAATAATTGCCATTCAAAATCCTTTGAGCAGTTAATCATAAATAAGGGTGAGTACTTTAGAGAATTTGAGAATTTTACAGGCATTAAGGGGTTGGCTGAAATTGAATCTAAACGTTTACAAATAAGAGATCAATTTGAAGAGAAGTTTACAGAAAAACTTAGAATTCAGCACCAAGGCTCTGTTAAACCACTTGACCCTAAGAAAATAGGTCATTTTAAGGTAAAGCTTAATGAGCAGCAAATAGAAGCTGTTGAGGCAAGTGTATTCCCTTTTGCTGCAAAGTATGGCTATAAAAAAACAACTAACGTTCTTCCGATCAAGCCCTTAAAAAAGATAAAGTTAGAATGGAAGCATAACTATAGGTTTTTTAAAAATGGGCTTTTATACGACCTTCCTTACCCTTTGTTTTTAACGGTAAGAAAATTTATGCTTGATAATGTATCTAAAGGGAAAAAGAAGAAACTAGATCAGCTAATAAATGACTAATTCAGATCAAAGAATCCATTTTATTGTCGGTATTTGGCGTTCAGGAACGACCCTAATGAAAGAGGTTCTAGGAATGGAACCCAAGGCAAAGGTTTTTCCTGAACATATGATTACCCTAAATAATTTACATTTAGCGAATGATTTTTCTAGGTCAAAAAAAATAATATTATCAAATATTTTAAAGAACCCAGATTTTACTCATTTTGCACAACCCGACTCAGATTTATTATCCAATACTTTTATAGGTTCAAATTCTTTTAGGAATGGAATTCTTGCATCCTTTAATGCTTGTCTCAAGGCCAATGAATCCATAGAAACCTTTATTGATAAGAACCCTATTTATTCGTATTTCTTACCTGAAATTTTAAACCTTTTTCCTAAATCTAAGATTGTTTGGATGCTTCGAGAACCAAAGGACAACTGTATTTCCAGAAAAAAATATAATATTCAGTCTTTTAAAAATTATTCTTATTTGGCTCATTGGTGGAACGAAACAAACCTGCAAATTGCAAAGCAAGTACAATTAAATCCTGAACGATTTTTATTGGTTTCTTATGATGCCATGGTTAAAGAACCTGAAGAATGGGTGCGTAAAATTTGTCGTTTCTTAGACCTTCCTTTTAATAAAGAGATGCTTTCCTTTGAAAGCAAAAAAGATGAAAGGGTAGAGCATTTTAAAAAGTCAGTAAAATCTAGAGATGGGAAAATTGATAAGAATTACTCCCAACAAAAAGCCGCCATGTGGGAAAATTTGCAAAAGCCAATTAATACTTCGAAGCTGAAGCAATGGGAAAAGGAATTGACTGAAAAAGAGATTAAAGCGATTGATTTTTATACCAAAGACTTTTATGAAGCACTGTTGTCGGGAAATTATTCATTTAGACCGAAAGCTAACCTGGTATACAAGGCCTTAATGAATTTCAGCTTGTATAAGTTGAAAAGAGACATCCGATTGCTTAAAAAAGTTTAAGGCCAAACAAACCAGCGGTTCAAGCGAAGCAAAATTCTTAGAACAAATCTTATAATTGCCCACCTTCCCTTAAGAATTGATATGGGCAGTTTCCTTATTCTGGGGTTTTTTTGTGTGTCTTCTTGCCATTTCAATGCATTGATTACCTGGGCGCAGATGGAAGTTTTTTGATTCAAAAATTCTGGTCTAATAACATCCAAAATTAAAACAATGCGACTCTCTTTGCTTAAATTTTGGGCATGATGAAGTTTAGCATCGTTAAATAGAATTACTTTTCCTTCTTCCCAAGCTCTTGTTTCATTTTCAACCGTAAAGCTACATTTAGGAATTCCTTCAGGTATTTTAATAGGTAAATGAACCCTAATTATTGCATTGGTATCTCCTCGGTGGGGTTTAATAATGGATCCGGGTTTTAGCAGTGAAATTGAAAAAGACACTAATCCTGGAATAGATTTTACTGCAATCCATGAGTTTTTAAGATATGGTAAGTTCTTTTTTGCAAAAAAACCCCAGTGTAAAATGCCGTCTGTTTTCCAGCTGTTTTTCTTGTTTGTTAAATCTCGGTTAAAATATGGGCTTAAACTATCTTTAGAAACGAAATCTAAAACCTCAGTTTTAATTAAATCAAAATTCCCTTCTAGTGATTTAACCCATTCAAAATCATTCGCCTCATAAAAGCTCTCTTCTTTTAAGTTGTAGGGCAATAGAGTATATGAAAACCAAAGTTGAGGTTTATTCATCGGTTCTATATCGAATGGAGTATTGAGGGAATTCGTTGAGTAGTTTATTCTGTCTAAATATATATTGGGCTATAATACCGAGGCCCAATAAGATAATAGATGCCGAGAATAGAATAGAGACTGCTATAGATGTAAAACCAAGTTGTGCTTTAAAAAACAATTTTTTTATAATAAAATAGATTCCGATTAAGAAGCTAATTATACTCCCACTAAATCCAACCTTTGTTAAAAACTGAGCTGGGAAAGATGAGTACGTAAAAACGATATCATTGTAGAGTTTAAATAAACTGATTGTTCTATAGCTGGATACTTTGTCAGAGGACAAAAAAGTCATAGGAAGGAAGAAAACATTTTTAGTATACCAGGCTAAAATTTCATCAATAAATATAAAAGGCATTTTGTGTTGCTGAATCTGACTATAAATTGACTTGTGAATTAATCTAAAAGCAGATCCATTTCCATAACCATCAGAAAATAAACGAGTGGTAAGTTTCATAGCACCACTTAAAAATTTTCTAAATTTTGTTTTAGAACTCTTTTTAGGACTTGCATAAACCACATCTACTTTTGTTTTTTCCATGGTTTGCATCAATACCTCAATTTGATCAATGGGATGTTCTCCATCATCATCCATCGTAAGTAAGTATTTGCCTTTGGCTTCTTTTAGAGCAACAAATGTAGCAGCGTGTTGGCCTACATTTTTATGCAAACTAATTCCTATGATATTAGAATATTCTTGAGCTTTTTGACAAATAATTTCAAAACTAGAGTCCTGGCTAAAATCATCAACTAAAATTAATTCCCATTTTTTAGATTTTAAATAGCTTAGATTTTGAAGTGAATCAATTACTTGAGCAATAGATTTTTCAGCCTGGTAAACTGGAATAGCAATAGAAATGTCCATTATTCTTTTTCTTTAATTTCTAATAATATCTTTTCTATACGGTCTAATTTTGCTTCCATCTTATCTAGTTTCTCTCTAGTTATCTTAGATTTTTGTTTCCCATCAACAGACCTTTTTGTTCGGTGAATTCGCATTGCAATCCAATTTAAAATAAAAAAGGCAGGAACAAAGTTTTTAGTAAATACCTCTAGATGAGCCTTACTCTGTTCATTGTAAACAGCAAAAAAAGCCCACAGCAAACTTAATGCTGTTGGAGGTCCATAATCTATTAAAAATTGGACGAAATATGGTTTTTTCTCCTTATTCGAACTCATCGGTTATCTAATAATGTTTGATACATCTGTCTTTGTTTCTCAGGCAATTTAGCGATAAAAGATTTTTTATATTCCACTTCTCTTTCATCAATTGATAAATCATCTGGCCCTACTTGATTGCTAATGTCAATGTTTAAAAGCTTTAGTTTAACAAACTTTTTTCTAAAATTAACATAATCTTCTTTGGATTGCTCCATCCAGATAACATCAGGGTTTTCGTGTTTTCTTTTAGCAAGTTTATAGCCCATGAATTTATTGTAAGATATTGCTTGTTGGTTTGATTTTAATACCTGTGCATAATTCAAGTTAAAATCATTGAAGAAAAAATTCCAGTCGTTTAGTATTATTGAAGCTAGTATTGAGGTTTCGTAACTACTATTTTTATCCCAAATAAAAATCCCCCCTTCAGAAGTCTTTTTTTCGTGATCAATATTTCTTCCATTAATTAAACCAAGTGCTATATCGTTTTTGTAGATCAGGTAGTAAGAATGCTTTAGTCCTTTAACCTCCTTGAACCATTCTAATTGTTCTTTTCGAGTTATGGTTTTTCGATAAATCATCTTATTTCTTATTGCTTCAGAATTACGATGCTGACGAATCATTTCAATATCTTCAAACTCGACTTCTCGAAGCTCTAAACCGTATTTTCGAATAACCATAGAATATTATGTCAATAAATAACCTCCGTCCATGGTTAGAGTTACTCCATTTATCCACCTTGATGCATCGGATAGTAAGAAACATGTTGCTTGAGCAACATCTTCAGGTTCACCTATTCCAAATGGATACTTGGCAATATGTTCAGCCATTCTTAATTCAGAACCAGTATCTACACCTTTATCATACATTTCTGTTTTAACCATTGCCGGCGCTAAGCAGTTAGTTCTTGCCTTTTTTTCTGCTAATTCCATCATCATAACCTTCGCAAACACTTCTAATGCAGCTTTTGAACCGGTATACTTACTTCCACCAATATATGGCGCTCTTGCAGAAATGGAAGAGATAAAAACACTTGAACTCCAAGGATTTATTTTTTTCTTTTTTATCAAGTTGGAGACTAAGCTAACGGCTGCAAAATAGTTCACATCCCAGAATTTCATCATCTTTTCTTTTGTCTCAAAACGAATTGGTCTAGGCTCTATCATACCTGCAGCGTAAACCAATCCATCTATATTTTCAATATTAGCTACCCAGTTTTTAACATACTCCTCGTCTGTAATATCTCCTGTAGAATGAAATAAATTCTCATGTTTAATATCGATTTCTCTTCTTGAGTTAGAATAAACTCTAGCTCCAGATTCAAGTAATATTTGAATTGTTTTTAAACCAATTCCTCCTGATGCTCCCGTTATTAAATAAGACTTATTCTTAAAATCAAACTTTGCCGCTGTTAGTATTCTATCGGATCCAAACATAAAATATTTTTAGTGTCAAGTATACATGAACCCCATGATAAACCAACTCCAAAACCACAGAGTAACATTTTTTTATTGCTTGCTTCAGTTTTAAGTTGGTCACAAATCGTAATGGGTATAGATGCTGAACTTGTATTTCCATAGTCTGTTAAAGAGTATGGAACTTTTTCAGCTGGGATTTTTAATTTTTTCCGAATCGTTTCAATAATTAATCGATTTGCTTGGTGAAAAACGAAATAGTCAATTGACTCTATGGGGGTTGATGTTTTTTCTAGAATATTCTTGATGTTTTGAGGTGGTTCTTTAATTGAAAAAGAAAATACGTCTAACCCATTAAGCTCCAAATCCTTTTTACTTCTATTAATTCCTTCTCCATAATTTTTGACAACTGTTGAGTCTTCATCAAATAGGTTTTTAGCGCCACCGTCTCTAATAATTATTGCCTCATGGTTAGTACCATCATTCTGTATATCAAAAAACATTTCAGGAGCTCCCTTGGAATAACTCAAGGCAGTGGCAGAAACCCCATCTCCGAACAATGGATAAGTACTTTTATCTTCATAATTTGTAGATACAGATGAAACATCACCAGCTACCAATATTGCTTTTTTAAATTGCCCTGTTTGTAAAAATTTTCCAACAATTGAAAGCCCGTAAACATAACCTGAGCAGCCTAAACCAATATCAAAAGCCATACAATCTCTCGATAAGCCAATATTATGTTGTAAGATAATTGCAGAAGAAGGTAAATAATAATCTCTTGATTGAGTAACAAGCACCAATAAATCAACTTCATCTTTTCTCCAACCAATTTTTTCTATTAACTCCTTTGCTGCTCGCTCACCTAAATCTAAGGCAGTAACACCTTTGTCAACATGTCGCTTACGAGCAATTCCTGTCGTTTTAATTAAAAATTGGCGTTCCTTTTCATTGATGTAATCATAGTCTTTGTTATTTAGGATGTTCTTAGGAACAACACCACAAACACCATCAATGGAAATATTGGGTATAGAAAAGAAAGACATTACCCAATCTTAGATTTAAGTAATTCATAAATATTACCAAGTGTACTCGACTTTCTTAAATCTTCACCTGTAATACTTACGTTATATTCTGATTCTGCCATAGCCATTACTAATAGCGCATGCATGCTACTCCAGAACTCTGTGTCTTCAAGTATTTCATCTCTATTTAGAACTACTCCATCTTCAATTTCGAGTACATCTCTTATGTTGGCTTCAAATTCTTCCCAAGTCATCTTATATAAAATTAAGTTTTCCAAATACACGCATTCCAACTCATTCCTGTTCCAAAACCGCAGAATAAGATGTTCATGTTTGGATTTATTTTTTTTTGTTTTTTTAAATTATGAATTAAAATTGGAATACTAACACTTACAGTATTACCACAATCTTCCAAATCTATGATTAGTTTTTCTTCATCAAGCTTTGCAATTTTAGATAAAGCTTTTAAAACCATAGCATTTGGTTGGTGAAAAAGATAAAAATCTATGTCTTCTCTAGTTAAATTGCTTTTTGTTAAAGCTTCATCTATGGTATTAGGAACTCTATCAAGTATGAAACGAAAAACACCTGCTCCATTCTGATAGAAGTAACCGGGCCATTGCTCTTGTCCAAACCGATTTGTAAAAGAATCATAAGATTTTTCATTTATAGGAGTTCGATGTTCTCCATCTAGAATGATAATATTGTCATTGCTTTCAGCATCGTTACCAAAGCAATACGATTCTATTTTACTTTCCTCAGATTTTTCAATTATAAATGCTGTTGCAGCATCACCAAACATAAATCTATTCGATTTATCTTTTTCATGAAATTGATTTGTTAATGACGACAAAGTAATTATTAGAACTTTATTTGCAGCACCTATCTGAATTAAACCATCTGCATGCGCTAATAGGTGTACAAAAGACGCACATCCTTGATGCATATCAATACATCCAACATTAGTGGCAAGACCTAACTTTTTTTGTAAAAAACTAGCGGTTACGGGTGTATAATGATCACGTTCATGACCAGAAAAAATTAAATAATCAACCTCTCCTCTTAAACTTGGATTTTCTAAGAATAATTTTTTGGCTGCTAACAAGCCCATATCTGATGGAACTTCCTGTTCCCCAATAATGTGTCTTTGGTTAATTCCTAGTTTCCCCCAAGTTTTACTATCTCTTTCATCGGGGAAAAGCTTGAAAAAATCTTCGTTTGTGAAGACTTTTTTAGGAAAGTATATAGCTATTTCAGAGATTTTTGACATGATGGAAAATATACCCCGCTAAGATAGTAATCTTAAAGAAGTCAAACTATCATTTAGGTAACATAATACACATTAATCCTTTTCTATATTTTTGAAAAGGCGCAATAATTGTGGGGAAATAAATAATGACCAAAATAAAATATATAGGATTTGGGGTAATAGCATTATTGTGCCTGCTATTTGGATACTACGCACCAATAACTCTTAAGCAGCAATCCAAGCAATTTCAAATCAACCGGTTTCAAAATTTATTTCTTGAAAAAGAAGCATTACTGAACGAGGAGTTAAGCTCTTTTAGTAAAGATTTTGATTTTAGTCAATCGAGCAAATACTTTGAGAATTTATCTTATTTAGACCAGTCGAAATCTCTTTCATTTTATCTGTTAAAACAAAACGAATTAATATTCTGGTCAGATGATAATGCTGCTTTTAATCCGTTACAACTTTTAGAATCTTCTAACCTTATTCAAGCAGGGAATGGCTGGTATTATAAACAAAGTATTATAAAGGGAGACAGCCTATTTGTTGGGCTAATGCTGATCCAAACCAATTTTGATCATGAAAATAAGTATTTGAGAAATGAAATTCAGGGGGATTTTAGTTTTGAGTTGATTAAAAATATTCAGCCACCTTCAAAATATGGTTTCACAATTAATAACTCCGAGGGTGATGCTGTATTTGATTTACAGCTCAAAACAAATGATACTGTATTTGATTCCTTA
>ERZ1048068.2447-NODE-2447-length-13059-cov-6.516226_pt1 | contig 13059 bp, 9 predicted proteins | sample MGYA00383098_ERZ1048068 | MGnify/ENA primary metagenome ERZ1048068 (study PRJEB29581, sample SAMEA5548368) | metagenome | biome: marine; feature: coastal; material: water | depth 1 m | study: Short-term variability in the microbial, nano- and picoplankton... | reverse complement strand
AACAAAATCTCTGAAAATCTTGGTAAATGGTAAAACCTACCACAAATTACTCCACCGTAACCGACTTCGCCAAGTTTCTAGGTTGGTCTACATTACATCCGCGTTGAAGCGCTATATAGTACGATAAAATTTGAAGCGGAACCGAAGCCAACAGCGGAGTCATACACTCTTCGGTTTCAGGAATTTCAATCACATGATCTGCAAGACCTTTTACAGTCTCATCGCCCTCAGTGACAATGGCAATAATTTTGGCGTTTCGAGATTTTATTTCTTGAATATTGCTGACAATTTTATCATAATGCCCTTTTTTGGTTGCTATGACAAATACAGGCATGTTTTCGTCAATCAACGCAATGGGCCCGTGTTTCATTTCTGCGGCAGGATATCCTTCGGCATGTATGTATGATATTTCTTTAAGTTTTAATGCGCCTTCCAAAGCCACAGGGAAATTATACCCTCTTCCCAAATAAAGACAATTGGTAGCATCGTTGTACAAGCTGGAAATATGCTCAATTTGACTGCTTACCGCAAGTACTTTTTCAATTTTAGCAGGAATTAATTGCAGCTCTTGAAGCAGGTTTCGGTAGCGCGTATTAGAAAGCGCTCCTAATTTTTTACCCAAACGAAGTGCCATTAAAGTTAGCAAAGTGATTTGTGTAGTAAATGCCTTGGTCGAAGCTACTCCGATTTCAGGCCCAGCGTGGGTGTAAGCGCCTGTATGGGTTTCACGAGCGATGGACGAACCAACCACGTTACAAATTCCAAAAACAAAAGCGCCTTGTTGTTTGGCCAGTTTGATGGCTGCTAAAGTATCGGCAGTTTCTCCTGATTGTGAAATAGCAATTACCACATCGTCTTTAAAAATAACAGGGTTTCTGTATCGAAATTCAGAAGCATATTCTACCTCAACAGGAATTCGTGCTAAGTCTTCAAATATATATTCTGCAACCAATCCTGCGTGCCATGAAGTACCGCAAGCAATAACGATAATGCGTCTGGCGTGTAAAAACTTTTCAATATGATCTTCAAGTCCTGAAAGCTTTACAATTCCCTCATCGGCTTTCATTCTTCCTCTAAAGGTGTCGATAATAGCTTGAGGTTGCTCGTAAATTTCTTTCAACATAAAATGATCATAGCCTCCTTTTTCAATGTTTTCAATACTCATCTGAAGCTCTTGAACGTAAGGATCAATCAAATTATCGTTTTTGATAGAACGTATCTTTAACGATTTATGAAGACGGATAATCGCCATTTCTCCATCCTCAAGATAAACGGTTTTGTTAGTGTGTTCTATGTAAGGAGATGCGTCGGATGCAATAAAGTATTCTTTTTCTCCAACACCAATGGCCAAAGGGCTTCCCAATTTGGCTGCGACAATTTCGCCAGGCTTTTGGACGTCAAAAACGGCAATAGCGTAAGCACCTATTACCTGGTTTAAGGCAATTTGAACGGCTTTTCCTAGCTTTACTTTTTCCTTAATCTTAACATCTTCGATAAGATTAACCAAAATCTCCGTATCGGTATCCGAATGAAAAACATAACCTCGTTTGAGAAGGGTTTGTTTTAGGGCATCGTAATTTTCAATAATTCCGTTGTGAACAAGCACAAGGTTCCCAGAATTAGATACGTGCGGGTGAGAGTTTGTATCGTTGGGGATTCCATGCGTTGCCCAACGAGTATGGCCCAATCCCAACTTTCCTTTGTTGGAAATTGTTGTTGCACACATGGCTTCCAAATCTGCCACCTTTCCTTTGGTTTTGGCAAGCTCAACTTTGTCGTTTAGCAAAGCAATTCCTGCACTGTCATAGCCACGATATTCCAAACGCTTGAGACCCTTAATTATAACTTCATAAGCATCTCGATGTCCAATATATCCTACTATTCCGCACATAATCTAGTTAGGGTCTGTATAATAAATTTCTAATTGTAGTTTTTTATCTGTGTTTTGAGGTGTTGGGTTGGGGCCAATAAGCACAGTTCCTAACGGATTAATAGCACTCCCTGCTGGAGTGTATTCTTGCGGATCTGAAAGCACACGAGCCAAGCCGCTAATTTGAATGTCAGAAGTTACTGCCAATCCCAATCGAACATTGGTAGAATCTTTTCTGATAATGTTGTTCAGGTGTTCGGTAATTCTAATCTTGTAAAGCAGGCCTTTGGCATTGTCATCGTACTCCAAAAATCCTCCATGAACAAATTTATCCACTCCGCTGGTTGAATTGGTTGTCATATCAATAGAATAATCGGCAAGGGGTTGATTCGTTTCAGCATTGAAAAGATACAAGCGATCAGGCTCAGTAGATCCTCCTGCAGAAGCAAGTGTTTGTTGATCTACATAAAATACAAGGTTGGCTTCGTTAATTAGCTTATCTGAAGCCTTTAAATCCTCTAAAATTGCTTGTCCTTCAGTTCCTTTGAAAAGATCAATTTCAGCAACAATTCCCGCACCTCCTTTTAAGTAAATTTGAGCAGGATTGGTTGTTTGATTGATTGCTGTTTGTATGGCAGACGAATACGAATCTTGCGTTACCGAATTGACAATGGTTCCCGATAGGCTTACAGAAAATGTGGCTTCTCCTAACGTATCGTTCAGTGTATCGTCTGAAGTATCAGAAGTGTTTTTAGTATCGTAGGTGTTGAACGTATATTTTATTTTAATTTCTGCAGCCGCAAAATTCAATAACACCATTACAGGATCCGAAAAATTACTCATCGAAAGAGTAATCCCTTTAAAGTACTCTCTAAAATTAATCGAACTCCCAAGCTCGGCCGATCCTTCTTTGTCAATGATTTTTTGTTGAAAAAAAGCAGTGTTTAAGGGCACTCGAATACGAGGAGTCAATCGTGAGGAAACTTCTAGCGACTCATCAACATCAGTTGTGTCAGGGTCATCTTCATTGTAAAAAACAATTTCTTTATCATCAATTGCATAGGGGTCATCAAACAAAACCGTTCCCCCAAAATTCTGTAAAATGGTATTGTTAGAATAATAATATTGACTGGCTTCAAAATTTTGATTCGGGTCTAAATCTCTCAAATAATAGTTCAATTCTTGAACTTTTAACGTAAAGTTAGCTTCTTGATTTCCTAAAATTGAATCCAATTCATAGAGTTGGATATCTGCATTGGGGTTAACAGTAGAGTCATCTTCATTATCGTCAATACCATCACCATCAGTATCTTTTTTTAACGGATCTGTACCGTTTTGAGTCTCTAACAAATCGCTAAGGGCGTCTCCATCGGAATCACTGTCAGGCGAAGTTTTGTCAACATCGTATGCGTCAATGACTCCATCGTTGTCTTGGTCGTTTCTGTTCGTGAAAAATGGAATTTCAAGATATACTTCAGTAACTGTTTCATCTTCTGGAAAATCAGATTCAGCATCAGAAGATTTAGCTCCAAAAGTTGGAGCAACAGAGGACAATCCAACTGAAGAGACAACAGTCGCTTCAATCTTTCCAAAAACAGGATCGTTGAATGTTCCCAACATATAAACCGGAAGGTTGTTGGATTGTGTTGCAGGAACTGTTTTGTGGGTAACATCCACAGGAACTGTTGTTGTCCCCGTAATAAAAGGGTTGTCGTTAATAATACCGGTGCCTACATCGCTAAACTCTTTGTTACAACCAAATAAGACAACCGTTATAAAAAATATACCGAGAATATTTTTTAGAGAACTTTGATAAAATACTTTCATTATTTTAAAACTTGGGTCAAATAAAAATCTTCGTATGCTTCTTGAAATTGTTCTCTTTGAACAAAATTGAGCAAAGGTTTTTCGGATTTCAAAGCAGTTGATTTTACAGAAGGTTCAACGTCTTTTGATGCAAGAATTAATGCATCCGAATGAGCAATGGAAAGTTGCATCAAACTTGAGTGAGTTGGATCTTTTACAAGCTCTAGGCTTTCATCCTCAATACCGTCAAAACGAATTTTTTCTGCCAAAGAGGCGTCAATAGATCCTTCAAAACTTGGGCTGAATAAGGACGTCACAATTTTGGTGTCTTTAAACAACGGTTCGTCTTTATAATATTTTTTTAGATATAACGGCAGTAAAGAAGCAATCCAGCCTTGAACATGGATAATATCAGGAGACCAGTTTAACTTTTTAACAGTTTCAACGACTCCTTTGGAGAAAAATATAGCGCGTTCATCGTTGTCAGGGTATAAGTTGTTTTCCTGATCGGCTACTAATGATTTTTTCTTAAAATACTCATCATTATCAATAAAATAAACCTGCATTCTAACTTTAGGAATCGAAGCTACCTTGATAATTAGGGGCATATCGATGTCATTGATTACCAAATTCATTCCAGAAAGTCGTATCACTTCATGGAGTTGATGTCTTCGTTCGTTGATAACGCCGTATTTTGGGATAAAAATTCGAGTTTGCCCGCCTTTTTCATTTACCATTTTTGGAACCTCAAACGCCATAGACGCCGATTCCGTTTCAGGGAGGTAGGGCACTACTTCCGATGATACATATAAAATGTTTTTTCCTGTCATATAATCGATCCCTTTTTCGCTTCTTTTTTTTAGTGACAACAAAATTACGAAAATTATGCCGATTTCTTATAAAATAGTATGTTTACAGGCTGTTAAACTTTTACTAAAATGCATGTTTATCACCTAAAGAGCGATATTGTTGAGATTGTTTCACAATCTATCTCTAAAAACAAGACAATTGGGATTGTACCTACTATGGGCGCATTGCATCAGGGACATCTGTCACTTGTCAAAAAAGCTTGTGCTGAAAACGATTGGGTTTGGGTAAGTGTTTTTGTAAATCCTACTCAGTTTGACAGCCCCAGCGACTTGCTAAAATATCCTCAAACACTTCAAGAAGATATCAAAAAACTACAATCCATTTCTGATGCTATTCGTGTCTTTGCTCCTTCTGTAAAAGAAATGTACCCGAAAAAAGTAACCGCTCAGTCTTTTCAATTTGATGGATTGGACACTGTCATGGAAGGGGCTTTTCGAAAAGGACATTTTAATGGTGTTGGAACTATTGTCCTAGAACTTCTTTCCTTGTTCAAAGCCAATCGTGCCTATTTTGGAGAAAAAGATTTTCAGCAATTGCAAATTATTCGAAAACTCTCAACTCAATTTTTGCTCTCTACAGACATTATCGCCTGTGCTATCGAACGAGAACCTTCTGGATTGGCAATGAGCTCCAGAAATGTGCGTTTGAATGACACCTTGCGTCAAGAGGCAGGTTTTATTTTTCAAACGCTCCTTCAAATTCAAAAGAATTTTCATGACAATTCAATTGATCAACATAAAAAAATGATGCTTGATGCCTGTTCCAAGCATCCCGCTTTTGATCTGGAATATTTTGAAATAGTCGACGAAGAAACGCTACAACCTGTTGAAACCAACTCCTCACAAAAAACACTTCGGGCTTTTGTTGCTATCAAAGTAAATGAGGTACGATTGATCGACAATATCAGACTAAATTAAGTATATTTGTCACATGCAAATTGAAGTTTTAAAATCCAAGATTCATCGTGTTACCGTTTCGGGTGCTGACTTAAATTATATCGGCAGCATTACTATCGATCAGACATTGATGGAAGCCGCCAACATCATTCCTGGTGAAAAGGTGCAGATTGTAAACATCAACAACGGTGAACGCCTTGAAACTTATGTCATTCAAGGAGTTAGAAATTCAGGAGAAATTACACTCAATGGTCCAGCGGCTCGAAAGGTGCAAAAAGGCGATGTAATCATCATCATTAGCTACGCTCAAATGAGTTTTGAAGAGGCAAAAACTTTTCGCCCTCACGTTATTTTTCCAAACGAATCCACCAATTCTTTAACCTAATTCACTTGTTTTGAATAAAAAAGCATGGGGCTTTTTAAAATTTATCGCCCCCTTGTTATTGGGTGCATTCTTTATCGCATATTCTTTTTCAAACACTACCGTTGAAGATCGAAAAAACATTCTTCAAGCTATCCAAAGTGCAGATTATCGCTTTGTCGGGCTATCTGTTTTGATTGGGATTGCAAGTCATTTATCCCGTGCTTACCGCTGGAAACTCATGCTCTTGCCTGTGGGACACAATATTTCTTTTATCAACAGTATTCTGTTGGTTCTCATTACCTACCTTTCCAACTTAGGGATTCCCCGATCTGGTGAATTTTTGAGAGCCACTGCACTGAGAACTTACGAAAAAGTTCCCTTCGAAAAGGGATTTGGAACCATCGTTACCGAACGAGTGATTGATGTGTTGTTTTTGGTTGCTTTTCTACTTATTGGCGGAATGTTAAATACAGAACTGTTGACTTCGTATTCTCCCAATTCGTCAGCAATTGTGCTTGTGTTGCTTTTGGCGGCAATTGGCATAACGGGTTTTGTTGTCATTCGAAAAAAAGGATTTGCATCCTCAAACAAATGGATTCAAAAAATTGCAGCCTTTTTTAAAGGCCTTGCAGAAGGCATTTTATCAGTCAATAAAATTCCCAACAAACAAGTTTTTATAATTCATTCCATCCTTATTTGGGTTTTTTATTTGCTCATGTTTGATGTTATTAAATACAGTATTCCCGAAACCGCTGATTTGTCTTTAAGTCAAACCCTCCTCGCTTTTATTGCGGGTGCCGTTGCCATGTCAACAACCAACGGTGGCATTGGGGTATTCCCTATTGCCGTCAGTGCTGTGCTGATGAATTTTGGAGTACCATTAGAGGCCGCTTTGGCATTTGGATGGTTGATGTGGACTTCTCAAACACTCATGGTTGTTGTTTTTGGATCCATTTCGTTCCTGCTCCTTCCAGTAGTAAATCGAAATAATTAAGTATCTTCGAAAGGATTTGAAAAAATATGGCAACTGTTAAAACTTCTTTTTTTTGTCAAAATTGTGGAACACAACACGCCAAGTGGCAAGGACAATGCAATGGATGCAAAGAGTGGAATACATTGACCGAAGAGGTCGTTCAAAAATCTGCCAAAACGGGATGGGAAACCTCAACTCCCAAAAAAAAATCACGCCCCAAACCGCTTTCTATTGACCAAATAAAATTTGACACATCTTCTCGAATAAATACACACGACCCAGAACTCAATCGCGTTCTAGGAGGCGGAATTGTTCCAGGGTCAATGGTTTTATTGGGAGGAGAACCTGGAATTGGAAAGTCAACATTGCTTCTTCAAATTTCAATTCAAACTTCCATAAAAGTTTTATACGTTTCGGGAGAAGAAAGCCAGCAACAAATTAAAATGCGTGCCGATCGAATGGGTGCTGATTCGAAGAATTGTTTTGTGCTTAACGAAACCAATACCCAGTCTATTTTTCTTCAAATCAACGAGTTAAACCCCGATTTGATCATTATAGACTCGATTCAAACGCTCCACACCGATTATATAGAAAGTAGCGCAGGAAGCGTTTCCCAAATTCGAGAATGCACTTCGGAATTTTTAAAATTTGCCAAAGAAACGCACACTCCCGTTTTGTTAGTAGGTCATATAACCAAAGACGGCGCTATTGCGGGGCCAAAAATTTTGGAACACATGGTGGATACGGTTCTTCACTTCGAAGGAGACCGCAATCACTTATACCGTATTCTAAGAGTTCAAAAAAATCGATTTGGATCCACTGCGGAATTGGGGATTTATGAAATGCAACAATTTGGATTGCGTGCTGTAAGCAATCCTAGTGAACTATTAATATCTCAGCATTCTTCGGCGAGTGGAAGTTCTATTGCTGCTACCGTTGAGGGAATGCGCCCACTAATGATTGAAATTCAAGCTTTGGTGAGTTCTGCTGTTTATGGAACTCCGCAACGAAGTACTACGGGTTTTAATGCAAAACGACTGAATATGCTTTTGGCGGTGTTGGAAAAAAGAGCCGGATTTCGATTGGGAGCCAAAGACGTATTTTTAAACATTACAGGAGGAATTCGTATTGAAGACCCCGCAATTGATTTGGCTGTTGTAGCCGCTATTTTATCTAGCAACGAAGACATTACACTCCCTAAAGATATTTGCTTTGCGGCTGAAGTTGGTTTGTCTGGAGAAATTCGTCCTGTACCTAAACTCGATCAACGCATTCAGGAGGCTGAAAAACTAGGGTTTTCGAAACTGTTTTTAGCCAAAAACGCCAAAATAGCGGTACAACCCAAAAACATCCAACTCGTTCCAGTGTCGCAAATCGAGGATGTGGTCAATGCACTCTTTTAAGGAGCTGGATCGGGAATTTCTTTTTGAATGGCCTCAATCCCTTCCATAATTTCATTGGACAACTCTACAGATGCCGAATCAATATTTTCATGCAGTTGATTCAAGGTTGTAGCGCCAATAATATTGCTTGTTACACAAGGTCTTGAAGTCACAAAAGCAAGTGCCATCTCGGTAAGTGTTAGTCCATGCTGAATGGCCAAATTCTCGTAGCGACGTGTTGCCTCGGTACAAGCTTCACTGCTGTATCGACTCATTCTTGGGAACAACTCCAAACGGCTATTGGCCGCTTGTTTCCCATGAAGATATTTTCCACTTAAAACCCCAAAAGCTAATGGAGAATAAGCCAACAAACCTATATTTTCTCGCATCGAAACCTCTGCATTTCCAACTTCAAAAGTTCGATTCAACAACGAATACGGGTTTTGAATTGTAGCCATTCGAGGCAGTCCTTTGTGGGAAAGCTCTAAATACTTCATAACACCCCAAGGGGTTTCGTTGGACAATCCAATCTGCCTGATTTTTCCTTCCGATATCAAATCGGACAAGGTTTTGAGTATCGCCTCAAAATTATTTTCCCAAGGATCTTCGGGTTGGTGTTTGAATCCTCGAATACCGAACATATTCGTCATCCGTTCGGGCCAGTGAAGTTGATACAAATCAATATAATCCGTTTTTAAGCGCTTGAGACTTTGATCCACTGCATATCGAATTGCATCAGAATCAAACCCCGAAGTTCGTATGTGTTTGGTGTAATCGCCGGGTCCAGCAATTTTAGTTGCCAACACCACTTGATCTCTTTTTCCTGTTTGTTGAAACCAATTGCCAATAATACGTTCTGTATCGGCGTATGTTTCAGCGTTTGCAGGAACAGGATACAGCTCAGCCGTATCGAAAAAATTCACTCCCCGATCCAAAGCAATATCCATTTGATCAAACCCGTCTTGTTGAGTGTTTTGGTTGCCAAAAGTCATGGTTCCCAAACAAATTTTACTAACCTCAATATCGGTGTTAGGTATTTTTACGTACTTCATATTATTTTCTAGATTGTTAATTCAACTCCTATGGGGCAATGATCTGAATGCATCGCTTGGGGCAAAATGTACGATCTGTTAATAGCGTTTTCGAGGGGCTTACTGACCAAATTATAATCTATTCTCCATCCTTTATTATTGGCTCGGGCATTTGCGCGATAACTCCACCAACTGTATTGATGGGGTTCGGCGTTAAGATGTCGAAACGAATCGATAAACCCTTGTTGTAAAAAACCGTCTAGCCACGCGCGTTCCTCGGGTAAAAAACCGGATACGTTCTTGTTGCGAACTGGGTCGTGAATATCAATCGCTTCGTGACAAATATTGTAATCGCCACAGATTACCAAATTGGGGCGTGTTTTTTTTAGCTCAAGAATATACGCTTGAAACTCGTCCATGTAGGCAAACTTGTAATCCAAACGAGCGCTATTGGTTCCCGAAGGTAAATACAAACTCATCACAGAAACTTTTTCAAAGTCAACCCTTAAATTTCTTCCTTCAAAATCCATGTGGTCGATTCCCGTTCCGTATTCGATATGTGTGGGCTGTTCTTTACAAAGTATAGCCACTCCACTGTACCCTTTTTTTTGAGCTGAAAACCAATAATGAAAAGGGTATCCTGCTTTTTCAAACAATGAAAGATCCAACTGCTCTTTTTGAGCCTTTATTTCTTGCAAACAAATAACATCTGGGTTGGCGGCTTGTAACCAATCTAAAAATCCTTTTTTGATAGCCGCTCGAATTCCATTAACGTTGTATGAGATTATATTCATTAAATACTATTCATTGGTTTTTATTCAGTCAGACAACATTTCTTATGAGCGTTTTGTCATGATCCAAATTGTGTCTAGAAAAATTTCCTATTTGCTAAAATAAATAAACAGCTTATTATTTCCGTTATGTAAGTGGTTTTTATTTATAATAGTACTTTTGTTACTTGGTATGAGACGTTGGTTTTTTTTGTTTTTAATGGGGATTCATGGAATACTTTGGAGTCAAAATCTTGATGTAACCAAAAGAATAGCCGTTTTAGATACCCTTCAACTGGAAACGGTTAGTATCAATTCTGCCCAATTTTCAGTCACCGATTTTTTAGGAGCCACTATCGATCCCAAACACTACACGATTGATTATGGAAAAGCGTTACTGATTTTTTCAAAATCGGTTCCAACAGATTCTGTACAAATCAACTATCGAAAATATCCGAATTTTTTAACCCAATCTTATCGCAATCTCGATCCGTCGCTGATTCAGCCCGAAAACGGCTACCGAAAGCAATATCAATCTTTGGTTTCGCTACCTCCCAAAAACCCTTTTTCAGGGCTTTCAACATCGGGAAGTTTGTCGCGTGGACTGCAAATTGGAAATTCTCAAAATGCCGTCTTAAATTCTGAGTTAGATTTACAAATTTCTGGCAAAATTTCAGATAAAGTAACACTCAGAGCATCCATTAACGACGCCAATATACCCATTCAAAATAACGGATATTCTCAGCAGCTGGACGCTTTTGACAATGTGTTTATAGAACTTGAAAGCGATCGATGGAAACTTCGGGCCGGTGATGTAGATTTGGCAAATGATACTTCTTATTTTCTTGGTTTTCAAAAAAAAATTCAAGGAATTGATCTGAAAGCTTCACTTCCCAATGATAAGTCATCCTTTGAGATTGCAGGAGCCTTGGTTCGGGGGCAATTTCATTCCAATGAAATTGTGCCTCAAGAAGGAAATCAAGGGCCTTACAAGCTTACTGGTCCCTCAAACGAATTGTTTTTACTTATTGTATCGGGTAGCGAACGAATTTATGCCAATGGGCGACTTCTTGAACGTGGAGAGGACAAAGATTATATCATGGACTACAACGCAGGAGAACTTTTGTTTTCTTCCAAATTTCCGATAACTGCCAACACAAGAATTCTTGCGGAATTTCAGTACACAGAGAACAATTACACTCGATTTATTGTTTACGGAACAGGCGCTCATGTTGAGGAAAAATTTAGTATATCGGCTTATGCTTATTCAGAAAAAGATGCTAAAAATCAATCACTACAACAACCATTAACTGATAATCAAAAAACAGCATTGTCCGAAGCTGGCGATGATTTGAATCTTCAAACTATTGACGCTTCAGTTCCTGCTCCATACAGCAACAACCGTGTCTTGTATTCAAAAGCAATTGTAAACAATCAGTCGGTATATGTTTATTCAAACGATGAAAATGAAAACTTATTTGAAGTGCGTTTCCAATGGGTCGGCGCTCAACAAGGGAACTACCAACAACGAACCGATACAGCAGCAGGACGAATTTTTGAATATGTAGCTCCTATTAATGGTATTCCACAAGGAGATTTTTCACCAAACATCCCATTAGTTACTCCAAAATTGCATGAAATTCTAGGAGTAAAGGCTGCTTTTCATCCTACAGAAAAAACATTTGTGGAATTGGAATTATCTTCCAGTAATTACGATCAAAATTTGTTTTCACAAAAAGACAATCAAGACAATAAAGGATGGGCTGGGCACTTTAATTTCAATCAAAAAATATCTTTGAAAAACTGGGATACAAAGGTGTTTGGTTTCTACGATTATGTGGAACAAAATTATACAAACTTGGAAGGGTTGTACCAAGTAGAATTTTTAAGAGATTGGAACTTACCTGAAACCATATTCGGAAATCAACAATTGATCCATTCAGGTTTTTCGTTGGAACATCCCAAAACAGGAAGCTTGCAATATGGGTTTGAATATTTAAACTATCAAGGAAAATATAAAGGAAACAGACATCTATTGACTACCGACTTGCTGTTTGGAAATTTGAATGTAAAATCAACTGTTAGTGCTCTAAAAAACGATGCCCTTCAAAATAGCGGCGATTTTATTCGATTCAATACTGCTTTGAAATATACGTTTTCCAACGGATGGGCAGGAATGGAGTTGGATGCAGAAAAAAATAAGGAAGAACAATCCGAAACCCAATTGTTGAGCCCTAGAAGTCACGCTATGACAAATCAGTCTGTTTTTATAGGTGTGGGTAACAAAGAAAAGCGGTTTGCTGAATTTGATTTTTCAACTCAATCCAATGATAGTGTGGTTGACAACCGTCTGCAAAAAGTCAACCGATCCAAAACTTTTTCATTGGATTCAAAGTTGCTTCAGAACAAAAATAGCTCGCTCGCCTTCTATGCAAACTATCGTGTTTTAGATTCTGAAAACGGTTCTGAAAAGTTAAAATCATTGAATTCAAAAATAACCTACCACCAAAAACTTTGGGAGAATGGAGTTGTTTTACATACCGCTTATGAAACTGCTTCGGGAAACAATGCACAACAGGAGTGGGCTTACATTAAAGTAGAGCCTGGACAAGGAACCCACACGTGGAACGATTATAACGAAGATGGAATTCAAACTTTGGACGAATTCGAACGGGCTTTGTTTGTGGATGAAGGCAACTATTTGCGGATTATTCTTCCCAATCAACGCTATATAAGAACACATCGTACTCATCTAAGTCAATCACTTACGTTAAATCCTTCGGGCTGGAAAAATGCGTTAGGAATCAAAAAATTCTTTTCGAAGTTTTACAACCAAACAACCTATTTGATCGAACGCGATGTGGAACGCAATCCCAACTCATTTGACCTCAATCCTTTTGAAAGCTCTGATAAAAACCTGCTAGAATTGCAAAAAAATATACGAAACAGTCTTTGGTTCAATCGAGGAAAACAATACCATACAACTGTTTATACCTATCAAAAAACCGATGCACAACGCCTGTTTTGGTTTGGAAAACAACTGCAAAAAATAGCCTCTCATGAAATCTTGTGGACTCACAAAATTCAATCGTTTTGG
>ERZ1048068.2446-NODE-2446-length-13061-cov-10.497616_pt1 | contig 13061 bp, 11 predicted proteins | sample MGYA00383098_ERZ1048068 | MGnify/ENA primary metagenome ERZ1048068 (study PRJEB29581, sample SAMEA5548368) | metagenome | biome: marine; feature: coastal; material: water | depth 1 m | study: Short-term variability in the microbial, nano- and picoplankton... | reverse complement strand
TCTCGCACCGCGAGAAACGCCATCAATCCAGCTCCTATTCTCAGAGCAGATTCATCTACATCAAATGTAGGTGTGTGCAGCATAGAGGTGATTCCTTCAGCAGTATTTCTGGTGCCAAGTCGGTAGAAACAAGCAGGTATTTCCTGTGAGTAGTAAGCGAAATCTTCTCCAGCCGGCCATATTTCTAAATCCTCTATATTTTCTTCTCCCATATATTCTACTGCCCAGGCTCTAGTCTTGTTAGCGAGATTATCATCGTTTTTCAGAAAAGGGTATCCTTTTCGTACTTCGGCCACACAAGTAGCTCCGTGCATTTCTGCAGTATCTGTAGCTATTTTTTCGATGAGCTTATGTGCTCGCATTCTCCACTCTTCATCAAAAGTGCGGAAAGTACCTTCCATATACACTTCATTGGGTATGATATTGGTGGCTCCATCAGCTACTACTTTTCCTATGCTCACCACACTCGGGGTAGCTGGCTTAGCATGTCTGCTCACTACGGTTTGGAGTTGAGTAATGATTTGTGCAGCTATAGCTACAGGGTCTATATTTTGATGGGGATGAGCTCCGTGTCCACCTTTCCCTTTCACAGTGATATAGATTTCATCTGCACTGGCCATATACATCCCAGATCTGAAGCCCACTTTACCTGCTACTATGAGCGGCATTACATGCTGACCGATTATCTTTTCTACCTTAGGATTTTCGAGGACTCCATTCTTTATCATAATGCTTGCCCCACCTGGCAATTTTTCTTCTCCAGGTTGGAAGATACATCGAATCGTACCTTCAAACTCGTCTTTCAGTTCATCTAAAATATAGACAGCTCCGAGTAGACTGGTCGTATGTACATCGTGTCCGCAGGCGTGCATTACTCCCTTGTTTTGAGAAGTATAGATCTTGTCGTTTTGTTCTAGAATGGGAAGTGCGTCTATATCACCTCGAAGTGCTATGATCTTGCTGCTAGGATTTTTCCCTTTGATATCTATGTATCCTCCAGTTTCAGTGATTGGCTCTAGATTATACCCTTTTGTTTTTAGTTTTTTGGCAATGAATTTTGTAGTTTCAAATTCTTGAAAACTCAATTCTGGATGGCTGTGCAAATGCCTCCTTGTAGCCAGTAATTCGTCAAAATATGAGTCAGCCAATTGTTTTATCCTTTCAGATAGGTTCATAGTTCAAAGGTAAATGATTTTGCAATAGCCAACTGTTTCCGCCGTTGGCTACTTTATCGTTTATTTGTAGTTGCTAATGATCCCACAGGCTATCATAGATAAAATTTTTGATGTAGCACCTATAGAAGAGGTGGTGGGAGAGTACGTGACGCTTAAGCGAGCGGGTGCCAACTATAAAGGTCTTTGCCCATTTCATGATGATAAGAGTCCAAGTATGAGCGTGTCTCCGAGTAAAGGTATCTTTAAGTGTTTTAGTTGCGGACAAGGTGGAAATATTTTTCAGTTTGTTATGGAGCATGAAGGTCTTTCTTACCCTCTTGCTATTAAGCATCTTGCTGATAAGTACAATATTCCGATAGAGGAAGACAACATCGATGTAGATGAACTAAAAGAGGAGGCTCGTGTCAAAGTGGGAGTTTTCGCTTGCCTAGAATTTGCAAAGAAATTTTACTACGAAAGGCTCAACGATAGTCAAGATGGTAAGGTGATTTACAAACCTTATCTTTCTGAAAGAGGAATAGGTCAACAGACCATAGATAAGTTTCAGATAGGTTTAAGTGGTACCACTAGAACTCAATTACTTGATGAAGGTCTACTAAATGGATACACCACGCAGCAACTTTTTGATGCTGGCTTGGTAAAAACCATAGATGAGAATAAAGGAGTAGTAGAATCCAATCTTAGAGATACTTTCATAGAGCGTATAGTCTTCCCTATCTATAATGTAGGGGGGAAGGTGTTGGGTTTTGGAGGACGTATTATTAAAAAAGACACCAAGGCACCAAAGTACTTGAACAGTCCTGAGACCATAGTCTATGAGAAGCGAAAGGAGCTCTACGGTCTAAACATTAGCAAAAACGAAATACGTATCACTGATGAGGTGTACCTAGTAGAAGGCTATATGGACGTGGTAAGTCTAAACCAGAGTGGTGTAGAGAATGTGGTGGCTGCTAGTGGCACGGCATTTACCTCTGAGCAAGCAAGATTAATAAAACGATTTTCTCATAATATCACCTTACTCTTTGACGGTGACGTAGCAGGTATAAATGCCACCTTGAAACATATTGGAACGCTACTTGAAGCAGGACTGAATGTAAAAGTTGCTCTATTCCCAGAAGGAGAAGATCCAGATAGTTTTATACAAGCAAAAGGGACAAATGCATTTAAGGAATATGTAGAGCAAAAGGCTCAAAACTTTTTACAGCTCATAGCTGAGATAAAGTTGGATGGTGCAGAGCACGATCCTATCAAGAAAGCCGAAGCAGCAAGAGAGATTGCTGAGAATATTGCTCAGATTTCTGACCCTCTAAAAAGAGCGGCCTACATCAACGAGACTTCTTCTCTACTCCAAATACCTGAGCGTATTTTGATAGACGAAGTCAATAAGTCTAAACAGACTCAAAGAAAACAGAAGGATAGGGAGCAAAGAATGGAGAACAGGGAAAAGTCCAATGATTCTGCTGGGCCCCCTCCTGGGTTCGAATTCGTGCCGGATTACGGAGAATATATTGTACCTGAAGCTCTACAAGAGAATAAGAAAAACTATCAGGAAGAAGAGCTTTTGAAATCACTTATACTCTATGCAGATCGTGAGTTTGAAGAGGATGTGACCGTGGCTGATTTCATTTTTACAGAGCTAGAAGAAGATGAAATATGGCCTGTATCAGATGATTATGCCGAGATTTTTAAAGAAGCTTACGCCTATTATCAGGAACATAAAGTGCTGAATGAGCTTTACTTTATTCGCAACCATAAAACAACTAAACTCGCAGCTGAGGTGATCAGCCCAAAATATAAACTCAGTGAAGGTTGGAAAGAAAATTATGAGAAATTTGTGAAAACAGACGACGACAATTATAAAAGGCAGATCGTGAGTAATCTGAACTACTTGAAGCTCAATCATATTGAATTACTTATGACGGAGAACCAAGAAAAGCTCAAGACTGCAGAAACGACAGAGGATATCGTCATCTATCAAAATCTTCATACCAACTTGCAGGAGATAAGGAAAAAAATAACTGAAAAAATAGGAACTGTAATATTATAATGAGACAGTGGATATTTCATTTTTGTAGAAACGCTTTAAGACTTCCTTTAGGTATCTTTATACGTAAAGTCCATTTTGATGGAAAAGAAAATTTTAAAAAAGGAGTACCTGTATTGCTAGCTTGTAATCACCCAAATTCTTTTTTGGATGGAGTAATTTTTGAGCACCTAAGCGGTAGATCAGTCTACACTCTAGCGAGAGGAGATGCTTTTTTAAGTCCGGTGGCAAACTACATTCTAAGAGGGATGCGTCTTCTTCCTATTTTTAGAGCAACGGATGCATCAGCAGAAATAGCTCGTAAGGGAAATGCAAATACGAAAGATGAAATTTATGATCTCTTTACGAAGCAACATAGTGTGCTCATTTTTTCGGAAGGTATAGGGTATCCTGAAAAAGCTCTACGACGTTTGAAAAAAGGAACAGGCCAAATAGCTGCAGATTCTGTAAGGAAAAGTGATTTCACTATGGACTTGTATATATTGCCTACTGCCTTGAACTATAGCAAGTTTTGGACCAAACAACAAACAATACACGTCACTTATGGTGAACCGATACGTGTACTTGATTATATAGATCTAATTAATGAGGATGAAAAAGGATTTATAGAACTTGCTACGGAAAAAATCCAAATCAGTCTGGAAAAGAATGTTGTGCTCACCAAAGGAGATCACAGAGATGAAAAGGAGTTTGCTCAAGAGATGTTAATTAATGAAAACTATCATCCGTTCAAATTCAAGATAAAAGATAAGTGGGATTATTCTATTGGGAAGATTAATACGATGTCAGCAGATTTAGCTGAAGAAATAAAGAATTATAAGTCAGAATTATTAAAACACGCAGTGATTGATTCTAATGTCGGAAATCAATCGATTGATTTTGTTTCTGCCTTTATCGCTATTTTCACCACTGGTGTAAGTCTTCCATTATACATAGCATGGAGTTTGTTATGGTATGCCGTCGATAAAACCATTAAATCCAAAATCAAAAATATTGTCTTCTGGGATTCAGTAGTGGTTGGTCTGATGATGATAGTAGGATTAATTATCACATCGATTGCCGGAGCTATACTGAATAGTTTTATTCCCGGTTATTGGCCTTGGCTTTTCCTCGCACTAGGCACTTACGGTGCTATATGTTGGTTCAGGCTTGTTGACTCTTTTCCACACCTTTGGAAAGAGTTGAAGTGGATGTCCCTAAACAAAAATGAAAGACAAAGCATCTTGGGTAAACGCAATGCCATTCTATCAAGTTTGAAGTAAAGCACTTCTTAATTAGTACTTTACGAAAATCTTTTAGCTTTTTGTCTAGTGAGTCACAATCAGTTTCTCTACCGAACGGGCATCCCCATTTGTAATCCGCAAGAAGTATGTGCCTGGTGATAACATTGAGGTGTTAATCCTGTTGTCCTCACCAGATTGTGCTACCCTACCTTCAGTATTGAATAAAGTGTATAAAGTAAATGGTCTATTTATTCTTGCAAATTGATTTGCAGGATTTGGATATACCATCATTTTATTTTCAATTTTTGCTTTGGATGATGCAACTGGATTGTCTAATAAATCAGCAGTCCATACGCCTCTTCCGTGAGTGAAGATGAACAGTTTTCTATCAGAGCTTCTCAGCTTAACCTGTTGTATAGGTACATTTGGAATTCTTTCTTCTTTCTGCCAAGAAGCACCACCGTTTAATGATGTATATAATCCAAAATCTGTGCCTATGATAATATGCTCGCTCATCTCAGGGTCTACTTCTACCCAGTTAACCGGCAGACTCTCTGGCAGTCCTTGACCAAGTTCGTCGTAAATAGGGTCTTCAGTATCAGCATCTCTGATTCTCCACACTCTACTTCTATTATTGATATTACTCAAGCCAACGTAGATGGTGCTCGCATCATTTGGATCTACTTCTATACAAGCTATAGTATTCCCAAGGAAATTAGTAGGGGGCAAGACTACGCCAGGTTCCCAAAGACGAACTTCGTCTCCAGCATTAGAACTAGCGGCATTGTCCACTCTATAAAGACTGGATCCAGTTCCTCCTATATAGACTGTAGGGTCCTCATCATTACTTATCCCTATGCTATAAGCTTCTCCAAAAGTGTTGTTAGTAAGGTCAGACCACGTGAATCCTCCATCTAAGGACTTGAAGCTTTTAGAGCGAGTAGGGATATAAATTTGGTCTCCGTCTAGCATATTGATCTCAAATGGACTGATGAACCATACACCATCATCTCCTCCTACTTGAGCTCTAACTAAGCTACTTATTCTACTGTGTTGTTGTCCTGCTTCTTGTCGAGTGATATTAAGATATTGAGATGAAACGTATCTAACATTTTCATCTTGTTGATTGACGGCACAGAAAGAACCGTCTCCACCATTGATTCTATTGAAAGATTCACTGGATTCAAAACTCAGGTGTGTACCATTGTCCTGTGTGCCACCTATAAAACTACTTCCGTCAGGGTAGTAACCTCCTGCATAATACTGAGTAATGTTAAGACCTCTATTCAGATCTGTATAGGTGCTCATAAGTAGTTTATTCATACGATAAATACCGCCATCATTACCTATAAGAAATTCATTGTTGTTCTCCCAAGTAATTTCGTGATAGTCTGCATGTGGATTTGCCATACTAGTAGTTAGCCAAGTTTGGCCTCCATTTCTTGAAAAAGTTGGTGTAACTGCAGTAGAAATCACAAAGTTTGAATCAGAAGGAGCTACGGATAGTTTGAAGTCGTACCAAGACTGGTTATACCTCGCATCTGGGTAAGTAACCTCTGTCCAGGTAATACCACGATTGCTTGTCTTGTACACACCTTCTAAATCTGTCCCTATTGGTGTAGCAACTTGAGCATACATCACATCAGGATAGTCTCTACAGTAGTTAAAACTTATACGCCCGTATGATCCCGTAGGCCATTCACCTCCATTTAAGCTTACTGTTTCTAAGGTTCTTTCGTGAATCTGCACAAGTCCTCTTCCATTTATGGCTATCATAATCGTAGAATCATCGTATGTGATAATTTCATTGATAGCACTACCTCCTGGATATACTCTTGTAAATGAATCTCCGCCATTTTGACTTCTCCAAAGCCCACCACCGTCAGTACCTACATATACGGTGTTGTCATAAACTTTTGAATGTTCTACATCCCAAATTTCGTTCAAGGCGTCAGTCATTGTGTTTTCCAAGTGTTGGAATGACTTTGCCCCATCTACAGATTTGAAGACACCGATACCACCTAGAGTCGCAGAGTTACCTGCAGGCTCTCCAGTGCCATAGTAGAAAACATCTTTGTCAAAAGGACTTTGAACGATGGAAGTCGCAGAAAGCGTCAATCCAAAATCATTGATGTTGTTCCATGATTGACCACGGTCTTCAGAGGTCCAAATACCGCCAGAAACTCCAGCAGATATATATCTATTGGGGTTGGAGTGGTCTATTATTATCGTTCTTGTCCTTCCACCAACATTGTTTGGTCCTATCTCTTTTACATTGGTTATATTTTCTTCAGATTTCTTACTAAGCAACCTAAGCTCAGCATCTTCTTTTGCCCACTTTGCCAACGAGCCTTTTGGGATATTACCATCTTGATCTCCTTTCAGCTCCACATAATGTTTGAACCATCCAGGAGCCTCATCGAGGTATGAATTTTTTGAATCTGATTTGCTTGTATAAATAAAGAAAGGAATTGAGAGTAGCAGCGTAGCTAAACCCAGGAATTTGATATTTTTATTCATTATTACTTCTACTTTTTTCTGCTCAATCCTAGACTTTTTAGCATCCATCTAGGTAGCGGCTTTAGTGGATCTCTTTTTCTAAGGTCAAGATACCATCCAATTTTTTTCATTATCGGAATTTTGTGAGTTTCTACGAACTCTATAAGTGTTCCGTCAGGGTCCTCAATATATGAGAAGTGTCCTGCAGCTTCACCCATATCAAAAGAGTTTGCACTGTCAACAGTGAAAGGTTTTCCGTAGGCTTCACACTCTTCTTTCAGTGCACTCATTCCTACTACGTCGAAGCAAAGATGAATAAATCCTAAGTCTCCCCAATATCTGTTTTCGTAAATATTCTGTCCTTTTTCATCTAGATTTTGAACAAGCTCTATTTGAGTTTTGCCAAGCAATGGACTGAATCCACCTTTTCTAGCTTTACTATGGCTTAAGATAGCTCTCTTAAATCGGCTTTTTCCTCCTTCTAACAGCTGCAGGTCAGTGAATTTGCCTTCATCTTCTAAGATAACCGTATCGTAGCCTAAGATTTTACTATAGAAGTCTTTAGATTTTTCGATGTCTGAAACACCTATGATTGCACCGTAAACACCACCTGTATCGTCTTTTCTATCGCTGAACCATTCGTCAGATTCTATAACTTGAAAAATGTTTCCGTAAGGATCTTTTACAAAGAAATGCTTTAGTCCATTTGGAGTCTTTTCTACTTCTTTTGAAATTAGAAAAGTCTTGTCAAAATTTCGGAACGCTCGTTTTACGTCAGGACTCTTTATTTTACAGATATTGATGCCGTAGTCGCCTAATTTTGGTATAAACGAGGCAGCCTCAGGAGTACGGCTAGTGTACTGCCAAATCTCAAATCCACCACCGCCTTGTAGGTTTAGAGCTAGAATAGCGTGTCTATTGTGAGGCTTTCCACCGGTGTAAGGAAGCATAAGATCTGCCGTAGCTGCTTCTTCAAAAACAGGAACGTCCATACTAAAATTTTCTCTATACCATTTCCAGGCCTCGTGTACATTGGGAATCCCGATTCCCATTTGCTGTATTCCGCTTATTTCTTTTTTCAAAGTGCGGCGAAGATAAAAGAAGGGGGTTTGGTGGGCAAATGGAATTTTAAATCTAGTAATTGCTCTGTTCCTAACAGAATAATTACTTTTCAATAAATTTTAGTCTATGTGTTTTGGATAAAATAGCAGGCAATTTTGGATCCTGGATGAAAGAATACAAACAAGTCTACATCGCCCCAGAAATTCATCTCTTCAAAATAGTTGGTGTCATATAGATCTATTGTGTGGTCAATGTTAGTTTCATTGACAAGAATACCTGCTTCGCTTTTTAGCTGACAAAGAAATTTCATTGTTTCTTTCGTTTTTGGACAGCGTGGTATATCAGGGTATTATATCCACTCAGGAATACCATCGTGGCCAAAGACATATGGAAATTCTTTTGTATAGTCCATTCTGAAATGAGTCGTATTATATTTAATGAAAGAGTCCTTTTTTAAGGATTTATAAGCTGTACTTGTAGTATCTATTTCTTCTTTATTTATAACTAATGGTTGATTTGGGTTTGAATAGTCAACCCATACTTTATCAATATCAAGAAAAATTGGATAGATTAGATTAATATCAAATGGTAGCCAGGCCATTTTGTTATCCGATTTTGATATCTTTCCGATGTACTGAATTGAGCCAGGACAATCATTTGAAGGGATAATGAAGTTTTCTGGAGTGTTACCACCCAAAAAGTGTGGTCCATTTTTATCTTCTACAAACTCAAGAACATTGTTATTGTCTAAATCGCGATATGCGAGTTTTCCTATTGCATCCTCAGATGCTAAATTTTCAAATAAGAAACCTGATTTTTATTTCTGCCCATTATTGAATAAAGATACGCTATTGAGTAAATCTTTAGTGTCAAAACTTAATTCTATATAGGTGTATAAATTTTTAGCTGTTTCTTTATCAGTGAGTTGTGTTTGAATAAAATCTTGGCAATGTTCCTTGCCGTCCAAATAAACTTCCAACCCAGCTAAGTACTGCTTCTTAATATCTGAACGAAATATTTTATTAAGTAAGTTCATTTATTTTTTCGTCTAACAAGCGTTGGCTTTGTTAAATGATTTCAATTGAAACAAACATACATGTCCAACCTCAGTTGAAGTGTAAGTAGAATAGTAAAAAGGTGCACTTTCTCTATTTCGCACTCACCCTTTTGGCTATAAACCTAAAAAGTGCTGGGATATATCGCTTGATGTAAATGAGCAAGATCTCTCCTTCGCCTATGTATATTTCTGATTTGTTTCGGGCTATACCTCGTTTTATTTTAGCGGCACATTCATCTACATCTACTCCTTTGGCTTGTCCGGGGTCCATCTGTGCGTGGGCTGCACCATCACCTTTTAGAGCATTTTTACTGATATCTGTTTTTATTCTCCCAGGACAAACTACCGTGGTATGAATATCGGTGTCTTTTAACTCTAGTCCCAAGGCTTCATAAAACCCGTGCAATGCGTGCTTCGATGCAGAGTAATATGATCTCAATGGGAATCCAAATTTCCCAGCTGCACTGCTCATCCCTACAATATTTCCATGTCCACTTTTGAGCATCATTGGAAGTACGGCTTTCGTCAGGTGAATGCTTCCAAAGAAGTTTACTTCCATCAGTTTTCTACCCACTTCATTTGTTGTTTCAGTGACCAATGCTCGTTGGCTTACACCTGCATTATTAATGAGAACATCTACCGTATGGAATTTGGTGCTTACCTCTTCTACAGCAGCATTTATACCTGCTTCATCTACTACGTCTAGAGGCAAGACGTAGGCGTTTGAAAGTAGGCTTGCAACTTCATCTAACTGAGCTTTTTTTCTCCCAGAAAGTATAATCGTATTCCCATTTTCGTCATAGGCTTGTGCTAGAGCTTTGCCTATGCCGCTTCCAGCTCCGGTAATCCAAATTATTTTACTCATTATGTAGTGTGTATCAGTAGATAATCATCAAAGAACTCATAGTCTAGGTCAAACTCTTTCATATACTCCTTTTTGTGTATGATGCCAGATAAAGTACCCTGTGTTTTGAGCTCAGAAGGGTGTAATTTCATATGTTCTTTAAAATCTAGGGCTTTCAGTCCATAGTACTTATACATAGCTTCCTTGGCACACCAGATGGCGTATATCCCTTTTAGATCTTGCTCTAAAAAGGCTTCTTCATCTTCTCTTATAAATTTTTTAGCTATCCTTCGAATTCGACCTGTGATCTGTTCCAAGTCTAGGCCGCATTCTCTTTTTTCCGTAAGCATAAATCCAGCATAGTCTCCTGCGTGAGTAATACTTATTTTGTGGTCTTCACTATCAAAATAAGGTTTGCCATATTCGTCTTTCTCCAAAATATCAAAACCTGGACAAACCGTATGTGCCAAAACACGAGCCGCTAGATTATGACGACTGACTCTTTCTAAGTCGAGGTTTGCTTGCCAACTAAGAGGTAGCATAGTGATTAGTTCATCTTTTGACTCTTCTATTCGCCAAAGTGCAACTATTCCATTTGTAATATGTTTCTTTGAATGTAATGGCACGGAGACCAGATATTAGGATTGCAAAAGTAGCACAAATGAGAGGGCATAAAGATGCCATCTATGATTTTGTGCTGGACCAAGAGGCAAGAGTGATATACTCAGCTGGTGCAGATGGATACATAGTAGAGTGGCAAATAGATTTTCCAGAGGACGGGAGAGTAGTATTGACTGCAGACGAAGCTTTGTATAGTGTCGGAATGGTAGATGGTAGTCTAAAAACCGGTACACGATCTGGCGTGATCTATAGCATTGACCTCATAAGGAAAAAATTAGATGAGCAGAAAAGTACTCACAAAGGTGGAGTTTTCTTCATCAATGAGCACGGCAGCGGAGGAGAAGATGGAATATTTTATAGTCACATTCAAAATGCACTTCAAATTAGTAGTAAAAGTCTGAGGTGCTATGTGATAGGAGAGAAGGCCATTTATGTTGGTTGTTCAGATTATGCCATTTATGTTCTAGATAAAGAGACTTTAGAAGTCTTACAAAAGCTAGAGGGCCATACAAATTCAGTTATCGCTTTAGAATTATTAGATGAGAATACGCTTGTGAGCACTGGACGTGATGCTATGATTAGGGCGTGGGATCTTACCTTAGGAAAGGAGGTGCATTCTGTTCCAGCACACGATTATCAGGCTAAGAGCCTTAGTTGGAATGGTCAAATATTACTAAGTTCGAGTATGGATAAGACCATAAAGCTTTGGAGTGATCAGCTGGAATTATGGAAGGTTATAGATTTTGATCGCTATCAAGGTCATACAAACTGTATCAATAAGGTGGAATGGATAGACTCAGAACACTTCGTTTCTTGTTCTGATGACCGCTCTCTTGTGCTTTGGAAAGTAGAGATAAAAATCTAATCTTTGACGCCAACCAATAACCTATGATACTTAGCGACAAACGAATCTTAGAAGAGATAGATAAAGGTACTATTCTCATCGAACCTTTTAACAGAGACGATTTGGGAACAAATAGCTATGACGTACACCTCGGAAAGCACTTAGCTTGCTACACCAGCCGTGTTTTAGATGCTAGGGAACATAACAAAATTGAGCACTTCGAGATTCCTATTGACGGATTTGAGTTACAACCAGGAGTCTTATACCTAGGTGTCACTGAAGAATACACAGAAACACACGCTCATATACCTTTTCTAGAAGGGAAAAGCAGTACAGGAAGATTGGGCATAGATATTCACGCTACAGCTGGTAAAGGTGATGTAGGCTTTTGTAATACTTGGACCTTGGAAATTTCAGTGACACAACCGGTACGTGTATACAGAAGTATGCCGATTGGTCAACTCATCTACTTTGCTGTAGAGGGAGACATTGAGACCTTGTACAATAAGAAGAAAAATGCGAAATATAACAAGCGTACAATCAAGCCTGTTGAAAGCATGATGTGGAAGAATAAGTTTTAAGTTGGTTGATTTGTGAAATAGTAAAGCTAGTTCACTCTTAATTTGGATTTACTATAGTCGAAAAGCTAACTCACCAAAGTGCCTACGGTATTTCCTTTGACCACTTCTATGAGGTTCCCAGGCTTATTCATATCAAAAACAATGATCGGTAGATTGTTTTCTTGACATAATGTGAATGCCGTCATATCCATTACTTTCAAGTTACGCTGGATGACATCTGTAAAGCTGATTTTATCAAACTTCGTAGCGGTTGAGTCTTTCTCTGGATCAGCAGAGTAGATTCCATCTACACGTGTACCTTTTAGTATCACATCTGCCTCTATTTCTACAGCACGTAAACTAGCTGCTGTATCCGTTGTGAAATAGGGGTTTCCAGTTCCAGCCCCAAATATGACCACACGACCTTTTTGAAGGTGACGCGTAGCTTTTCTTCTTATGAATGGTTCAGCTATTTGTTCCATTTTTATAGCACTGAGTAGTCTCGTATGTAGTCCCTCATTTTCCAATGCTCCTTGTAGAGCCATTGCATTGATCATAGTAGCTAGCATTCCCATGTAGTCTGCATTTGCACGGTCTTTCATGCCACCTTCTACGCCGCTCACACCTCTAAAAATATTACCTCCGCCTATGACGATCGCTACTTCTATACCCATAGCTACTGCGGCTTTTATTTCCTTGGCATACATAGCAAGAACTTTGCTATCTATTCCAAATTCGTTTTCGCCGAGCAAAGCTTCGCCACTTAGTTTGAGTAGTATTCGTTTATAAGACATAGTAAATTGAGAAGTTGTTATGATTTAGAATAGAATAAGAGTGAAATTCAAAAGAGGATTTGTGTGTAGAAAAGTCGTCTTTTTGAATTGTTTCCATTCAAAGTTCAAAGCAACGCATTTTTTTTGAAATTTGGGTTCATTTATTGTTTTTCTTAAAAACTCGCCTATGGGACGAATGTCAGTACCCTTATTGATATTCGACAATAAGTCAGATTAGCATTAGGATGAACTTTGTAATACCATGAATAAGGAATCAGTGTATATATTATTAATTTCATGTTTGGTTGTTTTTTATTCTTGTGAAAAGAGGGGAGAAACCCATAAACCTTCTATTATGG
>ERZ1048068.2445-NODE-2445-length-13062-cov-4.552856_pt1 | contig 13062 bp, 10 predicted proteins | sample MGYA00383098_ERZ1048068 | MGnify/ENA primary metagenome ERZ1048068 (study PRJEB29581, sample SAMEA5548368) | metagenome | biome: marine; feature: coastal; material: water | depth 1 m | study: Short-term variability in the microbial, nano- and picoplankton... | reverse complement strand
TTTTTAGAGTTGAAATCGTAATTATCGAAACTCTACTGGGGCATGACTCAAAGGAAATGCCCCCCGGCCAAATATCGCTCTTTTTTGGTCGCGTTGACGGTTCTCTTCAGTGCGGTGGCCTCTCTGTCCGGACAGAATGCCTCGGTGAATGCCAACACCTCCAAGACTGAGAAATATCGATTGGTGTGGTTTGAAGATCCGACGACGACGGCGACCTTCGTTTGGAATCAACTGGAGGGAGATCCGGCGACTCTCTATTACGGCCTTAAAAATGAGGGCCGTGATAAATCAAAATATGCCAAGCTGAAGGAAGTGGACCGTGTGGTGGAATACGATGGGATGAGGAACTGCATGGTAACCTTGGGAAACCTCAAGCCTGACAGTTGGTATTTTATGTGCCTTGGCGATGATGCGGGGGTGAGTCGTCTTTTTTACTTTCGAACAGCTCCCAAGCTGCCACAGCCGTTCACTTTTATTTGCGGGGGAGACTCTCGAAACTTTAGAGATATCCGTCAGGCTGCCAATACGATGTGTCGAAAGCTTTCGCCGCTTTTTGTGGCCTTCACTGGTGACATGATTAGTAGCGACAATGCCGAAGGGTGGAACGACTGGCTTGATGACTGGCAGCTTACGATGAGTGATTCGGGTCAGCTTCTACCCATCGTGCCGCATCGCGGAAATCACGAGTCGAGGCCTGAGAGCATTCCTTCTCATTTTGGGACGTCCAAGGATTCCTATGGAGCTTTCAATATCGGGAGTGGTCTTTTTCGCTACTATATTTTGAACAGCGAGATTCCGGCAGATGGGAGCCAGGGGAATTGGCTGAGATCTGACTTGGAAAAGAATGCCCAAGGGATAACCCATTTGGTGGCTGGTTACCACAAGCCGATGCGTCCCCACACAAGCGGAAAGGCGCTTGGTCGGAATTCCTATAAGTGGGCCAAAACCTTTTATAAAGCAGGCTTTGACCTCGTTATGGAATCTGACTCCCATGTTATGAAAAGGACTCTTCCGCTCAAACCTTTCACTGGAGGTGGGGAGGATTTCAAGGCGGCGCCAAACGACCCCAATGCGACCGTTTATCTTGGTGAGGGATGCTGGGGAGCTCCGCTTCGTAGCGCTGATGTTAATTACTCCTGGACGGTTGGCACGGCGGCTTTTAATGGCTTCGATTGGCTTCATGTGACACCAGGGGCAATCTTTGATAAGACAGTCAAGGTGGGGAATGTGGCCCAAGTCGGCCAGGTGGATCCTAAAAACCCCTATCGCAACCCAAAAGGCCTCAAACTTTGGGCTCCGAACGGAGGAGATGAGGTCCTGAAAATTCCGGCGGACTAAGCGAGGCAATGGATTCTTCAGAGGGGGAGGGAGCGGTGATGTGGCTTGATCGGTTCTCTCTGGTTATCCTGCAGTTTATCGTGAGTGTTACTTTTCTAGCCCGTGGCTGGTTAACGTGGCGCTGGGACAGTCCGATTCGTGAGCTGATTTGGGAAGAGAAGTGGTGGTCGCCGGTTCTCAAAAATTATGATGTGACGTGGAGCCATTTTGCTCGGACCTCGGATCAATGGATTACTCCAACGCTCGAACGACTGGGAATTTTCCTCATCGTTTCGTCTCTCGTTCCTTGGATTGCGGGATTTTCCCGTCTGCGCTGGCTACGTTGGTTTCTTATTCCGGCAACTTTGATTCTGATTCTCGATGGTTTCTCCCGTTGGGTGGCGAAAGACATGCAGGTGGGCATCGCTATGGAGCACATTCTCCAAATCTTTGTCCCGTTGGCATTGCTAATCTCCCTCGGCCGGAAGTCTCTCAATGCGCCGAAACGCGAGGTTGTTGTAAGATGGTTACTTATGATTACGACGGCCGTGACTTTCATGGGACACGGACTTTATGCCGTTGGTTATTACAGCGTTCCCTTGCACTTCCAGATGATGACAACCGAGATTTTATCGCTTTCGGAGGGCGGGAGTCTTCGGTTTTTGAAGATCTTTGGGTGGCTTGATTTTTTGGTAGTGCCCTTTGTTTTCTTTCGACGGACTCGTTGGGTCGGTCTTTTCTATATGTTCTGCTGGGGTGGAGCGACCGCTCTAGCTCGTATTTTGGCTTACTACGATGAGGCTCTTCCTTACAACGGAATGGACCCTTGGTTTGCTGAGGCGATGGTTCGGACTTCACATTGGGCGATTCCATTTTGGCTATCTTGGCTGCTTTGGAGAGGCCGAAAGAAGCTGCGCTCAGAAGCATCGGTTCAATCTTGAGCTTTCGGTGTCTTGGGATATGACCGCGTTATGACTTCTATCGTTCGCGAGGGGCGGGCGACCTTAGTTCTTGCGCTTCCTTTAATGGCTGGGCAGGTCAGCCAAATGCTCATGGGTCTGGTCGATACCTACATGATCGGGAAGATTGGGACAGTTGAGCTGGCCGCCTCGACGCTAGCGCATTCAATTTTACATCTACCGCTCATGTTGGGGATTGGAATTGCGATTGCGGTATCTGTGAAGGTCTCACAGGCGCGTGGCGCGGAAGATCCACAGCAGGCGAAGGCTGCTTTACGGGATGGATTCTTGCTCAGTTTGGGGCTGGGGGTGGCTACATTTATTGTCAGCTGGTTGAGTCTGCCGTTGATTTCTCTTTTGGGCCAGGATCCAGAGGTTGTGAATCGATTGCCCGGATTTTATCTTTTGGTGAGTGCTTCGATGACTCCAGCCATCATCACGATGGCAGTGCGGAATCATTCGGACGGGATGGCGAAGCCCTGGCCTGTGTTCTGGATCGTTCTAGCGGGAGTCTTTTTGAATGTTTTTCTGAACTGGTTGTTCATTGACGGAAATTGGGGAGCGCCAAGAATGGAGCTAGAGGGAGCGGGCTTGGCAACCTTACTGGCGAGGCTGGCGACAATGATCGGGGTCATGCTCTGGTGTCGATTCAGCCCTGACCTGAAGGCTTGGACACCTCATCGTTGGTTCTTAAAGCCCGATCGTAAGGAGTTGGTTTCGTTTTGGAAAATTGCTTGGCCTGCTAGCCTACAGGTGTCGGCCGAGATTAGCGCTTTTGTGATGGCGGCCCTTTTGATCGGAAGTTTTGGGGCGGCGGCTTTGGCGGCCCACCAAGTTGCTATTATGTGTGTGGCGACAACCTTTATGGTTCCCTTAGGGCTATCAATGGCCTTAACGGTGCAGATTGGTGAAGCGAAGGGAGCAGGGAAATTTGAGCGGATGAGGCCGATCGTATTGAGCGGCTGGTTGATGGGTTTGGTGGTTTCGTTGTTTTTTGTGGGCGTCTTTTTGATTTTTGACGAAGATCTAGCCTCAAGTTTTGTGAGCGAAGTAGAGCCGATGAAAATTATCGTAGGCTTGCTTTGGATCGCGGCCATTTTCCAGGTGTCGGATCATTCCCAGATTTTATCGTCTGGTGTTCTGCGGGGGATGGATGACGTCAAAATACCGGCTCTTATCATGTTTGCTTCGCACTGGTTGCTCGGGGTGCCTTTTGGAATTTATTTGGCCTTCTTTTGTGGAGTGGGAACGGCGGGAGTTTGGTGGGGTCTGAGTGTTGGATTGATTATGGCGGCCTCTCTTTTGGGATCACGGGCGTGGAAGATGACCTCGGTTTCGAATTTGAGGTGAGGAGTTAATTACAAAAACTCCTTCTTGCGGCTTTTCACTGTTAGGTTACTTCTCAGGGAGTAAATCTTTCAGTCATTGACCATGAGTTCCTCCCTAACCGTAGAAGAAGCCCGCGCGCAAGTTGATTCCCAAACCAAAGAATTGATCAATTGGCACTTTTCACCTGAAACCGGATGTCCCTATTGGTTGGACTGGGCTAAGAATGCTGGCTGGGATCCTCGCGAGAAGGTGCAGACCTTTGCGGATATGCTTCACTTTGATAATTTTGATGATGAAGTCCTGCGAAAAGAGGATCCAGCTAAGTTTATTCCAAAGGCCTACGAGGGCCGACCCTACAATGTCTTTGAAACGGGTGGAACCACCGGCATGCCGAAGCAGCGGATCGGTTGGGAAGACTACAAGACCGACTACACTGAGTTTTCCGAGCACTATGGCCCGGATTTTTTTCCGCAAGGTGCTAACTGGTTGATGGTAGGGCCGACCGGCCCACGCCGTTTGCGTATGGCGATCGAGCATCTTGCCAACATCCGTGGTGGTGCATGTTACTTCATTGATCTCGATCCCCGCTGGGTAAAGCGGCTCATCGGGATGGGTGAAATGCAAATGGCTAAAGCTTATCAAGAGCATGTCATTGATCAGGCTGTGACCATCATCCGCCATCGCGATATCAAATGTATTTTCACTACGCCTCGCTTGCTCGAGAGCCTTTCGCTACGGATGTCGCTCGCTGATGCAGGGATCCGCGGTGTTTTTGCTGGAGGGACAACGATGACTCCCCAATATGTAAAATTTATCCAGGAAGAGGTTCTTGAGGGGAAAATAAACTATGCCCCGACTTACGGGAACACTCTGATGGGTCTCGCCATTTCAAAGAAGCGGGAGCCGGGAGAGTATTCTCTGACCTACTATGCGCCGCAGCCGCGGGCGATCTTGCGAGTCGTTGATCCAGACGATTCCACCAAGATTGTCGACTACGGCGAATATGGTCGGGTTGAGCTTACAACGATGACGAAGGAGTTTTTCGTGCCAAGGTTTCTAGAGCGAGATGAAGCGATTCGTCGTCCCGAATGTGATGAATTTCCGTGGGATGGCGTCGGTGATGTCCGACCGTTCCAGAGCGGGACGAAAGCCGTGATTGAAGGTGTTTACTAAAATTTCGAACAATGCAAATTCCCATCCTACGCCTTGGCGAGACTTATGAGTCTGCCGACCTAGTCGAGCTCAACGAGAATCTGACAACGCATACTGCGAACCCGGGATTAATCCGGCGTGATCTCTTGCGAATCAATGAATCAAAAGCCGCGCTCGATGCGATTCCAGCTGAGACACTTGCGGATTATTGCGAGAAGGCAGCTGAACTTTTCATAAATGCTGAATTGCCTTGCGGCGATTCGATGCAAGGCCCTGATGATTACGTTGAATCGCTCTCCGCTTTGACCCGTCTTCCGCATACTTTGGTGAAGATGAACATGAGCAAGATCCATGCAGCGATGTCTCAAATTCGTACCGTCATCGGAGGGCTGACTCGAGGGATGCCTTTAGAAATTTTTGATAAAGGGATTACTTCAGTTGGTGGCTTGGAGGTCAATTACTACCCAACCACAAGTTCACTTGGGGTGTCTCTTCCGAGTAATGCTCCGGCTGTGAATTCACTGTGGCTTCCAGCCTTGGTAATGAAGATCCCGGTTCTTTTGAAGCCGGGGCGTGAGGATCCTTTCACACCGCTTCGAATCGCGCAGGCAATGATTAAGGCAGGGTTCCCAAAAGAGGCCTTCGGTTATTATCCCACAACCCACGAGGGCGGTGACACATTACTCACTTCTTGTGGTGCTGGGATCTCTTTCGGTTCGGATGTAACGGTTCGGAAGTATGCTCCGTTCAAGAATATTCAGGTTCATGGTACAGGACGTTCGAAGATTTTGATTGGAGAAGACTATATTGACCGCTGGGAGGAGTTTCTTGATGTGCTCGTGACTTCGATTTCGGCTAATGGAGGACGAAGCTGTATCAATACTTCAGCGATTTTGGTCCCATCCCATTGTAACGAAATTGCGGAGGCTCTGGCTGCCAAATTAGCAGAGATTAAGCCTCTGGCCCGCGATGATTCTGATGCTCTTCTTTGTGGCTTTGCAAATACCTCATTGGCAGAGGGAATCGATGGAATGATCGATGACCTTCTTAAGGAAAAAGGTGCCCGTGATGCAACCGCAGATCATCGCGGTGGTAGTCGAAGGGTAGAGGCTTTCGATCAGACCTATCTTTGTCCAACCTTGGTGGCGTGTGATGATAAAGACCATCAGTTGGCAAATACCGAGTTCATGTTTCCCTACGCCAGTATTGTGGAAATGCCTCAGTCGGAGATGTTGGCTAATATTGGTGAGACTCTTGTGGTGAGTGCTTTCACTGAGAACAAGGATTGGATCCAGGATCTCATGCTAAGCCCGGATATCGAGCGTCTCAACATTGGTCCGTTCCCGACAAATCGTGTCCAGTGGGAGCAGCCACACGAGGGGAACCTTTTCGAGTTTCTCTACCGACGTCGGGCGATCCAAGGTGATTTGTCTGTTGCGGTGTAGTTTCCGAATGAAGGAGGGTGACTACTCGGTCTTCCGTCTAGGGAAATTAAGGGGATTTTTTCCAAGCTCGAGGCACATGGCGGCACCGTCGGCGTCGCGGATGAATAGCTTGCTTTTGTGGAGAAGTGGAGGCGTCCAAGTCCGTTTGCCAAGGCCTTCGTGGCGGGCAAATTCCTCGAAGCCCTTAGGGCTCGCTTTGGCAACGATCAAGCTGCCATTCCCGGTCAGGATGATCAGCTTGCCATTCGAGAGAATGAGTGAGCCGCGGAGGTCGGGTTGGGACCAGACTGTTTTACCGGTCTTGATATCGAGGCAGCGGAGAAACGATTTGATTTTCTTTTTATGGACGGGGCCGTCGAAGCCATAAAGGTGGCCTTCGTGGACTACAGGAGGGTTGATGTGGTTCTGGAATTTTTTGTTGGTCCAGATGGGCTTGGTGGAATCTAGGTTGGGATCGAAGAGGGCGGCCCCCTCACCCCACCAAGAGGAGAGATAGAGCTTGTTGCCAATGATGAGTGGGTCGGCGGAATTTTCGCCTAAGCGGGTGGGCCATGCGACTTTCCAAAGAACTTTACCATCAGCTTGCGAAACAACATGCATGATTTTATTTCCAAAAATGGCAACGGCCGCTTGACCTCGGCAGTTAAGGGGAACTGCGGCGGCATAGCCACCGGAGAATGGAGGAGAATTCCAAAGTATCTCGCCGGTATTTTTATCGAGCGCGATGCCGAAGCTGTTAGCGTTTAAGAAGAGACGATTGCCGACAATGACGGGAGCGGAGGAGAAGCCCCAAGTTGGCATTGGCGCTCTGGCAGTAGTTGCGATGTTGGTGGTCCAGCGAGCTTTGCCGTTAGCTTTATCGCGTGAGGAAACGAGGCCTTGTTTGCTGAACGTATAGAGCCACTTGTCCTCGATGACAGGTGGGGCATTGGGACCACCAGGATTGTATTTTGGAATTAAGTCCTGTGGATAGTTTTCGCTCCAGATTAATTGGCCGGTAGTGACATCGAGGCACTGGATAAGATCGTCGCCTTCAAAGTTGCCCAGTGTGTAGGCGCGATCCTCGCTCACCGCGATGCCTGAATAGCCAGTGTGAACCTTGGCTGTCCAGAGTGTATTGGGGCCTGAGGCAGGCCATTTGTGGGACCAATGGGTTTCGTGATCAAAGTTTCCATTGCCCTTGGGGCCACGCCATTCGGACCAATCGGACCAAGCCGAGAGGGTGCTGAGAATAAGGAGGAAAAGCTTCATTTTAGACGTGGGATGATGCCATGAGGTCGACTGAATAGAAAATTTAAAAGCTCGCGTTGAAAAGCGGTGGAGAGCCGCTAGGATCACGCTCAGAAAATTCGTGACATCATCTTCTCAAATCATCATCCATCGCCCGGGCTCCTTGGAAGAACTCCCCACGCACGTTTCGGGAAAAGTTTTGATTGTGACCGATCCGGGGATCGTTGAAGCAGGGCATTTCGACCGAGCTGCTGCGCTCTTGGAGGATGTGGTGGTTTTTGATCAGGTAAGGGAAAATCCAACGGAGTCCGATGTCGCACAATGCGCGAAATTTGCACGAGCAATGAGTCCGGATTTCATTGTGGGCTTGGGCGGTGGGAGTTCGATGGATACTGCGAAAGGTGCTTTATTTTTATTGAGTGGCGGTGGGGTGATGTCGGATTACCAGGGCCATGGAAAAGCGAAGGGTCCAATGTTGCCGTTCGTTGCGATCCCGACGACCGCAGGAACGGGGAGTGAATGTCAAAGTTATGCTGTTTTGTGTCGGGATGGCTCTCATGAGAAAATGGCGTGCGGTGATCCTCGCGCAATGGCCAAGGTTGTGATTTTGGATCCTGAGCTGACCGAGTCAATGCCATTGGCGGTTGCTCGACTGACCGCGCTTGATGCTCTTTCCCATTCCTTAGAAAGTGCAGTTTGTAATAACGGAACCGACAAATCAAGGGAGCTTTCATTTCAGGCTTTTAGGAATATTGAGCCGGTCATCGAAACGATTTTAAAAGGCGAGGGCTCGCTAGAGGATCGCAATCGAATGCTGGTTGGTTCGGCATTGGCGGGGAGCGCCATCGAGGCGAGCATGTTGGGTGCAGCTCATGCCGCGGCGAATCCCTTGACAGCTCATTTTGGTGTCGTCCACGGTCACGCAGTCATGTCAATGCTTCCTAGCGTGATGCGCTGGAATGCTCAGGTAGTGGGGTGCGTTTATGACGAATTGAAGCCCGGGCTTATCGATTGGGTCGAGTTTTTGTATGAGCTTGCTGAGTTGCCTCCGGTTGTGGTGCCCTCCGAAATGATCGCGCAGCTTGCGACAGAGGCGGCAAAGCAATGGACCGGGCAATTTAATCCCCGGCCGTTGACCGTGACGGATTTTGAGGTGCTCTATCGACGTGCGTTTGGTGAAAGCTGAATTGATCGTGGTGGAATTTGTGCCAGAGTGAGGACATGAAGAAGATGATCTTGGGAATGATGGCACTGTTACTGGTAGGGTGCCATGCTGACGAAAAAGGAGCGCAGAAGAAGGACCGTGATGATTGGCCGGTGGCGCGTGGAGGCGCTGGGTTGTCGGGGCAAGTTGGAGTAGGTCTACCTCCAAAGCCGGATATTAAGTGGATGGTTCAGACTGAAGGAGCAATCGTGGGAGAGACCGTGGTTTCCAAGGATATCGTGGTCTTTGGAAATAGCGCGGGGCTTTTGACGGCAGTCGATTTAAAATCCGGGAAAAAGAAATGGCAGCGAGAATTCGAGCAAAGTTTTGAGGCGGCTCCAGCAATTTTTGATGATACCATTTTCATTGGTTGTGAAGATATGAAGCTTTACGCGCTCGAGTTGGAGACAGGTAAGGATAAATGGTCAATCGAGACTGATGATAAAATTACGGCAGGAGTGAATCTTACAAAAAGTCCGGACGGGAAGGCATACTGGATTGTCATGAATGGTTACGACGGGGTCTGTCGTGCGCTGGATGCAAAATCGGGGAAAGAAATTTGGAAGCATGAGACCGAACAGCCAATTAATGGCACCCCGGCTGTCGTTAACGGAAAGTGGGTTGTTTTTGGGGGGTGTGATCACTTTCTTTACACGTTGAATTTAGCGGATGGGAAACCGTTGACTAAAGTTGAAGGCGAAGCGCCTATTGTCTCGACGGTGGGAACTGAAGGGAGTTTTGTAGCATGGGGGGATCACTCGAATAAAGTGATGGGAGCTGATTTGGCTTCAGGCGAATTGGAGTGGAAATACAGTGATCGCAAGTTTCCCTTTATGGCAGCGCCGGCAGTAGATAAGAAAAATGTTTATATAGGCGGTCGGGACAAAAAAATCCACGCAATCTCGCGTGAGAGCGGAGATGCGGTCTGGAGATTCAAGACGGGTGGGCGTGTTGAGAGTTCACCAATTCTCTTTACCGATGGTGTGGTATGTGGCTCAAGCGATGGTCGCTTGTATGCCATCGATTTAAAGAGCGGAGCCGAAGTCTGGAAAATCGATCTCGGGGAATCGCTAGTGGCTGCTGCAAGCTATGCCAAGGGAATAATCTTAATTGGAAGCGAAGATGGAACTCTTTTTGCGCTGGGAAAAAAGTAGAGTCAGACTTTTGTCTCAAGCCACCTTCCGCGAAATGCGATGACGATGAATAGGCCCGCTTGGATGAAAAGATCGATGCTCATAAAAGTCCATATTTTGATCAGGGTGAGTTCGAAGAAGGCGTCATAAACGGTTATTCCGATGATTCGAATGAGGATCAGGCAGGTAAAGGAACATGTCATAACGATGCGTGTCGCTCCGGCGCCGCGCAGGCAGGTTTTCAAGACGATAGTGGTAGCGAGCGCGGGTTGAAAAATTCCGCAAATGAAGACGAGCGGTCCGGCGACCGCAATGAGTTGGGTGGCTTGGGTGTCGGTTTCGGGGAGGATAAGACGCACGATGACTTCTGGTGCCAGGAGGAAGAAAACGCCAATTGCACTCATGAAAGCGAGAGCGAAGAGCCAGGCGGTCCGAAGAGCTTTTAGAGCCATCTTCGGATTATTAGCTCCGAGATATTGTCCGACCAAGGTGGCTGTGGCTGTGCCGATGGCAAAACCGGGAAGGAAAGAGAGTGATTCGACCCGAATAGCGATAAAGTGAGCACCAAGGGCTCCGTCGAAAGCGAGCCCGGTGATAAAGCGGAGGACGTAGGCATGGATCATCCACATGCCGAGCATTTCGACGCCCTGAGGCAATCCAACCCGGCCGATGCGCGCCATCATCTCACGCTGTGGGGTCCAATCTGCTTGTCGGAGGGTCAGGGTGATTTCTTCTGATTCGGGCTTGTGTTTTCGGCTGAGTATAACGACCACTACAAGGGTGCCGAGAAGCCAGGCGAGGAGACTTCCCCAGGCGAGTCCGGCGATACCCATACCGCCGAGAGGAGGATCTAGAAATACGAAAGCGGCACTCAAGATCATATTGCACATATTGATGAAGAGCATAATAAAGAAGGGGGTCCGGGTGTCCCCGATGGCGCGCAGGGCATTAGTGCAGGCGTAGAATATTCCGAGGAAAGGGCAGGACCAGGCGAGGATCGAAAGGTAGTTGAAGGCGTATCCTGAGGCAGCGTCCGAGAGGCCAAAAATCTTGATGATTTGGGGAAGACTAAGTCGGATGATGAGTCCAGAAAGTATTCCCATGAAGAGCCCGGCGAGGATACCTTGGACAAGGCCTTGACGTGCTTCTTCCGGTTTACGTGCTCCAGCGGCGCGCGAGACAATGGCGAGGACTCCAGTGGCGACGGCTCCTTGCAATATCATCATGAGCCACATCGCGTAGCCACCAAGGCCGAGGGCGTCCATAATGGCAACGCGGGTGTCGCCATCGGCCATGCGGGTGGCGAGGATAAGATCCACGGTATTGACCATGAAGCTTAGGATTTGTTCTAGGAGCGGCCAGATGGCGAGAGTGATCACTTGTTGTCCGAGCGACATTCGACCGAGCCGTCCGGCGAGGGTGCCGTCGACTTCTTGAATGCTGGAGCGTTGCTCGGCTTCGATGATTTTCCCAGGGCGGGCCATATTGACGCGCAGGGACATAGCTGACAGTTGGCTTGGGGGACATTTAATAAAAAGTAAAACCGCTAGAACCTCTGTTGGGTTTTAGTATTTCTTTCCGGGTTTTTTTGGCGAGGAGCCGAGGAAAATTACGATTCAACCTATCTGAGGCCCCAACCGGAAAAACTTGTTTTGGAAACAAATGAATTTCAGGACGGTTCATCGTTCGAGAGTTTTTGATGTTTTTTTTGGTTGGGTCATCTTAACTTATGGCGATGAACATGCGGGGGGAATTAATCAAAGAAGCGAGTCGGTTGATTCGTGAGGCGCGCAAGCGGTGGAATGCGCATGATAAGAACCAATCGTGTCGTCAGGCCAGAGATCGTGCTCTCGTAGCTTATGAAAAGTTGAGTAAAGAGGAGCGTAATGAGCTCCCAGAGGTCTTGAAAGTTTGGTTGCGTTACCGTAGCGAAAAGTATTTTGGGACAGGGAGAAATGGGAATGGGATGAGCTCAAAATCATCAAAAGATAAAAAGAAGGAAGCGGCTCCGAATCATGCCGTGGCGGCCCGGAAGATCATGAGTGGGGTGGGTCCGCTTTATATCCTGAGTTCTAAGAGAGGGATTTGTGGGCTCTTTTTCGGCCATCGCGTCGAGCCGTCGACTCTGCCAAAAGATAATTCGAGGGACCGCTTTTTGAATCAAGCTGAGAAGGAACTCGGTGAGTATTTCGAAGGTGATCGCGAATTTTTTGAGGTAGCGATCGACGCTCGAGGGAGCCAATTTCAGCGATTGGTTTGGCGTCAGTTGAGTGCCATTCCGTTTGGTGAAACCCGTGGGTATGGAGAAATAGCGGAGAAGGTGGAAAATCCCAAAGCGGTTCGTGCGGTCGGCACCGCAAATGGAGCAAACCCGGTTTCAATTATTGTTCCATGCCATCGAGTGATCGGGAAAGACGGCTCGTTGACTGGTTTTGGAGGAGGTTTGGAAATCAAGAAGAAGCTTTTGCAACACGAGGGGGTTTTATTGGAGGCGATCTAAGAATAAGCGTCCGATATCACTGGATTGAGCGAAGGCATAAATTTTTCGGTTGGAGGTTTTACGCAAGGATAAGGTATCGATCATCTCCGATTTGGCTTTTGCGAGGGGTTTTGGGGAATAGTTCTGCGTTCTTAAATAAGGAGGGGAAAAGTTCCGCAATTTAAGAAATTTAGGTAGTTTTGTCTTAAGCTACTCATGAGAAGTTACTTGTGAGTATTTCACTGTGTATTTTTCTAGGTTTTTTTCGAGAACCAGGTCCATTTCATAGTTGTCACGAGTTCACAATGTGTTTACATAGTGTTCATCATGAAAGCACACAATGTTCGACATGCGGTCAAGGGATTCGCCCTGATTGCCACGATATCTGTTCTTCTCCTGCTCACGATGGTGGCTGTTGCATTTCTCTCGCTTTCGGCTCTTACGGTGAAAACAAGCCGATTTGAGTGGGCACAAGAAGAGGCACGGGCAAATGCCCGCTTGGGGCTAATGATTGCAATTGGTGAATTGCAGCGAGACTTGGGCCCTGACCAGCGTATCGCGGTTAGCGCCTCACTTCTTGACAGCAACCCAGACACTTTGGCAATTGAGGGTGTTAATAATGAGAAGTGGACGGGTGTAGTCAGTTCACGTTTTGACCAAAATCAGAATGGCAGTCCCTTCACGAGGGATATGGATGATGGGGGTTTGCAGGATGCGCGGAATGGCACGAATTTCCGAGTGAGAGATCAGGTTACCAACTATCTCGTTAGCGGTAACGAGGGCGGCCGAGACAAGATGCGAGGCGCCCGCCAGT
>ERZ1048068.2444-NODE-2444-length-13066-cov-6.161402_pt1 | contig 13066 bp, 8 predicted proteins | sample MGYA00383098_ERZ1048068 | MGnify/ENA primary metagenome ERZ1048068 (study PRJEB29581, sample SAMEA5548368) | metagenome | biome: marine; feature: coastal; material: water | depth 1 m | study: Short-term variability in the microbial, nano- and picoplankton... | reverse complement strand
TGGTATAAAACACTTCTTTGGTATTGAGTAATTCGCGATGTGGCATAGACGCTGGCCGAAGAATGTTGTAATCCGAAGCATAAGCCAAAAGCTGATGTTGTAAAGGTTTATTATCCCCTATGTCTTCAACAGTTTTAAACCATATATTGTCGTAAGGTGGACTGTTTTTTACCAATTTTGACAACATATCGTCTACAGGTTTAAACTCAAAAATTTTGGGCAAAGACGCTTTGTAGCGTTTGTAGGTCGTTGGCAAAATAGTTTTAAACTTCTCTATTTGTTCTTCACTTTTAATAAGGTTTTGCGGAGGCAAAACATTGGGCATAGCAATTTGATGATCTACACCGTCTTGCACTTTTTGAAAAGATGCCGACATATTAAAAATCGCCTTTTCGTTCTGAAAAGCGACTACACGACGTGTAGTGAAACTGCCGCCATCTCTGATGATATCAACTTCGTATTTTATAGGAATACTAAGGTCTCCTCCCAAAATAAAATAGCCGTGCATAGAATGCACAAAACGATCTTCGGGAACGGTTTGATAAGCGGCATAAAGCGATTGTGCCAAAACTTGACCGCCAAAAACTCTACCCCAAGGGGCCTTGTAGTTGTTGCCAATAAAGGTGTGGTCGTTGATTTTGTTTAGTGTGATTAACTTAATGAGTTCAGAAAGGGCATTCATAGTAATTAATTTTGTGCAAAAATACGATATAAGAATTCTAAAAAAATTAAATCAACCCTAATAAAGTGTTAATTTTGTGTAACATTTTTGGATGTTTTTCGTCTTCTAGTAAATAAATTTTATGGATGTTTTTTTGATTGTTTTAGCTTCACTCTTAATGTTTCTTGGAGTTTTGGGTAGTTTTTTACCTGTGCTTCCAGGCCCAATTACAGGGTGGTTTGGATTTTTGTTGCTTTATTTTTCATCATTAACAGAGATTAGCAAAAAATTTCTGATTATAACGCTCATCATCGCAGTGTTGATCTGGGTACTGGACTATTTTATTCCTGCTATGGGTACGAAAAAATTTGGGGGCTCTAGAGCTGGAATGATTGGAACTACTATTGGTCTTTTGGTTGGATTATTTTCTCCAATCCCTGGAGGTATCATTATTGGTCCTTTTTTAGGTGCGTTTATTGGTGAATTACTCAACAACAGTGACTCTAGGACAGCACTACGCGCCGCATTTGGCTCATTCCTTGGGTTTTTGACCTCTACATTCATTAAATTTGTTGTTGCAGTCACCTATCTTGGTTTGTTTATTTCAATTCTTTGGGAACATAAATCCGCTCTAATGGGAATCTAAATTCATTTTAACAAAAAATTTTAAATACATCGCAATTAAAAAACTAAATTCACAATCAATAAAAACAATAACCTATGAACAAGTATTTTTATCTACTAATTAGCAGTCTGCTGTTGTTGTCACCTTCAGTTGATGCACAAGAAGAACCTGCTTCTGTATACGACTACAATGCTGCTTTTGGGCATGGATTCTATACCAAAAACGGAACTGCCACACGCTCTGCTAGCGGTAAACCAGGACATGCCTATTGGCAAAACAGTGCCGATTACAAAATCAACATTAGTCTTGACGAGGAAAAAAAACATTTCACTGGATCTGAAGTCATTACCTACACCAATAATAGCCCTGATGAGTTGGATTTTTTGTGGGTTCAAGTCGATCAAAACTTATTTAAAAAAGACTCTAGAGGAAATGCCATAATTCCACTAGGTGGAAGTCGAAATGGTGCTAAAGGGCAAGATTTTGATGGCGGATATGACATTGGAAAAGTTACATTAGGATACGAAAACAAAAAACAAAAAGGATCATCAAAAAATAAACGGAAAAATTCTAAAAATAGAATTTCAGAAGTCAATGCCCAATTTGATATTTCTGATACAAGAATGAAAATATACTTACCAAAGCCCCTAGCAGCTAATGGTGGTAAAGTTCATATTAATATTGATTTTTCTTTTACCTCACCAGATTATGGGTCCGATAGAATGGGTGTTTTGGAAACCAAAAATGGACGCATTTTCAATCTGGCACAATGGTACCCGAGAATGTGTGTTTATGATGACGTTTCGGGCTGGAATTCATTGCCTTACCTAGGCGCTGGAGAGTTTTATTTAGAATATGGAACATTTGATGTTCATATTAACTCACCAGCCGACCATCTTGTCGTTTGTTCAGGTGAGTTACTCAATCCAGAGGAGGTGTACACTGGTACTCAACTCGAACGTTTAGAAAAAGCAGCATCGAGTGACGAAACTGTTATTATCCGCTCCGCTGAAGAAATCAATGATCCAAACTCTAGACCACAAGGTAAAGACCGATTGACATGGAAATTTAGAATTGAAAATTCAAGAGACGTCGCTTGGTCATCATCAAAAGCATTTATCATGGATGCGGCACGCATCAACTTGCCTAGTGGAAAAAAATCCATGGCCATGTCTGTCTACCCTGTAGAAAGTAATACTATGGATTCATGGGCACGCTCAACAGAATACACAAAAGCATCTATAGAGCATTATTCCGAAAAATGGCTAGAGTACCCCTACCCAGCAGCTATAAATGTTGCTGGCAACCAAGGTGGTATGGAATATCCTGGAATTGTATTTTGTAGCTGGAAAAGTAAAAATGAGGCCTTGTGGGGTGTGACAGATCACGAATTTGGCCACATTTGGTTCCCTATGATTGTAGGATCAAATGAACGCCTACATGCGTGGATGGATGAAGGATTCAACACCTTTATAAATTCGCTTAGTACCGATGCATTTAATAATGGAGAGTACAAAGAACGCAAACGAAATATGCACCGTTTTTCATCTGTGTTGGTCAACGACAAAATGGAACCTATCTTTACAACCCCAGACAACATGAAAGAACGAAATATTGGTCTTTTGGCTTACTACAAACCAAGTGCTGGGCTAGAAATGTTACGGGAGCATATACTTGGAGAAGAGCGTTTTGATGAGGCCTTTACAGCATACATCAAGCGGTGGGCCTACAAACATCCAACTCCAGATGATTTTTATAGAACCATAGAAAATGTAAGTGGTGAAGAACTCAGTTGGTTTTGGCGCGGATGGTTTATTCATAATTGGAAACTCGATCAAGCCATAAAACGCATAAAATATGTAGATGGTGATCCAACAAAAGGTTCAATTGTAACCATCGAAAATTTACAACAAATGCCGATGCCAGTTACCTTGGAATTTACCACCGAGAGCGGCACAAAAATAAGGCATACATTACCAGTAGAAATTTGGAAACGCAATAAAAAATGGACCTTCAAATACGATTCGACAGAACCTCTAAAAAGTGTTGTAATTGATCCGGATTATGTATTACCAGATGTGAACTCTAGCAACAACCGATGGACTCCTGAAATTGCCGCTGAAAATGCAGAAGATTTATCGCCATATATTGGGGATTACAGCTCAGCCGCATTTCCAATGGTCATCAATATTTCTGAAAAAAATGGCGAATTGGTAGCTACCGCTGAGGGACAGCCCGCTTTACCTCTCACCAACGACGGTGGCGGTAAGTTTATCTCAGATGAAGCCGGTCTTGAAATGCAATTCAACAGCGAAAAAACAAGTTTTGAATTGAATATTGGCGGACAAGTTTTTGAATTCTCTAAACAAGAATAACAACAAAATAATTGCTTTAAAAAAACCCACTAATCAGTGGGTTTTTTTTGTTGTAAAACGAAATTAATGTGTGTTTTTCTTTATATTTATAACCTAATTATAAATTAACCAATACAATGAAAAAACACATATTTCTAACTTTAGTAGCCGTACTTACACTTTCGTGTACAAACACTCAAAAGCAAGAACCTGTTCAAAGCCAAATAGGATTTGAAGTTGCTGAAGACGGTACCAAAATTCCTCTTTACGCAGGTGCATTATCAACCGTAGAGCTTTGGGAAAAATACATCAAAGCACACAATGATAGAGATTTAGACGCCATTCGTGAGATGAATGCTGAAAATTTTAAAGCTTATGGTCCAAATGGAGAAATTATTGATGGCACAGATGCACACATTGAATTTTTGGCAACTTGGTTTGAAGCAGCGAATCCAGTATGGAAGTCCAATTATTTTATTGCCAATGAGTTTACAAACCAAAAAGATAAGCTTCGCAAATGGGTAACCTCTGGACATGATGTTAGCATGAGTGTTGAGGGTGAAACAATCGAAGTCGGTCAAGTTCATGATGCACTTATCGTAGATGGCAAAATTCAAATGTTTTATGTTTATGAGATTGCCAAAGCATCAAGTGAAGAAGAATAAAACGATCGTTGAGGTCCAACTACAAAACGTCTCAGAAATGAGGCGTTTTTTTTTATAAATCTATCTTAAAATTTAATCTAAAAACTACTGCTTTAGTTATTTTTACACGTCAAAAAAAATGGTGAGGTGAAAAATGCTAAAATTAATATCGTTTGGTTGAAACGTGATTTGCGCACACAAGATCACGAACCGTTACATTTTGCCGAAAAAGCAAAGATACCTTATCTTATTATCTACATTTTCGATGCTGATTTAATCCATCATCCAGACACCAGCATACGGCACCTGCAATTTGTTTATCACTCCATTAAAATCATCGATAAAAAGCTTGAGCCATTCAATAAATCTGTTTCTACATTTTATGGAAAGTCTCTAGATATTTTTGAATTTTTGCAAACACAATTTAATATTGAAACGCTTTTCAGTCATAACGAAAGTGGTATTGAAAAATCATGGATTCGAGACAAAAGCATTTCAAAATTCTGTAAAAAAAATAAAATTACATGGCACGAATCACAACAAAATGGTGTGGTTCGTGGGCTCAAAAACCGAGCAAATTGGGCGAAACTTTGGAACAGTTTTATGGCCATGCCACTGATCCAAAATGAATATAGCCAAACGCCAAAAATTGATTTTTCTCATCCCTTTAAATTGTCCAAAAAACTTCAAAAAAAATTTGACCACTATCCTAAATTCTATCAACCTGCTGGAGAGCATATGGCATGGCGCTATTTGGATTCATTCCTAATGGAAAGGGGTTTTAATTACCAAAAACACATTTCTAAACCCACCGAAAGTAGAGTCAGTTGTAGTCGTGTTTCACCTTTTTTGAGTTGGGGGAATTTGAGTGTACGGCAAGTGTTTCAATATGTTAATATGCATCCGAATGCTCAAAAAAGAAAGCGTGTATTCTCGGCTATGCTTACAAGATTGCACTGGCATTGCCATTTTATTCAAAAGTTTGAAATGGAATGTAGCTATGAAACACAATACATCAATGCTGGTTATGAATTATTGGAACGAAATTCTGATGCTGTACATTTAAAAGCATGGAAAATGGGTGCCACAGGTTTCCCATTAATTGATGCCTGTATGCGTGCATTGGAACAAACAGGATGGATCAATTTTCGAATGCGAGCACTTCTGGTTTCATTTTTAACGCTTAATTTGGATCAAGACTGGCGTGAAGGCGTATACCATTTGGCACGATTATTTTTGGATTACGACCCTGGTATTCATTATCCGCAATTTCAAATGCAAGCTGGAACAACAGGGATCAATACGATTCGATTGTACAACCCCGTAAAAAACTCAATAGAACAAGACCCTCAGGGCATTTTTATAAAAAAATGGGTGCCAGAACTTAAAAATGTCCCCAAAGAATACATCCATGAACCCTGGAAAATGAGCCCTATGGAACAAGAATTTTGTGGTGTTGTACTTGGGAAAAACTATCCTCTTCCAATTGTAAATCTTGAAGAAAGTGCACGTGCTGCACGCATAAAAGTATGGGGACACCGTAAACACCCACTAGTGCAAAAAGAAAATAAACGAATTTTAGAAAAACACGTCAAAAGACGTTAATTAGAAGATATAAAAAAAGCCCTCCGTTTTACAGGAAAGCTTCTCACTGGTTTTGTCACAAACCACGGGTAATCAAATGATTACCTCAACACAACGCATTTAAATACTTTTGTGTTCTGCTAAAAGTACTTTGCGGTCTGGACGGGACTCGAACCCGCGACCCCCTGCGTGACAGGCAGGTATTCTAACCAACTGAACTACCAAACCGTTGCTTTATAGCGATTGCAAATATACATTGCATTTTTAATACGACAAATGTTTTTTATTTATTTTTTATAAAAATTTGTAGCGTTTTTCGAAGAATGTAATCATGATTTTTTCAAATCCTTGACGCACATCTACAGGGACATAATTTATTTTGTATTGATCACATTTTTGCTTCAATAGTCGAAAAAAATTCGCCATTGCAGCAGTATAATTTTCTTGTATGGCTTCCGGAAAAAGATCGATAGAAACTCCTGTTTCAACATCGACGAAATGTTTTGGTGTGTTGCTAAACGCAAAATCAAACTCTGTTTTTTTGTCATAAACATGAAAAAGAATCAATTCGTGCTTGTTGTATTTCAAATGACTAAGGGCCTCAAACAGTTGTTGGGATGCTTTGTCCGACTGAAACATATCCGTAAACAAAATAATCATGGAACGACGGTGCATTTGTTCGGCAATTTGATGCAAGACCTCATAAGTTTTGGTTTTCGCTTTTTTGGGTGTCGATGATGTAAGGTCGTTCAATTTTGTAAATAACATCTGAAAATGACGTTCATTTCCTTTTTCAGGGGCATAAAAATCATATTCATCGTCGTATAAACTAAGACCAGCTGCGTCGCGTTGCTTTTTAAGAATTTGAAGCAATACTGCCGAAGCCAATGCCGAAAACTCAACTTTGTTGTAGTTCAGGGCAGAGTGATCTTTTTTGTTGGGATAATACATTGAAGCGCTTTGATCGACAATAATATGACAACGCATATTGGTTTCTTCATCAAAACGTTTGGTGTACAATTTGTCTGTTTTGGCAAAGAGTTTCCAATCGATATGACGGGTGCTATCGCCATTGTTATAGATTTTATGTTCGGCAAATTCTGCCGAAAATCCATGAAATGGACTTTTATGCATACCAGAGATAAAGCCCTCAACAATAGATTGAGCCAATAGTTCAAACTCAGAAAATTGAGTACTACTTTGAAAATGATTTTGAAAACTCATTATCCTCTAAACTAAAAAAGGTTCGCCACATGGACAAACCTTTTTATATTAAATATTTATAAGCAGATTACAGCAACGCATCAATCGCATCGGTGTAACTTGCTTTTGGTGCAACGCCAACTTGACGCCCAACAACTTCTCCATTTTGGAATACCAATACTGTAGGAATGTTTCGTACACCGTATTTTGCAGCAAATTCTTGATTTGCATCAACATCGACTTTACCAACAACGGCTTTATCGGCATACTCAGTACTGATTTCATCGATGATAGGACCTACCATACGACAAGGACCGCACCACGCTGCCCAAAAATCAACCAAAACTGGTTTGCTGCTGTTCAATACTGTTTTTTCAAAATTTGAATCTGTTATTTCTAGTGCCATAAGATTTAGTTTAATTATACCTGCAAATTTAGTCAAAAAAATGAGTTATGAGGCGTAAGCACAATTTGTTTTTCTTATGCTTAAATTGACAAAGTTGATGTTTCTAATTTAGTTTATAAAAAATATCTTGATTTTGAAGTTCATTCAAAAGTTCTTGAGAGATTTGTACTTTTTGTTTTCTGCTCTTAAGTTCTACTTTCAATTCATCATCATCATCGTAGACAACAAAATTTAGGTTATGTTTTCCCTTATGCATTTTTAATAGATCCTTAAGTTCTAAGATCTTTTGTTCTGTCAACCCCTTAATATTCAATTGAATCGATAGTTTTTTAGCATAGGCATCCATCACATCATGCAACAATTGAAAATTGTTGAATTGCAAACGTGGCTCACCTTTTTTGCCCGTTTCTCTGTTGGTCCATCCTTCGCGTACAAATGCACGAACGTACACAAAGTTGCTGATCATCAAAAAATGTCTGAACTTGAGGTATTCTTCACCAAAAATTCGAAACTCATGGCTGTTGGTATAATCTTCAATGGTGAAACTCGCCCAACCTTTACCTTGTCTGCTTACGCGGTGTTGGACATCGGTTACTACGCCGCCAAATGTAATTTCTTTGTTGATGAGTGGGGTCATGTTCTGAAAATACGCAACAGTTCCATTACAGAAATTTTGCATTTCTATTCTGAAATCATCCAATGGATGACCTGAAATATAGATGCCTACAACTTCTTTTTCGCGTGCCAATTTCTCCATCGTTCCCCATTGTTCACATGCTGGTAGTTCGGGTTCTGGAAATTGTACTTCGCTCGCTTCACCAAATAAACTAACCTGAGCAGAATTTTTATTTTCTTGGTATTTGTTGGCAAATTTTATGGTTTTCTCTAAAAACGTTACCCCATCGCCTTCATCGTAAAAATACTGAGCACGGTGGGTATTTGAAAAACAATCGAAACTTCCAGCATTGGCCAAATTTTCAAATGCTTTTTTGTTGGCCGCACGCAAATCTATTCGTTTGGCCAAATCAAATATAGATCGGTATGGTCCTTCGCTTTTGCGTTCTTCTACAATGGTTTTAACTGCACCATGCCCTACCCCTTTGATGGCACCCATACCAAAGCGAATGGCGTTGTCTTTGTTGACTGAAAATTTATAATAACTTTCGTTGACATCTGGCCCCAAAACCTTCAATTTCATACGTTTGGCTTCTTCCATAAAAAAGGTGACTTGCTTGATGTCGTTCATGTTGTTGGACAGTACAGCCGCCATATATTCTGCGGGATAATGCGCTTTGAGGTAGGCCGTTTGATAGGCAATCCACGCATAACAAGTAGAATGCGATTTGTTGAAAGCATAACTAGCAAATTTCTCCCAATCGGTCCAAATTTTTTCTAATTTTTCTGTGGCCAAACCTTTGGCCGTTGCTTGAGCAATAAATCTTGGCTTCATTTTGTCCAAAACGGTCTTTTGCTTTTTCCCCATCGCTTTTCGCAGAACGTCGGCCTCACCTTTGGTGAAATCGGCCAATTTTTGCGACAGCAACATCACTTGCTCTTGATACACCGTAATCCCATAAGTCTCTTTCAGATATTCTTCCATTTCTGGAAGATCATAAGAGATCTCTTCATCGCCGTGTTTTCTCCGGATAAAACTAGGAATATATTCCAAAGGTCCAGGGCGGTACAGTGCATTCATGGCAATTAAATCGGCAAAAACTGTGGGTTTCAAATCCCGCATATGCTTTTGCATTCCGGGTGATTCATATTGAAAAATCCCTACCGTTTCACCTCTTTGAAAAAGTTCATAAGTCGCCACATCATCCAAAGGAAAATTTTCAGGATCTAATTCAATGCCATGCTTTGCTTTAACAATTTTGACGGTATCTTTGATGAGCGTTAAGGTTTTTAAGCCCAAAAAATCCATTTTCAATAGCCCTGCATCTTCTACCACCGAATTGTCAAACTGAGTGACATACAGTTCTGAATCTTTTGCCGTAGCAATGGGTACATAATTGGTGATATCCCCAGGGGTGATGATGACCCCACAGGCATGAATCCCTGTATTTCTAAGCGATCCTTCCAATACTTTAGCTTGATTTACTGTTTCAGCTTCCAAATCATCGCCCTCAGAAATGTTCAAGAGTTGATTGATGAGTTCCATATCTTCGGCACGAAACTTTTGTTTCAAAACTTTTTCGTCTTCACCAAAAATTTTATTGAGTTTAGACATGTTGGGGACGAGCTTCGCTATGCGGTCGGCATCCCCAAGCGGCAAATCCAACACACGAGCGGTATCTCTAATCGAGGATTTGGCCGCCATCGTACCATAGGTTACAATTTGTGCCACTTGGCTTGATCCGTATTTTTTGATGACATAATCCATCACACGACCACGGCCTTCGTCATCAAAATCAATATCAATATCGGGCATACTCACACGATCTGGATTCAAAAAACGCTCAAAAAGTAAATCGTACTTTATGGGGTCTATATTGGTAATCCAAAGGCAATAGGCCACCACAGATCCTGCGGCAGATCCACGGCCTGGCCCTACAGAAACATCCATATTTCGCGCTTCGCGAATAAAATCTTCAACAATTAGGAAATACCCTGGATAACCCGTCTTTTCGATGGTTTGAAGTTCGAAATCTAAGCGTTCTTTGATGTCCTCAGTAAGAGTTCCATAACGCTTTTTGGCACCTTCGTAAGACAAATGACGGAGGTACGCATTTTCACCATGATTTGTGCCCTCAGTAGCATCGGAAGGGTGTTCAAATTCTTTAGGAATTTCAAATTTTGGAAGTAATACTTCCCTAGCCAATTCAAAAGGTTCTATTTTCTCGACAATACTTTGAATGTTTAGTATGGCCTGAGGCACATCAGCGAAGAGTTGTTTCATCTCATCTGCCGACTTGAAATAGTACTCTTGGTTGGGTAAACCATAGCGATAGCCCCGACCACGACCAATGGGTGTCGCTTGTTTTTCGCCGTCTTTGACGCACAACAAAATATCGTGGGCATTGGCCTCGGTTTGGTCAATATAATAAGTGTTGTTTGTCGCCAATAGTTTAATCTTATGCTTTTCAGCAAAGTTGATTAGAACTGCATTGACATGGTCTTCGTCTTGTTGACCATGACGCATCAACTCAATGTAAAAATCTGCTCCAAATTGATTTTTCCACCACAACAGTGCTTCTTCCGCTTGATGCTCACCAACATTTAGAATTTTGGACGGTACCTCGCCATATAAATTACCAGATAGTACAATCAAATCATCTTTGTATTGTTCGACAATTTTGCGGTCGATACGCGGCACATAATAAAAGCCGTCGGTAAACGCCATGGAAGACATTTTGACCAAATTTTGATAACCCTTTTTGTTTTTGGCTAAAAACACCACTTGATAGCCGTTATCTTTTTGTGATTTGTTGCTGTGGTCTTCACAAACAAAAAATTCGCAACCCACAATGGGTTTGATGGGTTTATGATGAAAAATCTCGCCTGCGGCTTCGGCTTCTTGTTTGCGTTGTGCCAAAGACTTGTTGTGTAGCCCAATTTCTTTCACAAAATGAAATGCACCCATCATATTGCCATGATCGGTAAGGGCAACGGCAGGCATCCCCGCTTCTGCAGTGGCTTGAACCAATTTTTTTATACTGATGGTCGATTGTAAAATCGAAAATTGAGAATGGTTATGTAAGTGCACCACTGGAGCATCAGCCAATTCAGTCGAAATTTCGCTGGTGGTTGGTGGTGTCGTTTGTTCTTGTTGTTTTGTTTGTTCAACAAGTTTAGCAGCGGCCTTTTTTAGGTTGACATGCTTGAGCCCCAATGGCGCAACAAGATCAGGGTTTTGGGCTTGAAATTGTGAAACATAATCGGGGGCAGCTTGCAACTGGTCTGCGGTATAAATGCCTTGACGCAAGAGCTCCAAAAAACAACGTGTGGTGGCCTCGACATCAGCGGTGGCATTGTGGGCTTCCGCAAAGGGCGTGTCAAACAATTTTTGGTGCAACTCCGTAAGCGTAGGCAATTTGAATTTGCCGCCACGACCTCCTGGCAACTGACAAAGACTTGCTGTGGTTTCGGTACAAGTGTCCAATACCGGCATGCTGTTGAGCGGCGTGTCGACCTGCATGCGGTGGTATTCGCAGCCCATAATATTGAGGTCAAACCCCACATTTTGCCCCACCACAAATTTGGCTTTGGCCAATGCAGTGTTGAATTTTTCGAGCACTACAGCCAACGCTTCCCCTTGTGCTGCAGCCAATGCTGTAGAAATCCCATGAATCTGTTCGGCATCGTAGGGAATATTGAATCCCTCTGGACGAACAAGAAAATCTTGATGCTCGATACAGTGGCCCATAGCGTCGTGTAGTTGCCATGCAATTTGGATACAACGCGGCCAATTGTCGGTATCCGTGATGGGTGCTTTCCATCGCTTAGGAAGCCCTGTGGTTTCGGTATCAAAGATTAAATACATGCAGAATTTTGTGCTTAAAATAGAACTCTAAATATAGTATTATTTTAAGCGGTTGGGGATGGTTTTTTTTAAGGATTTATAAACAATTAAAAAAGTTGCTTAAAAATGTGACTTTTTACAAAACTATGGGTCTATAGTGTTGAGGGGGTTGTACTGTAGTATTAAAATTTAAATTTATGAAACAAATTATAATTGTGTTATGCCTTACACAATGTTTAAACTCTTATAGTCAAAATAAAACTGAAATGGCAATCTATAATATAAGTATAGGCTCCTTTGCTGGAGTTGTCGGAGCAATAATTAACAAAAAGCCAAATGAAAAAACAGGCAAGGTTTTTTTAAAAGGATTTTTACAAGGGGGAGTAGGCGGATATTTGGTTTATGAAAGTAAAAACTTTATTCTCAAAGTTTCAGATAATAATAAACTAGAATATTCTTGGGGTGCAAAATTTATAAACTCAATAGGGTCATCAATAATTGAAAATGCATCATTGAATCAAGATTTTTGGAATATTTGGCACTTTAACATTGGATTTAATCTAATAGAAGTTCACACAAAAAATAAAATTAAAATTAAATATAAAATTATGCCTGTTGCTTTATTACTTACAGGAATTTATGCATACGGCAACAAATTTGAATTAGAAAAGAGTTTAAAAACGGGTGAGATATTATTTTCTGTATCTAAGAACTTTAAACACGCAGGCGCAACGTGGGGGAAACTTATTTTGATAGATGAATCATGGTTAGACAAAAACGATCTCATAGCTCATTAAATAATACACTCTTATCAATACGAAGATTTTAATTTTGTTAATACGTTTATCAATAAACCAAAATTAGAATTATTAAACAAATCAAAACTTGGTGAAAAACTGAATAATTTCTTTTACTTTGATCTTCAGGCACCAATTTTTGGTGGCTTGTATTTATTAGAAAAAGGGGGGGGATAACTATTACGATAATTTTTTCGAATATGAAGCGGGGTTCTTTTCTAACACTTTACGTCTTGCTGACTAAAATTTCAATTGGAGTTAGGGGTTGAATACCACCTACTCCGTATACCTTAAATTATAAAACACCCCTTCCGAAAAGTTTAAATATTT
>ERZ1048068.2443-NODE-2443-length-13081-cov-5.305389_pt1 | contig 13081 bp, 26 predicted proteins | sample MGYA00383098_ERZ1048068 | MGnify/ENA primary metagenome ERZ1048068 (study PRJEB29581, sample SAMEA5548368) | metagenome | biome: marine; feature: coastal; material: water | depth 1 m | study: Short-term variability in the microbial, nano- and picoplankton... | reverse complement strand
TTAAGGATAATTACTTAGGCCATTGGGCAAGTGATTCAATTGAAGTTCTTGGAGATTATGCTGAAGATGGAAATTTATGGGATGAGATTCAAGATGAAAAGACTAAATGGAAGAATATCAGTGCTCCAGTGTACAAAGCTTTGTTTGAAAACAATGCATGGTACAAAGAAAAGATGGATGAAAGGCTAAGAAAACATACACACACCTTTTTATATACAGACCAGAAAAAAGTTTTAACTGAAGTATTTCCAGAAGCGATGATGGAAGGTAAACTAAGAGAAAAATATGATTTTGTAGAAAAAGAAGCTAAAGTTTTTACCTTTGATGATTTAGTATTCAAACCACATCGTATTGGAGCAGGTCATGTTCAAGCAAAACACACTTTTAAGAATGGTAATTCTGTTTCTGTGGTTGGTGGTGAGATGTTAAATGGTAATGGTGTAGACACATGGGAAATTGGGATTCTAGATGGAAAAGATAATGTGATAGAAACCATAGATTTTGCCGATAAAGATGAAATTAACGAGGTATTATTCCTGAATTTTAAATAAAAAATTATGATGGATAACTACACTGCCACAGGCATTGCTGAAGGATGGATTCCATGCAACGATGAAGATAGAGTAATCGAAGCATGGCAACATCTTCATGACACTGGACTAGCTTACAATTTACAAGGTTGGTTTGGAAGGACTGCTACAAGTTTATTACAAGCAGGAATAATTTTAAATAAAAAATTATGAATTACAAAGTAACTTTATATTATGGTGGGGAGTCACCTGATGAAGTCATCTGGACATCAGGACTTGATGAAGCTAGGGCTCTTTGCGATAGGGCTGAACATTCTGTCATTGAATACAAAGGTAGAATAATCGAGTAAAGGAACGCATGGTGCATGGCCAGTTCGATTCTGGCCGTTCCACGACATAAGTCACATAATTAAATTAAATAACAAATGAGTAAAAAACTATCTACTTGGGAAAAGCAAGTAAAAAAAGATGGAGGTCTGACTTCACATTGGGAAAAGAAGATTTCTAAATCATTGGTAGGTAAGAAAATCACAAAAGTTCAATACCTATCTAACGATGAAACAGGTGAAAACTATTGGAGCAATAGACCTGTAGCAATTCAACTTGATAATCAGTATTGGTTAATTCCAATGTCTGATGATGAAGGTAATAATGGTGGGAGTATGGCAGTTTCTTTTATGAAGGGACTTACAACTATACCTACATTACAAATTAACGATAAATACTTAGAGTAATTATGAGCAAATCAAAACAACAATTGGAAGATGATTTTATTAATGAATTCACTCCATCAAATTTAATCGAGAAAATCTCATTGACATTTGGCGATAGACACGAACACATGAGTTTTGATGATTTTATGCCTATGAAAAAACACATGAAAAAATGTGAAGACATAATAATTGAATCAATTAAAAAGAAAAAATCATGAATGAACACACAGACCAAGAAATAGTAGATGTACTATTTAGTGACTTTCCGAAAGTCGGAGAGCAAATATTAGAATTTTTAGATAATCAAAACTAAAATTATGAATGTAAAAGAATTAATTAAACAACTTGAAAATCTTCCACAAGATTTACCTATTAGAGTTATAAATACTGAAAAAAATGTTAAAGCATTTGAAAATGAATGGGTATATGAATTAGAGTATTCAAAAAAAGGGGAATCGGGTTTTGAATATTGTGGAGAAGTTAGATTACTAACCACAGAGTAAAGAGCCACATGGTGTAACAGAAGGTTCGATTCCTTCTGGCTCACGACAATAATGTCATTAACTTAAATTAAATAATATGAATGAATTAATTGCTCAACTTGAAAAAGACAAAGGGCAGGTATTAAAAGAAAACAGAGAATTTAAGAATCAAATCAAAAGATTAATAAATTTTGTAATTGATGAAAAACATTCTCAAGATGATCAGTCAAAAGATTATTTGTCTGATGGAGAAATTTTAAACATAGTAATAGATAATTTAAAAAAATATGCCTAATCATGTACGCAATTCAATATCTGTCGAAGCAGAGTACACAGATATACTTAAAAAGATTTCTAAAACTGGTTTGTTAGAGTACATCAAACCAATGCCAAAGTCACTTGATGTTGCTGATGTTTCAGACTCTTGTATAAAGAAAGCTAGAGAATGGAAATCAGATGATATTGAAAGTCAAATTAGAAACAAAAAACTATGCGACTTTAATGAGAAGTTTCATGGCCACAGAACATGGTACAACTGGAGAATAGATCACTGGGGAACAAAATGGACTGACTATGAAACAGAGTACAAAGAATATGACTCTGGTGCAACTTACACATTTTCAACTGCATGGGCTCCACCGAGCACAGAAATAATGATGCAATTAGCTAAGATTATTCCTGATTTAGACTTCATTTGGGAAGAGGAACAAGGATTTGGTGAACACATTATTTATAAAGATGGTGTCATTGTTCATCATCAAGAATGGGATATTCCTGATTTTTTAGAAATTGAAGAACTGGATGATGTGTATTATCTTACAGAACCATACAACTATATAGGTGAAATATTTCCAGCAGGTTATTATGCTGAATACGATATTCATTCTTATCTAGGCGAGACTCTTGCAGAAGCAAAAGCTACACAAAAAGAATTCAAAGCTTTACTAGGTTTTGAGAAACAATAGGCCATGAAAAAGAAAAGACAATATAGAAGTAATCAAGGCCGTAGTCCACAAAGAGAAAACGAGACATTTAAGTTATTAAAAGTAACATGTATAATTCTTTTATGTCTTGTTTTATTATTAACCTTAACAAAGATATTATTATGAATTATAGAAAAGACAACATAGAATTAATAGGAAAAAATTTAGAATTAGAAGGTCAAATTATAGAACTTAAAAAAGTTCTGGTAATATGTGCAAGTGAAAGGGATTTTTATAAAACAAAACTTTCTCAATGCAATGAATGGGGTGGAAGTGAAGAGTATTTGACTGGAAAAGCATCATTAAACAAACTAATTCCAGTGCTTGGAATTGATAAAAAATTAAACTAAATTTGAATTCCTATGTACATAATTGATCCAGAATTAGAAGAACTTTATGAAACACAATTTTTGTTTGTTTAGATAGTTACTTGGTTGTAACCGATCCTTACCCTCTAGTGAAAGCTAGGGGGATTTGGTGGTAGAAACCTTAATTAAATTAAATGAAACGAGACATTTTTGAGTATTATGCTCATTCAATAGCAAAACAATTTCACATAAGTTTAGATGAATTGTTTACTCAAACTAAAACAAGTCATATTGTAGATGCAAGACAATTACTTTATTTCCTTTGTATAAAAAGAAACTTCAAAAAAAGCTATATTCAAACTTTTTTAAAAGAACATGGATACACTGCATCTCATTCCACAATAACGTATGGAATAGAACAGGCAGAAAAACTTATTCAGCATGATCCAGACTTTGCATCAATGATAAAAAACATACAAGACAATGATAATTGAAGAATTATATTATTTGTTTGAAGAAGCTTTAAAAGACAGGAAAGCTATTGAAACTAAAACTAAAAAAATGCATTCTGTTATAGCTAATGGAATTAAGATTCAAAAGTTTTCTGATCGCATAGAAATTCTTAATATGGGTAAGGGTGGTGATTATTTTAAAGAATGCACACTTGAAGAATATGATTTTTTTTACGATGAAGGTTGGGAAGTTGGTTGTTATAAAGTAAAGATTAATAACTGCTTACATAAATTAAAGATTATTGAAGAAAATATAAAGACTGAAGTAAATACAAGAAAGAACGATAAGCATATTCAAAATTTAAAAACTAGAAGAGAAAATATTCTTCAGAAATACACAATAAATAAAAATAAATTAAATCAAATCAAATCAAATCAAAATGGAAAATTATTTTAAAAAGTTGTCAGCCATCAACGTAAAAGGAATGGCAGAAAAAAAGGGAAACTTTAATTACTTATCATGGGCAAACGCATGGTCACTTATTAAAGAGTCTTATCCTGATGCACAAAGAAAAGTTTATGAATCAGAACAAACAGAGTTACCTTATTTTACAGATGGCAAAACTGCTTCAGTAAAAGTTGGAATAATGGTTAATGGTATAGAACACATTGATTATTTACCAGTAATGGATTACAGAAACAATTCAATTCCTATAGCTAAAATTACATCTATGGATGTTAATACTGCCATACAAAGGTCAACTGCAAAAGCTATTGCTATGCATGGATTAGGTATAGCTATATTTAAAGGGGAAGATTTAGTTAATATTGCAAGTCCTAAAGCTAACATACCTAAGGAAGCTAAGAAAGAGATTACATACACTTTGAAGGTAGGGGGCGATAATTGGGAAAAAGTGCTTAATTACATATCTAAAAAGCGAGGAGATGGATTAGATAAAATAATTCAAACTTTATCTACTAAATATAAAATTTCTTCTGAGGTTAAAAAAGAAATAGCTAAAAAAATATAATATGGCTGAATCTACAAAACAAATTATCAGTAATTTAACTGATGATAATAAATATTATGGGGAGTATGGGCAACAATATTTGTCAAACTCCGACATACTTAACCTGCTTAAGTTTCCAGAGAAATTTAAAGTTCCACAAGCTAAAACAAAAGCTATGGTAGAGGGAAGTTATTTTCACACGGCAATATTGGAGCCTAATAAAATTGAAGACTTCAAAATTATTGATGTAGCCTCTAGATCCACAAAAGCTTACAAAGAAGCTTGTGGGGAAGGTGAAATATTATTACTACAAAAAGAAAAGCTTCATCTTGATAGTTTAATTGACAAGATGCAGTCAAACTTAGAGATGTTTGATGAAATATATAAAGAAGGAAACCAATACGAAATTCCACAAATTTGTGATATAATGGGAAATACTTGGAAAGGTAAAGCTGATATTGTTACAGATGAATTTGTCATTGACATCAAGACAACTAATGATATTTCTAAATTCTATTGGAGTTGTATGAATTACAATTATGATTCTCAAGCTTACCTGTATCAAAGGTTTTTTAATAAACCACTTAGATTTTATGTAATAGATAAACAATCGTTTCAGCTAGGTATCTACGACTGCTCGCCAAACTTTATAGAGGGTGGTAAAAACAAAGTAGAAAAAGCAACTGAAGTGTATAATAAATTTTTTAGTAATGAAAAAACTCATAACATACATAACTATATCCATAAAGAAATTCTTTAAGGAATTTAGTCCGGTAAAAACAACAAGAAAAGGAGTAATGTGGGTGGATGTTCCAAACACCTGCACCTCTAGGTTAGAGAAAGATTTTATTCTCTATGACACACTAGAAAGATTGGAACAAAAAATTAAAATAATAAAGTAATGGCAGAAAAGTATGTACACCCTAATGGTAGTGGTTCTTTGTTTAAGAACAGCTATAAGGAAAAACCAAATCAGCCTGATTACAAAGGAACAATTACGTTACCTGATGGATCAGAAAAAGAATTAGCTGGTTGGAAAGGAACAACTCAAGGAGGAGATGTTAAACTTTCAATTAAAATTAGTGACAAGTATGTTAAACCTCAGTCGAATGATGCTAATCAAAGCAAATCATCTGAGGATTTATTTTAACTAACTAAGCATCAAATCAGGTTGCCCCAAACGTATATACAGGTGGCTGATTTACTGACGAGTAATTGAGGTTCGAGTCCTCTTTTGATGCCAATTTAATCAAACAAACAAATGCAAATAACAATATTTAAGGACATAAAGGTTACCTCCCAACCTTTTTATAGAGATGTCCATGTTATTCTTAAAAGAATACAGGAGGGAGCATCTAAAGACTTAGTAAAAAAAATAAGAGCAGAAAAAAACAAAGAAGCCAGGAATTTGTTAAAGCAAAAGCTTCCCGCAGTTTGTTTTAGTGGCAAGTTTACTAAAAGAAATGATAAATCTTTACAAGAACATAGCGGGTTATTGTGTTTAGATTTTGATGGTTATGCTACAACTAAAGAGATGTTGTCTGACAAAGAAAAACTTACTAAAAACAAACACATTTATAGTGTATTTGTTTCTCCAAGTGGCAAAGGATTAAAAGCATTGGTGAGAATACCTGCTGATCCAGAGAATCATGTCAATTATTTTGTAAGTATCCAGAATAATTTGAAGTCAACTCATTTTGATAAAACCTGTAAAAATATTTCAAGGGTTTGTTATGAATCATACGATCCATTAATTTACATCAACGAACAATCTAGTACATGGGATAAAATTGAAGAAGAGCAGTACACTGAGGTTACTAAAAACATAGACATTCCCACTATTCCAATTACAGATGAAAATAAAATTGTAGATATTTTAAAAAAATGGTGGGAAAAAAAATATCCTATGGTTGAAGGGCAACGAAATCATAATGTGTTTGTTTTAGCTTCAGCATTTAATCGTTTTGGTGTTTCTAAAACTTTAGCTGAGTATGTCATGAATAGTTTTTCATCTCAAAATTTTAAACAAGGAGAAATAAAAAGAACTATAAATTCAGCTTATCAAAACGTACAAGACTTTGGCACACAATACTATGAAGATGAAGACAAGGTTAATTTAATTAAAGCTAAATTAAAAAGAGGAGTGCCAAAAAAAGAGATCCGATCTCAATTAGAGGAAGAAAGTATTGAGGTCGGCACAATAGATAATGTAATTCATAGGCTTGAAGATGAACAATCAAATCAAAAATTTTGGTCTGTTTCTGAAAAGGGTGTTGTTAAAATAATACACATATCGTTTAAACACTTTCTGGAAGAGCATGGATTTTATAAATTTAATCCAGAAGGAAGTAAGAACTATGTGTTTGTAAGAGTAACAAACAATTTAATTGATCACACGAGTGAAAAAGAAATTAAAGATTTTATTTTAAATCATTTAATAGAGCTTGATGAAATTCAAGCTTATAATCATTTTGCTGAATGTACTCGGTATTTTAGGGAAGAGTTTTTAACCTTGCTTTCATCTATTGATGTGTATTTTATTGAAGACACAAAAGGTAGTGCTTATCTATACTACAACAACTCAGCAGTCAAAATAACATATAATGATATAACCTCTATAGATTATTTAGATTTAGGAGGTTACGTTTGGAAAGATCATGTAATTGACAGGCCATATATTAAGTGTGAATCAACAGACTGCGATTATAAGTCGTTTATAGAAAACATTTGTAATGGCGAAAAAACAAGAATAAACTCAATGAAGTCTACGATAGGTTATTTATTACATGCTTGGAAAAACTTATCTTATTGTCCCGCAACTATATTAAACGATGAAGTTATCTCTGATAATCCTGAAGGTGGCACCGGTAAAGGCTTGTTCATGAATGCTTTAGGACACATGAAAAAATTAGTAGTTATTGATGGTAAGTCTTTCAATTTTGAAAAAAGTTTTGCTTATCAACTTGTAAGTGCTGATACACAGATACTTTGTTTTGATGATGTTAGTAAGCATTTTAATTTTGAAAGATTATTTTCTGTTGTTACAGAAGGATTAACCTTAGAAAAGAAAAATAAAGATGCAATTAAAATACCATTTAAAAAATCTCCAAAAGTTTGCATCACTACAAACTATGCTATAAAAGGAAAAGGCAGTTCGTTTGAAAGAAGAAAATGGGAGCTAGAATTAGCACAACATTATACTAGAGACAACACTCCAATAAGAGAGTTTGGAAGATTAATGTTTGGGGAATGGGATGAAGATGAGTGGTGTGCTTTTGATAATTACATGATAGAATGCTTGCAAATGTACTTACAACATGGTCTTATAAAAAGCGAGTTTGTAAATCTTAAAATTAGAAGATTGTCAGCCGAAACTTGTCATGAGTTTATAGAGTGGTGTGGTTTATTAAAAGGAATGACAGAACATGAGTCGTTGGCGTTAAACAAAAGGTCTAATAAACAAGATTTATATATAGATTTTATAGAAGATAATCCAGACTTTGCCCCAAAAGCAAAATTAACTATATCTAGAACTAAATTTTATAAATGGCTTGTTGCTTATAATCAATTTAGATATGACTGTGATCCTGAAGAAGGTCGGGACATGACCTCAAGGTGGATTAGATTTAGAAATAAACATGAACTAGAAGAAAACTTAGAAATAGAATTTTAATTATGGAACTAAGAGATTATCAAAAAGAGATTGTTAGATTAGGTGTAAATGTTTTAAAAAAGCATTATTTTGTTTATCTTGCCATGGAGGTTAGAACTGGCAAGACACTTACGAGTTTGAGTATTTGCAAGACTCTTGCTGTTTCTAACGTCTTATTTATTACAAAAAAGAAAGCTATATCCAGTATCCAAGATGATTACGATTTACTCAATCCTGATTTTTCTATTACTATTATTAACTATGAGTCTTTACATAAAATAGATTCATCTCCTTATGATGTTATAATTTGTGATGAAGCTCATGGTATGGGGGCATATCCTAAACCTAGTCGTAGAGCAAAACTAGTCAAGTCTTTAATTACAGCAAATAACAATCCTTATGTAATTTTACTATCTGGAACTCCGACACCAGAGTCCTACTCTCAAATGTATCATCAGGTTTATGCTATACCAAGCAATCCGTTTAAACATCATAAAAGCTTTTATAAGTTTTCACATGAGTATGTTAATATTGTGCAGAAAAAAATAGGGCCAACAAGTATTAATGATTATAGTGATGGTAAAGAATCTATTCTTCATGAAATGAAACCATACATGATTTCCTGGACACAAAAAGAAGCGGGGTTTGAAACTCAAATTACAGAAGAAATATTAACTGTTGCTATGCATGAGTCAACACATAACATGGTCAAGAAGCTAAAAAAAGAGAGAGTCTTGCAAGGACAAATTGAAGTTGTATTGGCTGACACAGCTGTAAAGCTTATGTCTAAAATTCATCAGCTGTATTCAGGAACTGTTAAGTTTGAAAGCGGAAACTCTGGTGTGACAGATTGGGCAAAGGCTAGATTTATAAATGGTTATTTCCAGGGCAAAAAAATTGCTATTTTTTATAAGTTTAAAAAAGAATTAGAAGCTATTACTGATATTTTTAAAGACTCTATAACTACAGATTTAAAAGAATTTAAAGAAACTGACAAATGTATTGCGTTACAAATTGTTTCAGGAAGAGAAGGTATTAGTTTAAAAGAAGCTGAAGCTTTAGTATATTATAACATTGATTTTAGTGCAACAAGTTACTGGCAGTCAAGAGATAGGATGACTACTAAAGACAGGAAGTATAATAAAATATACTGGGTGTTTGCTGAGAATGGTATTGAGCATCAGATTTATAAAACAGTTATTGGTAAAAAAGATTATACTTTGAATCATTTTAAAAGAGATTTACTTACACTTAGATAATGACTGAAACCAGAGAAATTTTAGGGGAAAATTCCTATACTCAATGGGTTAATAAAAGATTAGAGGTTTGGTGGATTCCAATGATGAACCCTGTTTATTTGACAGAAAATAATTTGTGGGATGATTTTTCTGATTTAGAAAAAAAAATACATCAACTAAATATATTTGTGATATGAAGTTTATAAAGTTTACCTTTATATGGGTAAGTCAAAACTTAGCCATTCCTTTTTGGGTAGTGGGGCATATACATCTCTCAATTCATTCTTTTCACGATCTTATAGAAATAGGATCATCATTAGGAATGAATGTGATTGTAGGGGTAGGATTTTATTTAGATTATAAAAATGACAGAACAACAGATACAAAGTAAAAGGATAAAAGAATTAGAAGCCAAGGGCTACTACGTTTTAAAATTAATTAAGACTAACAAAAATGGTATTCCTGATCTTGTAGCCTTTCCTAAAAACTGTAATGTTTTGTTTTCTGAAATAAAAAAACCAACAGGAAGGGTGTCAAAGCTTCAGGAGTATAGGTTAAAAGAGTTAGAAAGTTATGGATTTAAAACAGAAATATATAAAGGATGACTATTGAATTACAAAACAAAATAGACGAGCAGATTGAATACTATGATTCATATAAAAAAAACTTAGTACAATTTATTATGCATAGTTGTGCTTATCACACAAGTACAAAACTACATGGAAGAGTGCGTTTAAACACACATGAAATATTAGGATTGCAAAAAGAAATATCTAGAATGGAAATATTTATTTATGATCTTAAATTAATGAAAAATCAAGACAGTTCTGTATTTAATTATATATATAATAAACATTTCAATTAAATTTACTATCTTTATGATGATGGAATACCAATATAAAGACATTGAAAGAATAAGTAACTACAAAACATGGCCTCGTCGAAAAAAAGTTGATGCATTACTTTCTATTGATTGTAATATGTATACGCAACTAGGTCGAGAGTCAAGTTCCAGGGAAAGAAAAGAAACTAAAATCAAATCAAAAAATATTTATAAGACAATAGGCAAGGTCAATCCTAGACTTGGTAAATTGTTCTTACAATCTATGGATAACTAATGGCTCATAAAATTTCAGTTGACGATGTAAATGCGATCAAGCACATAAATTATGTGACTAATAACTCTCACGACCTTGTAACTGAACTCTACGAAGATCTTATGGAGCGAGATCATAATGAGGCAAAAGTAAAAGCTCAAAACATCTGTCAGATCATGACAGAATTAATTCATTCTTTATCTGATGAAGTCTAGAAAGGCTGAAGGCCCAAGACTTAGATTATCTATCGAAGAGGTAGATATGATCCGTGAGCTTCGTGCTAAAAGAATTGATAATGTAAACAACAACTCAGCTTTAACAGATCATTTGAATGATAGAGGTATAGATAAAGATGATGTTATTAGTGTAAAGCATTGGCAAAGTGCAAGTGGTGAGTATAGATTTTCTGTTGTGACTAAAGAGAACATAGGCTTGAAAGAGAACACTATATTCGACAAGGTTAATAAATTTATAGAAGGTTATTCACCAGATTACACACCTATTAAAAGAAAAAAACAAACAGATCCTCATTTGCTTGTAATTAATCCTGCTGATATTCATATTGGAAAGTATGCTAAAGCTATAGAAACTGGCGAAGAGTATAACTCACAGATTGCTGTTAAAAGAGTTATGGATGGGATACATGGACTAATTAATAAAGCCCAGGGGTTTCAAATAGAGAAGGTTTTGTTTTGTATAGGTAATGATGTGTTACATATTGATAATGTTTACAGCACAACAACCAAAGGAACACCACAAGACACTGATGGTAAGTGGTGGGAACACTACGAGCTTGCCTTAGCTTTGTATGTTGAATGCATAGAGACGTTAAGAAAAATAGCTCCGGTAGATGTAGTTCATAGTATGAGTAATCACGATTATCAATCAGGTTTTCATTTAGCTCATACTCTCCAGGCTTGGTTTAGAAAAGCTAAAGACATTACATTTGATGTATCTGTAGCACACAGGAAATATTATAAGTACGGCAGTTCTTTAATTGGACTAGAACATGGCGATGGTGCTAAGATGGATAACTTACCTCTTCTTATGGCACAAGAAAAACCACAGATGTGGGCCAACACAAAGACAAGATACTGGTATTTACACCATATACATCATAAGATTAAGCATAAATGGAGAGATGCTAAGGACTTCATAGGAGTCACTGTAGAGTACATGAGGTCTCCTTCGGCAGCAGACAGCTGGCACGCACGAAAAGGCTACACAGGAGCTCCTAAGGCTTGTGAGGGCTTTATACATCATAAAGAGCTTGGTCAAGTGGCTCGTTTGACTCATTTCTTTTAGAAGTAGGAATTACACTATTACACTGTTGACAATAAAAATAAAAGCCATTTTGGTTTGAACCATATAAGCTCATTATCTTATTACACGACCTGCAATTCACTCATTAAGTTTTTAGAGTTTAAAAGATCAGCACATTTTTCATATTCCTCCAGGTCTTCAAAGTATTCTATTAACTGATCAAACACCTCTTCATGATCCTCTATAACATCTCTAGTAGGATCAAAGATTAAAGTTACTTTCATGTCTCTGTTTAATAATTGCTCGTAGCCAACCTGGTTAGTTATAACATAATAACTTTGTAGCATATAAGTATGTTCATCAAAGTGCTTCATCTTTTATTTTTTTTATTAAGTTGTTCTTGCTTCTGCATGATTTTTTTAACTTGTCTGTAGGCTTGAGGTGCATATTTTTTTAAGTTAGCTAACTCTTCTTTTGTGTAACTTGTGCTTTTACCACTGCTTGAAGTTTTAGATTTTTTTCTATCAGCAAAAAACTTTTTAACTATAATTCTTCTAATGTCTTTATAAAACGGAAGAATGTTCAAGTTACCAGCTCCCTCAATTGCCATTCTTTCAGTTAGTTCATCTAGATATTTTTGTCTTGTTTCTAGTTTTTTACTTGTTGTCATTCCCACTAACACCTTTCTCAATCTTTCAGTGGATTGTAGCAAAGGGCCATAAGGGCCAGACAATAATTTTAAAGCTAACTCAAAAGTCGTTTTATCTTTAATATCTTCAGCTCCTAATATATTAAATACAATAGAATGTTCAAAGCGATTATACTCTTTGTTATTTCTTAAATCTTCACCATAATTTTCGTTTAACAATTCAATTCCTAAAGAAATAGGATAGTTAGGTATATTTCCTAAACCTCTTCTAAACATTAATGTACTTATAGATCCAATTAATTGTCTTGTAAGCAAGTCTTGCATATCGATTTCTTCTTCGTCATCAGCTCCAAATAATGAATCAAACAATGATGCAAAAGTAGTGTATAACGCCATGTAGGCTGTCATCCTGGCTGTTACACCTATAAGCAAACCTGTAGCTTGTTTTTTACTTATGTCTCCATTATACCTTAAAGCTTTTATTGCTTTTTGAGCTGTCATAAATTCAAATAAGTTAAATCTAGCCATGTATCCGTTAGCTACTTTGTAAATTCTCATTGCAGATCCGTCCGTGCTTAAAGCTTGAAGCTTTAGTATTGAATTAAAAGGGTTTACTGATGTTGCCATTCTTACAACTTCAGCATCAGCAGCTATTCTTGAATTTGTAATAGCTTCTTTATTGTCTCAATACTTAGATTCGCCAG
>ERZ1048068.2441-NODE-2441-length-13085-cov-20.809670_pt1 | contig 13085 bp, 29 predicted proteins | sample MGYA00383098_ERZ1048068 | MGnify/ENA primary metagenome ERZ1048068 (study PRJEB29581, sample SAMEA5548368) | metagenome | biome: marine; feature: coastal; material: water | depth 1 m | study: Short-term variability in the microbial, nano- and picoplankton... | reverse complement strand
CACACATGCGCTATAGTGTCAACCTTTTTTTTTAATAATTGTCGTACAAACGCTGTGCAAGTGTTGCAAAGTTTGCGTTTGTATTTTTATACTCCGCATACAACTCCAACGTGCAAGCATGTTCAAATTGCTCGCATATTGTTTCTCTGTACTCTGTGTCATAACAACACAGTGCTTGTGCTGCTTGTGCTATTGTAAAATTAAAAACAGCAGTGTCATTGCTTGCTGTTGCGTACAGCATTTGCAAATTGTCAAGCACTTCCCTTGCGTCCTGTAAACGCACAAAGTACTCTTCTTCTTCTAATACGCTTGCTGCGTTTGCTTGTGTTAAACTGTAAGCAGCATTGCTTACAAATTCAACAATAAATGTTTTTTCAACGTTTGTAAGTGTTTGTTTTTGTGTAGTATTTTGCATATTGTATGCTCCTTATATTATACTATTAACTTGTTATGTTTGGTTATAGCATACTTTAAAAGCAATTGCAAGAGAAAAGTTTCCAACAAAAACAATGACTTAGGAAAAAAATTTATTTTTTAACCTATTGAAATCATTGATCTCTTTCTGGTTTACATCTCAAAATTTTTCTGTTATAATAAACTGATGCCCGAAGGTTCTGGTCCCCATGGCCCGGTCCGGAGAAGTCTTACATTGAGGGCGGACTGCTTCTCCGAACGGACGGACTTGGTGCTCGCGCCCGGACTCGAACCGGGATGCTGTAACCAGCGACAGATTTTAAGTCTGTTGTGTCTACCTATTCCACCACGCGAGCGGTGTTGGCCTGCCCTAAAGGATTCGAACCTTTGACCTGCTGCTTAGAAGGCAGCTGCTCTATCCAGCTGAGCTAAGGGCAGTTTCTTTGGTGGGCCCTCCGAGACTCGAACTCGGAACCTACGGATTATGAGTCCGGTGCTCTAACCAATTGAGCTAAGGGCCCAGTATCTGTTTAGGAAGTCTCCTCTTCGAACAAATCAAACTGCCGTTCTAGATCGGCTTCTGCACGTTGCAGTCGTTCCTGCCATTTGACCAGCAGCTCGGATGGTATGCGACTGTTCTTGGACTGTGCCGCATACTGTAGGTCTTCTACGATTTCAAACAAGTCGTTCATTATTGCACCCATACATGGTTAAATTTTTTAGGATAGTTTTCACAGTTGAATTGCTCATCTGTGTAGTTTACAACCTCAACACAAGCGCCTGAGGCATAGCTGAATTTTACATCTGGCAGCATCATTGCATTATAACCTGCATTCGCTCCAAATGCTACTAGTCCGATAACTGTCGCCGCTGTGAATAAGTTTTTCATTAGTAACCCTCTTTCCTAATTGTTATATACAGTATATGATCATTAAGACCATATGTCAACCCCTAAGTTAAGAAATCTGCCTTTAATATTTCTAGCATACGAACAGCTTCATTGCGAGCCTCATCAACCGCAGTGTCAATCATATCGTCGATCATGTCAGGTGATTGCTTCATAAAGTCGTCGCCACCTTCTGCTACACACGATCCTAGGTATTCCTCGCCCATTACCTTGCCGTCGTATTTGGCTTGGACACGACAAATCATATGTTGCCAAAAGCCTGACTCTAGGTTCTCAATCAGCTCTGGATAGTAATCAGCATCAGTATCAAACAACAGATCCAATTGAGTGTCGTCTGGTGCGAACGCAATTTCAATAGTGAACTGATCTACTTCGCGAGTCTCTTCTACGTAATAGTTCGAGTTGTGGTTAAAAAATGTATGTGTCATACGTTGCCCTCTTTCTTTGTTACTTGTTTATTATACTACGAAAAGAATCTATTGTCAACTCCTGATTTGACATATTCTCTGTGACGTTTGATGTTCCACTTCTCCATCACTGGCAAGCCAAACTCGTCTTCGTCCACAGCCACATAGGCCACAGTCTTCTTGACGATCGCATAACGGTAGCCATTGCCGTTGACTACATCACCAACCCATACCTTGTGTGGAAAGTCTTCGCACCAGCTCATCGGATCATCGTTGAGTGAGTATTCAAATGGGTTGCCGTATTCTTTCTCATCGAAACAACCTATTGGTTCTTTGGTGTAAGTGTAGTATGCCATTGGATGCCCTCCGTTTGCCTAACTGTTATATACAGTATACGATCAATCGTCCTCGTTGTCAACCCCTAATTGTCCTGCTGACACTGTGAACACTGCTCCGCCATCCGCGAAGTCAATGTCCATGATCTCCCAGTCTGTGCCTGAATACTTCTTAAGCACAGCTTCGATATCATCTAGTAGAGCATCAAGCATCCGACATCTCCTCTTCTTCATCTTCATACTCTGCCAACCGCTCGTCTAGTGCGAATTGGTCTACAAGGTATTCAGGAATAACGTCTCGAATGGTTTTGCTATCAGCGACACCATACTCATAGTGTTCGTCAGCACCTTCTGAGTCCCAACAGCCTACGAAGCACATGCCACCTTCTTCATACATCAGCTCGATGTAACATGAATCCCAATCGTCGGCCAATTGTTGCATAGCATCAATAGGTGGTGACCATGCTGTATCAAACCATCCTTCGATACTAGCAGTGCCATCGCCGTTGTCCGTATACTCAAGGCCTTCTGTTGAGACATCCCACTTGGTGCCCCAGTTGGCTACACGCCACGAATACCAGTCATCGCCTGACACGCTAGGAGAAGTTGTACCTTCTAGTTCTCTAGGCATCGGTCGGATTGCTTGTAGCAAGCCTTCGCCTGACTCTATTACGGGTTTGAGTTGTGACAATGTGTCTACATCGCCTGTGATTGTGATTGTGTTATTGCACCAATTTGGCATAGGTTGCCCTCCTATAAAATTTATTATTACTCAACTAGTATAGCACCGAAGTGCTACACTGTCAACCGGTTTCTACTGATTGTCGTATGCTGCCATCCTTGCTTCCATAGCCGCAACTTCGATTGGAACCAACGTGCTGAGTAGATCAAAGATTGGAAAGCCGTTTGCATCTTTGGCGCCGTGATCGTTAACCAACCACTCTGTGCCGTTCCAAAGATAAGCATATTCTTCCATGTCGTTGATCCAACTTGGAATGTCGTTGTACTCCTGGATGGATAGCTCTTCGCCTCTATCACGTGAGTAAAACAATGTCCACTCGTCCTTTTGAGTGTCACGGTCCATAAAGTCCTGTTGCTCACCAATCTGCTCACCCAGTGAACTGATTGAACCTAGTGCTACCAGTGCTTCGATCTTGTCGATGCTGTCGTAGTTTTCAAATAAGATACGACCGTTGTTGGCTACATAGCCGTCCCAGTGACAGTAGACTGAAACGATTTTGCCTTCTTTGGTCTTCATTGCGATGTTTGAACGTGTTGCCATTTTGTTTGCCCTCTAGCTTTATTGTTTAACTGTGTACAGTATAGCACCTGGATGCTATACTGTCAACCCCTAATTTGCCTTTATGCTTCTAAAGTTTCTAGCATTGAAGCAGTCACCTTCCAGCGACCTTGTGTTGGTGAATCAACTACCACAGTCTTTGGATTGACCTTTGTGACTGTGCCAACTACCTTGCGGCCGCCTCTACCAGTGAACGTAACCGCATCGCCCAGAGTGAACGTGCGAGCTGATTGCTTGGCAAGGAATGTGCGCTGAAGTTTAACCGCTTCAACGATCTGATCTAGTTCGTTGCGGTCTGCTTGGTGAATTGCTTTGATTGCTGTTAATGCGTTGTTCATTTAAGATGCCCTCTTATGTTTAAGTTATACGTATACTATACACTCACTTGAATTCGTTGTCAACCACTTTTTGGTCAACATCTTCATATTTAATGTCCATGAAGGGCTGCTCCTCAACTGTTACTGAGTATGCCTTGCCGTTCATGTCATGCACGATCATGGTCTTCTTGGTTGATTGGAAGTATCCCTCTGTGGGGTGTAGGTCCATCTTGACAGCACCTACTGGTCCTATGATGCCTGTTGGATCACTTTTGATCAGTGCAGTGCGGATTGAATCTGCGATCTTATCACAATATGCTAACATAATTTGCCCTCTTTCTCTAAGTTATACGTACACTATACACTCAGTCGTTGAGTGTGTCAACCTCTTTTTTACGCTGCTGCCTCTATATAGTTGCTCAGCTCGCTATAAGGAACAGTCTTGCCGTCCTCCATAACATACTCGCACACATGGTTCTCTTCAGCACCACCTTGGAGCAGTGTCCATGAACGGATCTGTCTAGTGATCTCCTTGCGCATGTAACCATACTCACCATTCTCGGTGATCTGACATGCTCTCCAAGCACCGTCTACATAGGTCAACACCACAGGTGACTCCCAGTCGTCGCAGACCTTTGCTGCGTCATCTTCTACTTCCCAGGTGGTGATGTACTCTTCCCAGCTCTCGTTGGCATGCTCAATCAAGCCACTCAACGTTGGGATACCGTGCTGGGCGATCTTGTTGATCATCTTCCCAGTGAGGCCTGGAACCACATAGGTGTTACCACCTTTGAACTTCCAATACTGTGGACACTCACCTTGACCGTCCCAGTCATGTGCGCCATAGTTTTCTTTGATCTGTGTTTGGATTACTAGTTTCATATTTGGCCCTCACCTTATTTGTTTAACTGTATACAGTATACCACCTTAAGCAGCAGTTGTCAACCTTTTTCTATCCATTATAGATAAAAATCACAAGGTCCATCAATAGCGGCTCTCACCACCACATCATAGACCTGCTCACGTACATCAGTATCAGTTGCTTCACCGAACGCATCGGCTGTGCCCAATTTGGCTAGTTCTCTCTGTGCCCATAGCCAAGCACTCTCTGATCCGTCTGCTGCTGCCAACTGTTCGCCAGCTGCTGCGATACGACCAACCATATAGTTGCCTGTGTCTGTGAACATTCCGAAAGTTTTAGTAGTTGTCATATTATTTGCCCTTTTAATTAATATACAACTATTATAGCACCTTTTGAGGAGTTGTCAACCCCTAATTTGCTCTTTGTAGAGACTTTTTAGAAACCACTTGTTCTTTCGAAAGAAGTAGGCACTGTCATATTTGGGTGCTGCACCTTCCCAGACCATCAGCTCGTCCTTGTGTTCGTACCACTTGTCATTGCACCACTGCCTAAATGGTGATGGATAGTCTATTGCAAACTGGTCCTCGTGCTGTTCTTGTGTCATCTACATGCTCCAATATGATTCTGATGATGGGCTCATATAGCCCGGTGTGTTAACTGTCTCTGTGATTGGCTTGGTTTTAGCCTGATCCATTATTGAGTATACAGTTCTAGTCTTCTCTAGACTACTATGAAACACCCCAGCTTCTGCTATAGCGTAGATCACTCGAGGATCATTCTGACTGTCCTCGTGTGCCGCTTGGTGTCTTTTGCTCATCCTGGTTAGAGCCGCCTTGGCCGCTGGCAGAGTCTTGTATGACTGCCTATGATCCGGATGAATCCTACCCCACCTGTTGACCTTGCCCATGATGTAGGTTGATGATTTCTCGTATATATAAAACATTTTTTGCCCTCATTAGTTAATTTATACTACTACTATACAGTCAAAAGCCCCACCTGTCAACCCCTAATCTACCAAAAGCCCTCAAAAGATGCACAAGACACACAAGACCCCTCTGACGCACACAAGACCACATTGACCTCAAACGACCTCAGAAACCACATGAACTTGTGCAGCTAACCAATTGAAGTCAAGAACCACGTGTAACCCCTTGATACATAAGGCTTTATACACACTAGCATGTATACAGTAGTAGCAGCAGAGTCAAAAGACACACTAGAACCCACTATAGTAGTAGAGTCAAGCAGCACAAGCAGCACAAGCATGTATATTATAGTAGTAGTAGAGTCAAAGGTCACACACGACCACACTATACACACAGTAGTAGTAGAGTTCATCAACACTATAGTAGTAGTAGACCAAGGTCCGGGCCCCGGAGGGGCTGGTTGAGGTTCTAGATAGCCTTAGAAGTGGCTGCCAGAATGCACACCATTCTCCTAGCGTGTGTTATATTATAACATAATATCCACAGGTTATGCACAGGATCTTGACTATTTGACCACCATTTAAGGGGTATTTAAGGGCTACACAAGGTCACTAGCAGCGGGGCCTCTGTTATAATATAACACTATCGTTCACATTTTACCAAGATTTCTATACAATTTAAAAAAGTTCTTGAGGATCGTCGCGAGAGGCATAGTTCAAATACTTTTCACTCTATCTAACCATGCGTTCACTATGTGTTACTCTACTACTACTGTAGTTTGAACTCTTGTAGTAACCTTGTTCTACTACTGTGTGTAGATAGTTCTCGGAGGTTACTGCTAGTGTTGATCACGCATGTGTTAACAGCGGGGCCACTACAGTTTGGAGGGTCGCTCACACTACTACTACTACTACTACTGTTACTACTGTGTATACTACTACTACTGTCTTGGTCACAGCTACTACTGTATATACAGCTAAAAAATTTTTTTAATCTCTCTTCGAGCTATATGTAGCAGCGGGGCCATTGGGTGTGTATGATTCTATTTCAAGTCTACAATCAGGATGATCTAGTTCTAGTACTACTAGTGTTTCGTATGCTGTGCGGTCTGTGGGCATAGCTGTTGCAAGTGTTTCGCCTGTGTCAACATCAATGATTCTATAGTGTTTCATACATATATTTATTTGGTTGACAAGTGTCTGTTCAGAACGTATACTTGTTGTATGTTTAAAAACTTAAATAAAGGTATGCGCAAGATGGCAAAAATTTTCTATAAGTATTGGATTCGTCCTTGGACTATGGTTCTAGTAGTAGGCATAGTCACCGGTTGTTCAACAGTTGATTCACTAGTAGTTGGTGCTTTTCCTGACAACACACGCTATGGATATGCAGACTATGATCCATGTGTACGCTGTGGGGAGTCAATGGTCACATACATACACATAGAAGAAGATGCAGATCTTTGGCAAAACCACAAGGAGAACGATTAATGTTTACACCAGAAGACATCACACCAGGGGAAACTTGGGCCTGCAAATACCGTACCACACGCATGTTGGACGATCAAGGACAGCCAGTGGTGAACCTAGCCATAGGGGAAACAGCAAGTGGACCAGGTGCATATGAAAGCATAGGTGTTATACTAGTGCGTGATCGAGAGAATCGCAGACTGGAAGTAAGAGATCTACAGGACAGTACCACACACGTAGTAGACTACGGCGACACATGGGATATTGATCGTGCAGTTATCATAGACGACACAGCTTCAGAATAGACAAACTCATCGCTAAATACTTGTACAGACCATCGTCTGTTGCACAAGGAGAATCAGCAATGAGTAACCTCAAAGAAATTTCATTACATCTAGAACTAGGACAGGAAATACTAGTGGGTCAGAACAACGACAGAGCTCGAATCACAAAGATCGAGTTTCATGAACGCAGTGGAGAGATATCAATCAATACCACTCGCGGTCCTAGAAAGGCACTCACCTTCAAACTAACACATAACATGGACAGCATAGACGAATCCGAAAACCCAGCGGATCGTTATCGTTAAACTAAATACAGTATGAGAGTTGATGAACTACTAATAACAGAAACAGATCTTGCTGATTGGCAAGCGTCAAGAAGCCTATGCAAAAGCTCAAAGCCAGACTCGGCTATCGGAGCCTCAGCACTCGCTTCATGTAAGTCGCAAGGCTATCGCAGACGATCGGGCAACAAGAGTCACAAACTGGGCAAGACCAAAGACAGTAGGGTCAAAGTAGGCGGCAAGAAGATCAAAGGTAAGAAGTACGGCGGACCATTGCCGGACTGGAGTTGACGTGAATCAGCTCACAGGAAAATTACTCGTAGCCTCTCCCAAACTGGACAACACTATGTTTAGCAAAACAGTGGTGTTTATGTTCGAACACGGTCGACAAGGCAGTGCGGGCATAGTAGTCAACAGACCCAGTGATGAAACTACAATAGCACAACTGTTGGACGATCCAATGCTGAACTCTAGCATACCTTTACAAGAACCTATCTATCATGGAGGCCCAGTAAGCGAACGTACTATTAGTATGTTGCACACAGGAGAATGGTTCTCTGCAAACACAAAAGCAGTAAACGAAGACTTTAGTGTAAGCTCTGATCAATTCATGTTAGAAAAGATCAGCAGTGGCAACACACCAAGTCAATGGCTAATGGCCGCAGGCAAGTGTGGTTGGGTAGCTGGACAACTAGAAAATGAAATTGACAAAGATGCATGGCTACCACTAACAGCCAAACCAGCTATTGTATTCAGCAGTGGCAGACAAAGTCTTTGGGAATTATGTGTAGACCTATGCGCTTCTGAATCTATTGAGGCTTGGTTCTAACACATAACATAACATGTGAATAGAAAGGACAATATCATGTTTAAAAAACTTATATTGAGTCTAGTTCTGGCCTCTGTATTAATCATACCAGCTAACTCAGCGTTGGCTCAAGCAAAAACATTTTTTGCAAAACAACCTTGCGATGTATTGCCTAAGATGATGGATGTCATCAAAGGATACGAAGAAGATTTACTATTCCTAGGAGAAGGAATGTCATTTGCAGCACAAAGCGGAAAAGGCTTTATGGGCGGCATGATGTTCTTTACTAATCAAAAAACAGGCACATGGTCAATGCTACAGTTGTTTGGCGATGGTACAGCATGCCTAGTAATGAACGGCAAAGGCTTTGTACCTTATAGCGGCCCTAAACTATCAGATAGGAAAGCAAACTGATGTGGACATTAGTCTTTATATACTTCTATGACGCTACACCTTATGTAGAACTAGTTAGTACTCATACTAGTATGACAGAGTGCTTTCAGTCAAGAGAAGCATTGAGTGAATTTCACGGCAAAGGTGGCGGCTACTTCAAACCAGAACAGCAAGCCATCTGTATAAACATGAATCAATCTGACATATAAATATTAGTACAATAGAGGACATTCTCAGTGGCAGACACATTGGTTCTAAACAAAGACGGGCAACCGATATCGTTGCTACCACCTTCGACTATACAGTGGAAGGAAGCAATTACATACCTTTGGCTTGATAAGGTACATGTTCTAGAATGGTATGATGATTGGGTAGTACGCAGCAATAGTTGGGAAACACGAGTACCTGCAGTGGTTATGTTGAAAGACATGTATCGAAGGCGACGACAACCTAGATTCTCCAAATACAATGTCCACCTAAGAGATATGTTTACTTGCCAGTTCTGCCTACATCCTTTCCCCCACAAACAGCTAACATTAGATCACGTACACCCTATAAGTCTTGGTGGTAAAACTAATTGGGAAAATATTGTGAGTGCTTGCAACCCTTGTAATAGCACAAAGGGCAGTAAGTTGATCAAGCCTAAGAATGATCCTTACCGTCCTACTTATTACGACCTTGCAAACAAGAGGAAACAACTAGAGTTTACTATTAAACATCCTAGTTGGAGTACCTGGTTAAGTTAAATTCTTCTTATACTGATAACACCATAGACATCCATACATACTTCTTCACAGTCTATTCTGTCTATTACAGTGCGGGCTAAATTTATCATGGGTTGACTGTTACCGCAAATGATAGTAAGCGGTAACTTGTCTTGATTCATTAGGATAAAGTTTTCCACCATAGTGTCAACTTCGTAATGCCTAACTCCGTGTAGGTCTAGTTTATTTGATCCATCCAATTTTATGACCTTTTTTGATACGTTTGGTATGTTCTTCTAAATTACCAGGGTATCTCCAAGCCCAAATTGCGACTAAGACCATAAAGATTCCACTCCATGCAACTGCTTTTAAGTTACCTGTACTAAACCACAAAAATGCTAAACTACTAGACATAACAAATATCATAGCATATTTGCCCTTGGTTGGAAAAACTCTTTTCTCAGTCCAGTTAGTAAGGAATTTGCCAAACCAAGGGTGGTTGTATAACCAAGCGTGGAGTCTTGGGGAGCTCTTTGCAAATGCCCAAGCAGCAATTACAAGGAAGATAGAAAAAGGAATACCTGGTACAACAAAGCCTATATAAGCCATGCCTACACAAAATAGTCCTAATGCAATATATGCATATTTTTTAATTGTATTCATCGAACACCTTTCTTAATGCTTCTACTAAATCACTTATCATAGCATCAGTATGAAAAGGTGTAGGAGCAAATCTTAAACGTTCAGTACCTTCAGCAACCGTAGGATAATTTATAGGCTGCACATAGATACCGTACTCGTTGATTAATGCATCGCTCATTGCTTTGCACTTAAATGGATCACGTACCATAACAGGAACAATATGCGTACATGAATCTTCATATACTTCTAAACCTACTTGTTCTAGTTTATGTTTTAGTTTTCCGGCAGCTTCTTGATGCTGTTCTCTAAGCTCCGGATGATCCTTTAAAAATTTAACACTAGCCAAAGCACCTGCACAAATTACAGGACTAAGGCTAGTGGTAAAGATAAAACCTGATGCTACAGAGCGAACAGCGTCTATGACGTCTGCATCCCCTGCTATATATCCACCTGTAACACCATAAGCCTTGCCTAACGTTCCGTTAACTATGTCAACTCGATCTTCCCCTACCTTCTCGCAGTATCCTGCACCAAGGTCTCCGTACAAGCCAACAGCATGTACTTCGTCTATGTAGGTCATCGCACCGTAACGTTCTGCTAAATCACAAACCTCTTTGATAGGAGAGACATCACCATCCATACTATATACAGATTCAAATACGATACATGGTGTACCGCCGTCCTTTGCTACTTCTCTTAGGCTATCTTCGAGCTCGCTCATATCATTGTGTGTCCATATCTTTTTGGACGCACCACTGTGTCTTATACCTTGAATAAGACTGGCGTGATTCATAGAATCACTTAAAAACACAATGTCGGGAATGATTTGCTTCAAAGCGATAAGTGTCCACTCGTTTGCAACATACGCTGAACTGTATAAGAGCGCACTACCCTTGCTATGCAAAGACGCTAATTCATGTTCGAGCGCAACATGATAGTGTGAAGTGCCACCTATGTTTCTAGTGCCTCCACTTCCAGCGCCAGTTTGATTTAAAGCAGTATGCATTGCATCGACCACAGTTTTGTTCTGGCCCATTCCGAGGTAATCATTTGAACACCAATTTACAATCTCTTTGATTGAATACTTGCCGTACCAAATAGCTTTAGGAAAATTACCACGTTCTCTGAGTATATCATTGAACACACGATACTTTCCTTGTTCTTTAAGTTTATCTAATATATTTTGGAATGGTTTCTTGTCTATCATGCTTGTATTTACATAAATACAGCATAGGAGATATAAGATGCGAGCAACAGATATTGTAAGACAGGTATTGGACTTGTTAGATCAAGTAGAAGGACAACATGACATAGAGCCTACTGTAGTTCCTAATGACAGTTGCGGAGCAGAACAGGGCGAGCCAATTGCAGGACGTTTCAAACAAATCTTTGCAATGTTAGATGCACCTGGTAATGGACCACTTGCTAATTCACCAAATGAAGTAGTTGCTCCAATTGAAGCAGTAACAACACTTGCAGGCGGCGGAGTAAACGGTCCTAAAGATCCTGCAGACATTAGAGTAAAAGACCTAGCAAGGTAAATAGTAGTAACAGGAGCATAAAATGCGAAAGATTAAACTAAAAAACACAAAAACAGTAGACGGTTTACCAGTCCCACAGCCCGGCGAACTATTATTATATGGACAACAACTTAGACTAGGCAATGGCGTAGATCCAACTGGTAACCTAGCAAGTGCAGGAGCAGCATACGAACAGTTTACACAGAAAGTAAACAATCTTGCCGCAGGTTACACACAAGCTGGACAGTTTGGAATTAGTCCAAGTCCTATACAAGAGCTTGAAGTTTACCGTGGTGATAATATGTTGGACGATTACTCCGGCGGTGATGAGACTAAAGACTTTGACGTAGATTTATTTACAACCAAATGTATTTCATTAAAAAACGAGCTAGGCGCAAATGGCGCAATTGATCTTACTTGGTGGGCGTTTTATCCAGATGGAAAAACTTTAATGGTCAGTCTCGAAAGTGCCGACGAAGATCCTGTTGAAATAAAATACTATCGCGGATCAACTCAAAAATCAATTACAGTAACATGGGAACAGCCAGTTATGTTTGTAAATATGAGTTGGTGGACACCTTTTCAAGGCGTAGCATAATGGCAGATAATGGTATATCAACACTAGCACTAAAAGCAACAAGACAGCAACAAAAACTTGCTCTTGCAAATGCAGACAGAGCGGCTCGTAATGTAGTAGAGCCAGGACGCTATGCAGATGTCACAGCAGATATTACACAGTTACCTACACAATATAATGCTACAGACAATGAAGGTGATTTAGTTGACAATGCAAACACAGGCGGACTAAAGACTGGTAGACCTTGGGCTACTTAAATGGCTAATCGCAAACATTACCAATTTGATATGATGGTGAGCGGAGGCTATATCTCCGACCATAGTTTCAATCACAAGTTTGGTGCTGTTGATGGCATTGGAAACAATACCACAGGAACAGTATGGGACGTACCAAACGAAATATATCCTTGGATAGCATTAGACACTCCGGCACGATTAAACGTAGAACGCAACAATGCAAACGACAATGGTATAGTTGTCACAGTTGAAGGATTAGATAGCGATCACAATCCAATAAGCGAAGACATCACAATCACAGGTGCAAATCAAATGGGCTCACAATTTTTTGCTCGTGTGAATAGAGCATTTATATCAGGTGCCGCAACCAACGAAGGCGACATTGATCTTGAAGTTGGCATCGCAGGTGGCACAACCGTAGCAAGGATACAAGAAGGCATCGGCCAAACACTAATGTCTGTGTTTACAGTGCCCGCAGGTAAGACAGCATATATGCATAGACTAACAGCAACAGCACAAGATGGTAAAGATGCCACAGGCTGGATGTACACTCGTCAGCATAATGGTACAACAGCATTTAGAGTAAAGCATACTTGGGAGTTCTATGGAGACGGCGGACAATATCATTATGACTTTGCATTTCCGTTACCGTTTGAAGAAAAGACTGATATTGATATGCGTGTAACCACTCGTGATAAGAATG
>ERZ1048068.2439-NODE-2439-length-13096-cov-7.652404_pt1 | contig 13096 bp, 12 predicted proteins | sample MGYA00383098_ERZ1048068 | MGnify/ENA primary metagenome ERZ1048068 (study PRJEB29581, sample SAMEA5548368) | metagenome | biome: marine; feature: coastal; material: water | depth 1 m | study: Short-term variability in the microbial, nano- and picoplankton... | reverse complement strand
GGTAAGCGAGTCTTTGTTTTTGGTGACGGCATGCATGCGATGACTTGTGCACGTGTGGCACAGCAAGAAATGGGTTTTGAGGTTGTTGGCTTGGGTACTTACTCTCGTGAAATGGCACGAGAAGTTCGTGCGATGGCTAAAGAGCTGGGTCTTGACGCGCTTATCACCGACGATCACATGGTTGTCGAGCAGGCGGTCAGCGAACTCAGACCTGAATTGGTGTTAGGCACTCAGATGGAGCGTCATATTGCCAAGCGCTTGGGCATAGGATGCGCTGTTATTTCGACCCCCGCCCATGTGCAGGACTACCCTGCAAGGTTCTCACCCCAAATGGGGGTTGAGGGCGCGAATGTCTTATTTGATACCTGGGTGCACCCATTAATTATGGGTTTGGAAGAGCACCTCCTACACATGTTTCGAGATGATTTCGAATTCAATGATCATGCAGCGCCTTCACATTTGAGCCACGGCGAAGGCACGCTGATGGCGGTTGAAGATAATAATGTTGTTCCCATAGTGGGAGTGCATTGGGAAGACGGTGCCGAGAAAGAGCTCAAGAAAATTCCGTTCTTTGTGCGTGGCAAGGCCAAGCGCAATACGGAACGTTACGCTGAAGAGCGCGGATTGACCGCAATCGACATTGAGACCTTGTATGAAGCGAAAGCACACTACAGCCGCTGAAGTGGGCATGGACGTCTCAATCCGCGTGGTGCTACTCACGCTGGATAACCATGTCAGTGCGGCTCTAGAGTCAGCTTTTATAAAGTTAAAGGGCGTTATGCCAGGCCTGCAGTTAGCGATTCATGCCGCTGCTGACTGGGAGGCGCGGCCAGAGAAGCTTGAGGCTTGTAAGGCCGATATTGCTCAGGGCGATATTATTATTGCCACAATGATGTTCATGGAGCCCCATATCGCTGGGGTTATTGATGCCTTGACGGCACGGCGTGATCATTGCGACGCAATGATCTGCTGCATGTCTGCTGGTGAGGTGATGAAGCTCACTCGAATGGGCCGATTCTCCATGGACGGTGAGCAGGGTGGCGCAATGTCGTTATTAAAGCGACTGCGCGGAAAAAGTACGACGGGTGGCAAGCCAAAAAATGTGGGTGCACAGCAGTTGTCGGTATTGCGTCGGTTGCCCCGAATTTTGCGTTTTATTCCAGGCACGGCTCAAGACCTGCGCATTTACTTTTTGATTTTGCAGTACTGGTTAGCGGGATCCGAAGAGAATCTCTCGCGGATGATTCAGCTGGTGGTGCGTCGTTATGCTGCCGGCCCTAGAGAGGAGCTGCGTAAGCTACCCGAGCCCGGTGCCCCCATTGATTACCCGGAAGTTGGTGTTTATCACCCCACAATTAAATCGGGAATCAGTGGTGACCTAGCAGCGTTACCCCGGAAGGTGCCATCCAGTAAAAGCCCAGTGGGAACGGTGGGCTTATTACTCATGCGGTCTTACGCCTTGGCGGGGAACAGTAGCCATTACGACGCAGTGATTAGGGCGTTAGAGGAGCGCGGTCTGCGCGTTATCCCAGCTTTTGCAAGCGGCTTAGATGCTCGTCCCGCCGTGCACCGATTTTTCATGGAGAACGAAGCCCCAATCGTTGATGCGGTTGTTTCGTTAACAGGGTTCTCTCTGGTCGGAGGCCCAGCCTACAACGACACCGATGCGGCGCAGGAGTTGCTTAAGACGCTCGATGTGCCTTATTTGGCAGTACAGGCTCTTGAGTTTCAGAGCCTTGAAACGTGGTCGGATTCCGCTTTAGGTCTCATGCCGATTGAAGCAACCATGATGGTTTCTATCCCAGAGCTTGATGGTGCAACAGGTCCAATGGTTTTCGGTGGCCGCAGCGACCAATCTTTAGAGATGCCCAATGCCATGCAGGCGCATGATGAACGCATTGGCATGTTGGCTGACCGTGTCAGTTGTCTCGTGAAATTGCGGCGGCGAGAGCAGCGTGACCGCAAAGTCGCCGTGGTGCTCTTTAATTTTCCGCCGAACTCCGGGGGCACTGGAACTGCGGCACATTTGGCAGTGTTTGAGTCGCTCTTCAACACGCTAAGAGCCCTAAAGGCAGATGGCTACCAGGTAGACTTGCCCGATTCGGTTGACGCACTTAGGGACCGGATCTTAATCGGTAACGCGGCGCAGCGAGGTACCGATGCCAATGTTTGCGCGACGATAAGTGTTGATGATCATGTCCGCAACGAGCCTTGGTTGGATGAGATTGAATCACAGTGGGGGCCGGCACCGGGTAAGCAATTGACCGACGGCCGATCTCTGTTTGTTCTGGGTGAGGAATTTGGCAATGTGCTAGTGACAGTGCAGCCGCCCATGGGCTATGAAGGCGATCCAATGCGCCTCCTGTTTGAAGGAGGGCACGCGCCGACCCACGCTTTCGCGGCTTTTTACAGGTATTTGCGAGAAACCTGGCAGGCCGACGCTGTGCTGCACTTTGGTACCCATGGCGCATTGGAATTTATGCCGGGTAAGCAGGTGGGTTTATCGGCTAATTGCTGGCCAGATCGCCTGATTGGCTCCCTGCCCAATTTTTACCTCTATGCCTCGAACAACCCATCAGAGGGTTTGATTGCTAAGCGCCGATCTGCGGCGACCTTAGTAAGTTATTTAACGCCCCCGGTGGCCAATGCGGATCTTTATCAAGAGTTGAAAACTCTGGGGGACTCCATTGATCGATGGCGCCGACGGGATCGGGATCAAGATGCCGACACACTCGCTGAACTGATAAGACTCATTCGAGAACAGGCAGAGACCTGCGACCTAAATTTAGTCAACTGGGACCAAGATGTAGAAGCCGCGATCGAGGATTTGCGCGCCCAGCTTAACGAGATTGAAGATTCGCTCATCCCTTACGGATTGCATGTCGTTGGTGAAGTCATGTCGCGGGAGGATCGGTTGTCTCTGCTGCAGTCCATCGCAGCGGCGCAAGGGCAATTCAAACCCAGTGAAACGCTTCTAAACCGGTTGCTTGATGATGCAGACCTTGCAGAGCTCACCGCGTTTCCAGAGCTCGCCGCCCACCCAGAAGCAGAGCGGGTCGCTTACCTTGAATTATTGGTATCGGCTAAAACTGCTTTGGGGCAAGACACTGAAATGCCTGCACTTCTCAGGGCGCTAGATGGGCGATTCATTCCACCCGTAGGTGGTGGCGACCTTCTACGCTCCCCGGATATGCTTCCTACCGGGCGAAATTTACATGGCTTTGATCCTTTCCGTTTGCCAAGTCAGTACGCGGTAAAAGAGGGCGATCGCCAAGCGCGGCAACTGCTGGAACGGCACCAACATGACAGCGACGAAGTGCCAACATCAATCGCGCTGGTTTTGTGGGGCACGGACAACCTCAAGTCTGAGGGCATTGCTATTGCTCAGGCTTTGGCATTGATGGGAGCCCAACCGCGGTTAGATAGCTACGGTCGTGTTTGTGGTGCTGAGCTTATTGATCTCGAGACATTAGGCCGTCCGCGTATTGATGTTGTGATGACGCTTTCAGGGATTTTCCGAGATCTTTTACCGTTACAAACAAGGCTGCTAGCCGAGGCGGCCTATCTCGCAGCGATGGCGGATGAGCCCATCACGAAAAATGCAATTCGCGCTAACGCATTGGCCTATCAGGCAGAGCATGACTGTGATCTCGAAACCGCAGCGCTTCGAGTCTTCAGTAACGCCGAGGGCACTTATGGGTCTAACGTCAATATGCTAATTGATAGCGGCGCCTGGGAGAATGAAGACGAATTAGCCGAGACCTTTACGGCGCGAAAGGGTCATGCCTACGGCCGTCATGGCGCCGTGTCTCAAAATACTGAGCTGCTAACAGAGATGCTTTCGCGGGTAGATCTTGCGTACCAAAATCTAGATTCGGTAGAAATCGGTGTTACTACGGTCGATCACTACTTCGACACGTTGGGCGGTATCAGTCGGGCTATTCGGCGAACCGGAAGTGACAGCGTCCCTGTTTATATTGCTGATCACACCACTGGCAATGAAAAGATTAGAACTTTGGCTGAGCAGGTGGCGTTAGAGACTCGCACCCGGGTACTGAACCCCAAATGGTATGAATCAATGCTCGACCATGGTTACGAGGGAGTTCGTGCAATCGAGACCCACGTGACAAACACCATGGGTTGGTCTGCCACAACCGGGCAAGTTGCCCCCTGGGTATATCAGCAGCTGTCGGAGACCTTCATTCTTGATGCCGACATGCGTCAACGGCTCGCGCTGCTCAATCCTAAGGCCGCGTCACGCGTTGCTAACAGATTACTCGAGGCGCATGAGCGTCAATATTGGGATCCTGACGAAGCTTCTCTAAGCGCATTGCGCGAAGCGGGTGAGGATTTAGAAGATTGGATGGAAGGAATATCACCTGAGGCGGTCGCATGAATGTACGTAATAACCATATCCCCATAAAAGCTATCGACGCTGGGGGCAAGTCACCTGATGGTGACGGCAGTGTTCAAGTCCACTTGGATCCGCAGATTCAAATAGACAAAGCCAAAGTATTTGCCGTCTACGGCAAAGGTGGGATTGGCAAGAGCACGACCTCTTCCAATCTGAGCGCGGCGTTTTCAAAGCTGGGTAAGCGTGTCATTCAGATAGGTTGTGACCCGAAGCATGATTCGACATTCACTTTGACGAAGGCACTTATGCCCACCGTTATCGATGTCCTCGAGTCAGTAGAGTTTCACTCTGAGGAGCTGCGCCCAGAGGATTATGTCTTCGAGGGCTATAACGGTGTGCAATGTGTCGAGGCTGGAGGTCCCCCTGCGGGCACTGGTTGTGGTGGCTACGTCGTTGGGCAAACGGTCAAATTGCTTAAGCAGCACCATCTGCTAGACGATGCGGACGTGGTTATTTTCGACGTCTTGGGAGATGTTGTGTGTGGCGGCTTTGCCTCACCACTTCAGCATGCAGAGCGTGCCGTAGTCGTGACTGCAAATGACTTTGATTCCATCTTTGCCATGAACCGTATTGCTACAGCAATTAATGCAAAAGCAAAAAATTATGGCGTGAGGCTAGGTGGTGTTATTGCCAATCGAAGCTCAGCCACCGATGAGATTGATCGGTTTAATGAAGCGACTGGTATGAAGCGGCTTGCACACTTCCCAGATCTTGATGTCATCAGGCGCAGCCGTTTAAAGAAATCGACGATCTTTGAGATGGGGGATGCAGAGGGCCTCGACCTTGTGCAGCGCGAGTATATGAATTTGGCTGAGCGGTTGTGGAATGGTACCGAAGCACTTCCGGTAACGCCTATGAAAGATCGCGAGCTATTTGATTTTCTTGGATTTGATTGATTAGGGACGGTGGATTAAACGTGGTGAGTTATGAACAGCGCCGGCAGGAAATCGAGCATTACTTTGACCGTACTGCGGCTGATACTTGGGCGAAGTTGACATCTGATGCCCCAGTAAGTCGCATCCGCCAGACTGTGCGTGAGGGTCGAGATACCATGCGGGCTCAGTTACTAGACTGGCTTCCTGATGATCTGGCCGGGAAGCGTATTTTAGACGCGGGCTGCGGCACGGGTGCATTCTCGGTGGAGGCCAGCCGTAGAGGCGCAGAGGTGGTGGCGGTAGACTTATCGCCAACGCTCATAGCTCTTGCTAGGGAGCGAGTGGGTAGCACGGCTTTGCGTGGCAGTATTGATTTTCGTGTGGGGGATATGGGTGATTTGAACCTTGGGACCTTTGACCACATCGTTGCCATGGATTCGTTAATTCACTACGAATCAGAAGACGGTCTGCGAACTTTGGCGGCAATGGCCGAAACGGTAACGACCAGTATTGTTTTTACCTTTGCCCCCAAAACTCCGCTGCTGGCGGCTATGCATAGTGTGGGTCAGTGGTTTCCTAGAGGTAATCGATCCCCGGCTATAGCGCCCATGGCGGTGTCGCAGCTGCAACGCGCGGTAAGCTCCCAGCCTGAGTTTGCCCAGTGGCAAATGTCGCGAGACTTTCGGGTTTCTCGAGGATTTTACATTTCTCATGCCATGGAATTGACGCGTAGATGATGATCTCCCGCCAAAATTTCGGTGAATTCATTCAGGGGGTAGGCACTCGTTGGCTACCTTTTGCGGATGCAGTCAGCGAAAATTTGGCCTTGAGTCGGCTGCTGCGTTTGGCGCTATTTCAAGTTTCTGTGGGCATGGCGGCTGTGATGCTCACAGGCACACTCAACCGCATCATGGTGGTTGAGTTAGGGCAGCCGGCCTGGTTAGTTGCGCTAATGGTTGCGATTCCACTATTGCTCGCTCCAGCTCGAGCGCTGGTTGGATTTCGTTCTGATTTCCATCGCTCCTATTTGGGGTGGCGTCGTGTGCCCTACCTCTGGATGGGTACGCTGATCCAGTTTGGTGGTTTTGCCATCATGCCTTTTGCACTAATAGTGCTAACTGAGCCTCATAACGGTCCGGCGATGCTCGGTCCCGCAGCGGCTATGCTCGCATTCATTCTCGTTGGCACCGGTATGCATACTACTCAAACCGCTGGCCTCGCCTTAGCAACCGACCTGGCGAGCGAAGAGTCTCGTCCTCGTGTGGTGGCTCTGCTCTACGTTATGCTTTTGGCCGGGACAGTTGTTGCTAGCCTTGGGTTTGCTCAACTGTTAGTAGACTTCACCTACCTTCGATTGATTCAGGTGCTACAAGGCGTCGCAATTCTCACCGTGTTGCTGAACTTTGTTGCGCTGTGGAAGCAAGAAGCAAGGCAGCCTCACCTTACTCGTCATGATCAAGTGCGCCCGCGTTTTATGGATGTTTGGCGCCAGTTCGATGGGCAGCCAAAAGCGCGACGACTTTTAGTTGCGGTGGCTTTAGGCACCATGGGATTCACCATGCAGGATATTTTGTTGGAGCCCTACGGCGCGCAAATTCTCAATATGTCTGTGAGTGAAACTACGCAGCTGACGGCTATTTTGGGTATTGGCATGTTGCTGGCATTTTTTGTCGCGGCCCGACTACTAGCGCGTGGTGTCGATCCTATCCGCATCTCAGCGGTAGGCGCGATGGTGGGTGTATTTGCGTTTTCTGCGGTCGTGTTTGCGGCACCCCTGATTTCGGAAACATTATTTAGGGTTGGAACTTTGGCCATCGGTGTCGGCAACGGTTTATTTGCCGTAGGGACCCTGACCGCCATTATGAATTTGGATCGAACAGATCAACTTACTGGCCTGACACTGGGTGTTTGGGGCGCGGTGCAGGTAACGGCTACAGGCGTCGCCATTTTTGCCGGTGGCGCTATTCGCGATGTGGTTGAGGGCTGGGTCAGCATGGGCCTAATGGGTACCGCACTTAATATGCCTACAACGGCTTATGCCGTTGTGTATCACATAGAAGTTTTCGTTCTGTTTGCCGCTTTAATCGCACTGGGACCACTAGTGCGTCAGCCCGGTGAGCAGTCACAGCAACCACGGGATCTGCGCCTCGCAGATTTTCCCGGATAACAAGTCACAACAGAGGAGCAATACAATGGGTACTGGAGCCATAACCGGTTACATTGATGTCGCACAGGTGGCGTTATACGCCTTTTGGATTTTCTTTTTCATACTGGTGTTCCATTTGCACCGTGAGGGCAAGCGCGAGGGCTGGCCCCTCGAACTTGACGGAAAAGGGGATACCTTAGTCGAGGGAGTGGGCGGTATGCCCATTCCAAAAACCTATGAGTTAGCCAATGGTCAGGGTAGTAGAACGCTACCGGGTCCCGCGCCCGCGAGCTATGAGTTAAAGGCCCAGCCAACGGGGCCGTCGACGGGCTTTCCTGTCGAGCCCACAGGCGATCCGATGGTCGATGGGGTAGGGCCTGCAGCATGGGCTACTCGCCCTGAAAAGCCGGATTTAACCATCGATGGTGAGCCGAGAATCGTCCCGCTCAGAGTCGATACAGATCACAAGGTCAATAGCCGCGATCCCGATCCAAGAGGTTGTGCGGTCATGGCCTGTGATGGCAAGCAGGGTGGTACGGTCGTTGACCTCTGGGTTGATCGAGCTGAGCCCCTGTTCCGCTACGCCGAAGTCGATGTCGGAGAGGGGACTCGCCTGCTGCCGATGACGATGGCGCGTGTGTCGAAAGATGGCACCGTGCAGGTTAAATCGATTCGCAGCGATCAGTTTGTTCAGGTCCCCAAGCTGGCGAACCCCGATCAAGTCACATTGCAAGAAGAAGACAAGATCACGGCTTTTTACGGTGGCGGTACGCTGTATGCGACACCTGAGAGAAAGGAGCCTTGGCTGTGAGGGAATATGAATACGAGCCCATAAATGGGCTCCCTGAGGAGTTGCCCGAAGGCGAAGCGATTGTTTGGCAGGGCGCCCCTCAGTGGACAGCTCTGGCAAATCGCGTGTTTCAGGTAAGAACTCTTGCGTTCTACTTTGCCGCCCTGATTGGTATTCATGTTATTTACAAACTCATGGATGGAGCCAGCAGTAGTCACATCTGGGCTGGTGTGACTTGGCAGTTGACGTTAGCGGCGGTCTCGCTTGGTCTGTTGACTGGGGCTGCATGGCTATATGCCAGAAGTACCGTTTACACCCTCACCAATAAGAGGCTGGTGCTTCGCTCGGGTGTTGCGACACCGATGATGGTGAACCTGCCTTTGGAAAAAGTGAAAAGCGCGGGCTTACGTCTTTGCAGCGACGGTACCGGTGATATGTTGTTCACCCCCACAACAGACACAAAGTTGTACTACCTGCTGTTGTGGCCCCATGTGCGGTTATTGGGATTTCGTAATATTCAGCCGCTGTTTCGGGGTATACCGGATGCACAAAACGTGGCTCGTCTGCTCGCTAAAACGGTTCGGTCTGAAGGCATGACACCCTTAGAGGGCGGTTTAGCTGACGGCGAAACTATGCAGACAACACGAGAAGAGGATTTTTCAAGTGGCCAACCCGTTGCCGCAAGCTGAAATGTCCGGAGAAATTAGACACATTCGCCGAGTGAGTGATCGGCTGATGGGGCTAATTGCTCTGGGCCTACTCTTTGTTGTGGCGGCGGTTTTGCTGGCCCGCACAACAGACAACATTGTGTTGGCCGACCCCCCCATTGGTGCCGTCATTGAAGGGAGAACGTTGCTGTTCAATGATGGACCGAAGGGAGAGGTGCAGATATCCGATGCCGCTAGCGGAGTGGTTGTTCGTACACTGTATGCCGGAGAGGGTAGTTTCATCCGTGGTGTGGTGCGAAGTTTGGTACGTACTCGTCACCAGCAAGGGTTGTTCGCACAGACTGGATTCAATTTGAATCTGTATGAGGACGGTCGTTTGCAGTTAGTCGATCCCCTAACGCATCAAGTGATTGACCTTGTGGCCTTTGGTCCCACCAATATGGCCGAATTTGCCGGCTTACTCACATCGGCACCAGGCTCACCGTTGGTCGCTGGCAGTACATGAACGAATTCGTTCTGGCGTTATTCGTAGCGTTGACCGGCTGGTGGTTTTCTACCGGGGTTATCTTATGGCTCGTGCATCGCCCAGAGCGATATCATCGGAACATTTTCGGATTAGCCACCATTACCATGCTTGTGGCGTTTTACGGTGTTCAAACCACAGTAACCGAATCGACCCCTCAGAGCGTTGTCACGGCTTTTTGCCTGGCACTGCTGTTGTGGGGATGGTTAGAGATGGGGTATCTCATGGGGTTCGTTACTGGGCCGCGGAAAGAGGCTTGCCCCGACGGGGCCACCGCAGTGGCAAGAATGCGACTCGGGCTGAGGACGTGCATCTGGCATGAGTTGACGTTGTTGGTCATGGTCGCTGTGCTGGCTTGGCTAAGTTGGCGGCAGGCCAATCAAACTGCATTGTGGGCATTTACCGTGTTGTGGCTAATGCGATGGAGCAGCAAGTTGAACCTAGTGCTCGGTGTTCGTAATTACAATCAGAGCTGGTTGCCAGAGCGATTGGCTTACGTTCACTCCTACATTCCTAGGCGGCTGCTCAATCCTTTGTTCCCATTTTCCGTCACTTGCGGAGTTATCGTGAGTTTCTACCTTATAAATTCTGCGATTCAAGCGACTGATTTGGGTCTAATGATTGCTTTGACCCTCGCGGGGGCAATTGCTGCCCTGGGTACCCTCGAGCATCTGTTTTTGATGGCACCTTTGAAAGAAGCTGCGCTTTGGATCTGGGCTGCACCCGCCCCGACGCCCTCGGTCACCAAAACGAGATCCCAGTCGCAGTAAACTCAAGTAATTATAAGGTTCGGCACAAAAACAGTGATAAACAAACTTGACGCCAACAAGCCTGAGGTCTACTGTGAACTCTTCGGGCCACTCAGGATGAGACAAGTGCTCAAGAGCCTAGCCCCCGGGGCGCTGCTAAGTACTTTGAGATGGCTTAGAGACTTAGACAGTATTGAGGCTTACCGATGCTGCATACGTGCAGGTGGAGGCTGTTGATGAACCAAAAGGGAAGCCCAGCCAGAACAGTCCCCCCATTGGCGTCGTCACGGGCCGCAGGCGCCCCCATCCTTGGCGAACGCGAACTCGCTATTGGCCACTCAGACTTTTCTAACGCACTCGATACCGCTGCAATGCGGGGTGATTTTGATAAGGGTTTGGCCCTACAGGTTCATCTTCCATTCTGCGCGACCCGCTGCGTTAGCTGCGACAGGGTCGCCGAGGTTGCATTTGATCCCTCGGCAATAGACCGCTACCTCATTGGGCTGGGCGTCGAACTGTCGTTAATTACCAATCGAATCGGCAGAGGGCGTCCGCTGGCTCAGTTGCAGGTTGGGGGAGGCACTCCCAGCATGCTAAGCGGCTCTCAGCTGGCGCGGCTATCAGCGGTTATAGACGAGCATTTTTCGGTCGGTGATGACTGTGAGACAGTTTTTGAAATCAGCCCAGACAGAACCTCTTGGACACAATTGGAACTTATCAAAGGGTTAGGCTTTCGCAACTTACGCTTAGAGCTGCGTGAGGTTGATGCAAGTGCACAGCAGGGGTTAGGCAGAAGTTATTCCCCTGAGCTATTGCACGACATGCTCAGCAACGCTAAGCAAATAAACTTCGATTCAATAACCTTCGATCTCGTCTATGGACTGCCAGGGCAGAGCGTGAAAGCTGTGCGAGATAGCCTGCGCATTATCACTGAAATGAATCCTTCCCAGCTGCTGTGCAGGCCTTTTGTCCGTGACGAGCAGCGTTTTGTGCACCAGCGCGGCATTGAGTCCTACATGATGCCATCCGTCGCTGAAAAAATGGCGATGTTTGTCGCGATTGTAGATCGACTGGAGGACTCCGGTTACCAATGGGTAGGAATCAACAGCTTTGTAAAGCCTGATCACCCTCTCAGCGTTGCGCAGGCAGAGGGACACTTGGTGCGTAATCGCTTGGGCTACTCGAATAAACCTACTCGTATCGTTTTGGGTGTGGGGCTGGGTGCCGTCTCCGAGATGCCCAACCTGTTGTCAAGAAATGAAGTCATTTTAGATGCGTGGCACGGTACCCTTGAGGGGAATGAGCACCCATCCTGCGCAGGCGTTCAGTTCACGGCCACCGAGGCAAAGAAACGTCGACTCGTTCACCGGTTGAGCGAGTCGCTGCGGGCGCCCCTTGCTGAATTTGAGTCCGCTGAGCAGCAGGAACTGTTAAACAAGCTGCAGAAAGAAGGCTTGGTAAAAGCGGAAGCCGATTGGGTCCGGGTAACTGACTCAGGTAGGTTTAAATTGCTGCAGTTGTGGGACCCAGAATCTGGGGATTTGCGCATCGCTAATTCTGCCTAGCGATCGCTGATAACGGTAGTTCTCTACACACCTTTGGGGCAGTAGCCTCGCATCCAAAAAACCGGGGGACAGCGCTAGTGCTCAGGCTTGTCCGTTTTCGAGGTTTGGCCGGGGGCGAGCATCTTTGACGTCACACTATCTGCATGTACCTCTCTCATCGCTCGCCACTCTAGTAAAAACCAGGGCGTAAATTCATCGGGTGCTGCCGCCACCCACGCATCTACATGGTCCAAATCAAACCAACCCCACTCTGAAATTTCATTGGGATGGGGCGTGATATTGACGGCATCATCAAGGTGTCCGATGTAGACGGCACAGAGCTCGTGCTCTGTTCCCACCGAACCAAAGTGTGCAAGATACTCAAATTGATAGACGCGGGTGAGAGGGGTTTGTAGTCCTAATTCTTCCTGCAGGCGACGATGGACTGCGCTGTCGTAGGATTCTCCGTTTCTAGGATGGCTACAGCAACTGTTAGTCCAAAAATTGGGCCAAAGTGGTTTGTCCTGGCTGCGTTTGTGCAGCAGAACCTGATTATTTTTTGTGTAGACGAAAATAGAGAATGCGCGGTGAAGCTGCCCCCCGGGAAGATGTACTGCTCTCTTTGAGGCGTTGCCGATCACCTGATCCAATGAATCGACCAAAATTAGGTCCTCGGAGTCAAAAGAGACTTGACCGAGCACTTCGTTCATAACGAATTCCTAAAAAAGAGAGGTAAAGTGACCCGCCCCGAAGGGTGCCTCAGAGATTTCACGCTAGGGTGAGCGAGTTGGCACTGGGGGAAGCGCATGTTAACTCGTTCTCTGTGGTCTAAGAGTAGATCGGTGTCCGCTCTCCGGGTCAAAAAAGTCCTGGCCCCTAGAGGCCAGGGTAACTACCGCGTCACTTCCGTTCTGCGGGTAGGGCTTCCATGTGGCTCGCTGCTGCCATTACTTCGCCGTCGAGCCAGTTGTACTTACCAGAGCTCAAAAGAACGAAGTGAATGAACAATGCGAGAACAAACAGGAACGCAGCATTTGCTACGAGCACCCGACGTGGATCAAATAGCATCCATACTCTGTGCATAGTCTTTCTCCGTTTATTTAGTGGTTAAACCCCCAAAGGGGTGTGACCACAGGGTTTACGTTGACTTCCTGATCAATAGAACCAGGGTTTCCACATGAACATCAGTACATGTGCTGTCACCGCGATAGCAACGAAACCAACCCATCCCTGTACATAAGCACTATGGAACTCCTTGGCCTCATTGCTGGTTAGCCCTGATGGGCTACCGCCTTGCTCGCTCATGGTTTTACCTCCCATGTTTTGTCAAGCAGATGCCGCGTAGATGCCAAGAAGGCGTCGGTGCGACGTTTGTTTGAGAGCTATT
>ERZ1048068.2433-NODE-2433-length-13109-cov-20.104642_pt1 | contig 13109 bp, 9 predicted proteins | sample MGYA00383098_ERZ1048068 | MGnify/ENA primary metagenome ERZ1048068 (study PRJEB29581, sample SAMEA5548368) | metagenome | biome: marine; feature: coastal; material: water | depth 1 m | study: Short-term variability in the microbial, nano- and picoplankton... | reverse complement strand
GCAATACCAGACCACAATGCTGCTGCGTAAGAAGTTTGAGAGATGTAGCCATCATGTATTTTCTTAGCCATGACTGATGCTTCACGCAAGTCAGCATCTCTTAGTTCTTCCATTACAGTGTTAAAGAATGTGTGGTAATCGCCATAATCATTCTCAACTTTAGATCGTAACCAAACAGAACCACGTGCTTCGTTATTACCGCTACCAAGATACTTTTCTTTGATAGCTTCAAGAGGGTCGGAGCCATCAAGAGATAGCGGTTGACCATCCATGTAATACTTGAGGACTTCTACCTGATAGGGGGTTACCCAATCACGTCCACCGCTTTTCTCTACTCGCTCACCTGCAGCCAGACCACGATTATGCGATTCAACCGCAGCATCAAACAAACCATCAAACGCACCTGATTGCTCGTCTGGGGTGAATGTGTTTTTACGGAACTTGAATGCTATTCTATCTTCATTAAGTTCGCCAACCTCACCATCTACGTTAGATTCCGCAGGTAAGTACACGTCAGCATCACTATCAATTACGATATCGTAGCTTTCTTCCGTAGCAAATTTACCAAGCAAGTCGTCTTGGTTCTCGACAAAAAGAGCAACATATACATCTTGCCCCTCATCGCCTTTGAACTTCTGCCACTTGCGACCGTTTATATCAATTATTTCCATAGTATTCTCCTACATACAGCACATATTATACTACACTTCATACTAAATGTCAAGCACTTTTTTCAAATCAGGTTCAGAATAATCTGGACCCTTTAGAATCTTACCATCTTCACGATAGATGGGTTTACCATCCGCACCCAACTTACTCATATTAGATCTTTGTACCTCACGGAAACAAGCATCAAGGTCAATGCCAAATGCGTGTCCTGCTCCATAGGTAACATATAGAATATCAGTTAGTGCGTCAGCAACCTCAACCATATCCTTTTCTGCCATTGCTACAAATAGTTCTTGTAGTTCTTCTTTGATAAGTTCGTATCGTAGAGCAACAGTATCTAAATCTGGGAACTCAGGTGATCGCTTTACTTCCTGCCCAAAGGCATCCATAAAGACATTTACTTTGTTAAAGTTTGTTTGGTAATAGTGTGTCATTGAAAAAAGTCCTCTAGTGATATTTTCTCTTCTTCGTTCCAGCCGATTGCGGCAAGTATTGGTCTAACAACTTCCAAGAATGCTTTGTCGAACTGGAGGTCATAGTCAACGTATTTATGCAGCTTTAAATCTTCGGGTAAGAAGTCTGGGAATGCGATTACATTTTCTTTGATCGGGTTTGGCACTTTAAGATAGGCAAACTTTATCTTCTCGCCATCTTTGATTGTTTGATACTTACGACCCAAGCCATTAGTCTCGATTTGGTTATTGTAAAGTAACGAGCCACGAACATGGATAGGTGTACCCTTCCTATAGATGAGTTGGCGGTCTACCCAATTAGTCACATTAGAAACTCCACGAGGGAATGCTACATCCTCTGGCGGTAGAGTGATAAAGTAATCCTTGAACTGCTTGATTGCCATTTGAGTTGTAGCTTCATCTTGAGTTATGATAACCTTGAACAACTCTTTAAGTGCTTTACGGCAAGATGCGGGAGTAGATGATTTAACTGCTTCGATGCCCATAATCTTGAGTTTAGGTTCAGCATATTGAACACCCTCGTTATTATGTACGTTTAGTATGTAACGTTTCTTAGCAGTCCAGATACCAGCATCAGCAATCGCCTCACGAGCCATGACCATCTTGTTCTCATAAGCATCCATATACTCAGCTAGATCACCATAAGACTTTTCTAGCATCGGCTCAAACTGCTCGGAACAGATCTTATCGAGCATCTTTACAGTTTCTGCTTTGGGTAAGTCTTTGAAGTATTTATCGACGAGAGGTTCAAAGTTAATATACAATGAATCCGTATCGATGGCAATAACATAATCTTTATCTTCTCCGATAATCTTGGACATGAATCGATTTACTGCCTGCTCCGCCCACCTGATCGATAACTGACCTGATAGCGTGATACCCTCAGCAATACGCAGGTCAAAGTAACGGAACCAGCGATTACCAATAGCACCATAGAGAGAATTCATCATAATCTTGATAGCCATCTGCTCATTATCGAGAGTGGATATCTTTTTCTCTAGTTGGTAGACTTCGGTCTTTTTAGTTTTATCAACACCCTCTAGTTCCTGCGTGGCGTCTAGCATCTGACGCTTCACTTGTTTCCTGCCAGCATATAGACTACCAACAACCTCAGGAATAACTCCACAAATATCCTTACGATAATGCGAACCATTTGCTGCCATTGTACAATCTGGGCGAATACTTTGAGGTTTACGACTAGCCAAACAAGCATCTACGTTTACACCCATAGTCGCATCATTTACGATAGTCTCTGGAGACATATTGTACTGCATAATCAGGTGAGGGTATAGAGAGTTTAAGTCAAAGGAAACAACCCAAGCATGGCGACCAACCATAGGACTTTTAACAAAACCTCCAGGAAAGTCAGTCTTCATCTTTTCTTCTTTGGGTGGTACTGCTGTTTTCTTTTCGTATAGTTCTCGGTAGAGGAACGTATCCCAAATACCAGTAGTACCAAACGCATCACTATAGTTTACCCCAGCTTTGTACGCCAGAGTCATACACAAGGTAATGAGACCCATCTTATCTTCTAGTCGGTCAACTAGTTCTACATCTTTGATATTATAGTCAACAAACTTCTGGTGATCGTGTTTGTACAGAGTAAAGAGATTACCATACTCTTCATAGGATAACTTGTTTTCTCCCAAAACGACATGGGCAATATGATCAAGTTTGTACGACTCCTCGGCAGTATAGGTAAACTTCCTATAGAGATCCAAGTAATCTATCTGCTCAACACCTTTGATCTCAAACTTCTGCTCGGTCTTACCTTTAATAGTAACCTTGCGCTCATCGATCTTACCCCAAGGTGATAGTTTCTTAGCCATATCCTGACCAATCACTTTGGTTATTCGGTTGATCATATAGGTCATATCAAACAGAGTTGAGTTCCAACCAGTAACTACATCTGGCATAAACCGAGCATTAGACCAATGGGTAACAAACTCCATAAGTAATCTAGCTTCGGACTCACACTTCTTGTAGATAACCTGATTGTCCTGCATAATAGACTTAGAGGTATCATAGTCGCCCAGACCCCAAACATAATATATGTTATCGATATTATTCTTAAGAGTAATCGTGATTACTGGGTGATCTGCGTATTGAGGTTCAGGGAATCCCTCGTCGGAAGCGACCTCAATATCGATAGTAGTAACGTTGATAATGTCACGATTGAATTCAATAGTTCCTGGATACTTTTCCTGAACATACTGAGCAATGTAGTTTGTATTGCCATGAATCTTGAAGTTAGAGGTATCCCCATATTGCTGGATAAACTCCCTTGCTTCACGCATTGTATCAAAGTCTATTGGCTTGAGTGGTGCACCTGTTAAGGATTTCCAATCACCGCCTTCAGCTGGGACATATAGGGTTGGTGAGAAACGGACACGTTCGGAATATTTATTCCCATCACGATATCCACGGACAAGTATGTCGTTAGCGAATCTGCTAACTGAGGTGTAGAAAGTATTATTCATCATATAGTGTATTATACCGCATTTAGTGGTAAAAGTCAAGGGATATTTTAATAAAGTTGGGAGGGAATTTCACCCTCCCCTTTCTTTAGATAATTAGAGATGGAGCTGAAGCCATTATAATTGTGGCAGGCGCAATCGCCAAAGCAGTGCCAATAATTAAAAGTGCTTCGAACCCAGATCTGATTTTATCATGTTTCGTTTTCATGATTAACTCCAGTAAATTGATTAGTACAATCTACTAGGTTTTCTCTGTCAAAACGTTTAGTCTTGAATAAACGTTTCTTTCTTTGATGCCCCAGTAGATCCGATTTCGATCATTCGGGGACGCTTCTCTTCTGGGATTACTACCTTCAGCTGTACAGCAAGGATTCCATCCTTCAGATCGGCTCCGTGGACTTCGACATACTCAGATATTCTGAAAGAACGATTGAACTTCTTGGCACTAATGCCTTTATGAATATACTCTCGTCCTCTGTTTTTATGTTCTCCTCGAACAAACAGTGTGCGGTCTTTGACTTCAATTTCCAGTTCGTCTTCAGCAAAACCAGCAACAGCCAACTCCACCATATAATTCTCATCATCAACTTTGAGGATGTTATGTGGAGGATAATGATCGTTAGCGTGTCTAGCGACTTTGTCTAATTCGTCGAACAGATGGTCAAACCCAACAAATGCTGAGCGTGGAAATAGTGATTTAACATTGATATTAGTCATGTCTTTTCTCCTTTAGTGTTAAAGCAAGATTAATATGGAACCCGACAACTCGGCATTCCGACTTTATTTATAACATTTCTGTTAATAGATTAGAAAAAAGAGGGGTAATTAAACCCCTCTAGACGTTAAACTTACTTAGACGCTTTCTTGACGCCAGAAGTAGTTTTAACTTGTTTGGTGTATTTTACACCTCTGTAAGTTAGTTCGTAACTCATCGCATTTCTCCTATTAGGATTATACGATTCTTTTAACGCATGAACCAATGCGGGTCTCTACGTGGACCAAACGATTGCTAGGATTTCTTTTGAGACTTAATCCATTTAGCAGCAATTTTATTTTCGGGTGGCTTTTTAGACCACACCATAATCTTCTTGTATGCACTCATAGTCCCACGTTCAACGTCTGAACCAGTAGAGTTATCAACAATCGTCAGTCTATCACGGAATAGATTCTGAAATTTACCTATATTCTTTTGTACGTCTTTCCACATCTTTTCTACTTCAGGGTCTGGTAGAGATCTTGATCTGTTTCTGTTACGCTCAAGGGCAGTATCTAAATCGGTATTTACAAAGATCATAGCAACAGCATACCCAACTTTACGGAGCATGTCAACCTGTTTCTTGATCTTTGCGTAGTCCTTACCAGTGCCGTCAATCACTAGACCTAGTCTACCTTCAACGGCACGTTCCATCTTTTTACCAGTAAGTGCCTTTGACTTGGCACGCACATCTTGACCTTGAACTGAAAAGATATCTTCTGGATCCATAGTTAATCCAGCTTTCTTTAATCCTTTCTCAAAGGCATCGTCTGAGTTTATTAGTTTAAACCCTAATGCTTGTAATGCGGTCTTACCGACCACAAAAGACTTACCACTTCCTGGACCCCCAGCCAAAAATACTGCCTTGAAAATAGCAGGATCGTTTACTCCTTCCTCGAGATAAGTCTTAAAACTTAGCATTTACTTTACGCCTATGTTGTACTTTGGACAAAGTTCCCAGTCATGTTTTTCTTTATGAGAGATAATCTTAATCTGCCTCAATGGTGCTTTATTTTCTGCTTGTTCTTCTTCAACAAGATCTAATAAACCCCAGTCAGACAACAAAGTCGCAATGGTGTTTCTCCTTTCTACGTCATTCTCCATAAGGTTACTCGGTTTACCATCCAACATAAAGAGTTCTTTAAAATGAATGATAAAGTATCTACCTTGCTTGTGTAATATATGACAAGACTGATACAGTTTGTTATCCTTACGAGAAGCCACACCCATTCTCGTCAATGTTTCACGAACTTTTAAAAAGTCGTCTGGGTGGCTTAATCGTACTTCCAGCATTGAAGCTGGAGTCCACTCAATTGGTTTTTGATCTTCTAGTTCCACCTTTATCTACCTTATTCTTCAATTCAATTAATTGTTCATCAGATAGCAATCGTAACGCCTCACGTGCTCTCTCACTGCCATAACCGAAGTATTCTTTGACCACTTCGATATTATCAAGGGAGTCTGCTTTTGCCCACTTGGAAAAGCGTTTTCCCTTCCTAATACTATTTATAAGATAATGAAACTGTAATTTGTTATCAAGGTGGTGATAACGGTTCATCTCATTTGCAAACAGTATTGTATCTAGGAACTGTGAGAGACCACGGTTCACGATAAATGGGTTATATCCTTTCTCGGTATCATCGTCTACCATTATATCTTTTTTGGTAGAGTTGATTGACTTTAAGAACTCGAATGGGTTCATCGTTTAAACTCCACGGATCCCATAACCTCAGTCATACAAGCAACAAGGTTAAGTTCGTGGTCAGCAACAAACGCATCTTTGTATTGATAGTCTGCTAGGATAATAACAAGTTGAGGGATAGAGTTTGGCTCTACGAAATCATACATCGTGTCGTAGATTCTACGGAACACAACAGAGGGTTCTACGTCCATATTATTAGCAACCCATGAACGCATAGACTTGAAGTTCTTTTTCTTGAGGTAATCTACAAGAGACTTGATATTCTCATCTTGAAGGTTGATCAATATACCCGCATCAATTGTACCAGATAAAGAATATCTCTGACACTCATTGATTACTCGACGGAAGTCAGGGAAGTGTTTATTAACCAGTTCTACAATTACTTTCTGGTCATAGGTTACTCCCTCACTAGTTAGTATCTCACACACACGCTTGAACATACCAGCAGCAAGGTTTGGCTTTTCGTCTTTGGGGATATTGAAATCATAGACCGAACAACGAGAATGTAGCGGTTCAATGATCTTGTTTTTGAAGTTACAGGTTAGGATAAATCTGCAGTTATTGGCAAACTCTTCAATAAACCCACGCAAAGCAGGTTGAGTAGATTGCGCATTCAGGTAATCAGCCTCATCTAGGATAACCACTTTATAACCACCCTGTAGTGAAACAGTAGAGGCAAAGTGACGAATCTTAGTACGAAGCGTGTCGATATTACCGCTTTCAGATCCGTTTATGATTATCCAATCCAATCCCAACTCATTACACAATGCTTTAGCGACTGTCGTTTTACCGACACCAGCCGTACCAGTGAAGAGCATATTAGGAAGCTCTCCACCGCTTACGATTTCGCTAAAAGTTTTGTTGAGTTGAGTTGGTAGGATAGCTTGATCAATTGTGGCTGGGCGGTATTTCTCCACCCAAAGGAAGTCGCTCATGTTACATCTCCATAATAAAATAATAAATCAATGTTGCTATTATACTACACTTTACTCAAAAAGTAAAGGTTTATTTACGGCATTTGAATCCCACCAGCACCTGCTTGAGATCCGTCAGCACCAGCAAGTACAATACCAGAGGTCATTTGGCGGTAAGCATCTGAAACTTCTTTGTTTGTTTCGGTTACAAACACATACTGTTGGAACACAACCTCTTTAGGTTCTTTAGTACCAGTCATGGCAACTCCAGGAGCAAATCCCATGCCAGTCTCATTCTGTACCAACATGCGGGGATCTTTTAAGGTGATTGTTGCTCCAATCTCGCCTTTAAGTTTACCGATGTATTCTCCTGCGACACATACTATAGTAATAATATCATTTTCTTTCATTTCAATTTCCTGTTAGTTTATTTTAATTTATATAAAAGCTGTTTGCTATGTATTTCCACGTTCAGCAACAACAACTTCTAAATATGCTGTTTCCGGATCTACCGATGAATCAGTCCCAGAATATACTATATAGTAAGTTCCTGGGGGAGTGAATTGGGTGTCCCAGCGTAACATCCCAGTTTTATTAAGGTTACTGTCAAAATATGTATCTTCAACAAAGTTTGACTTATATATTCGGTGACCATAATCTTTGTGGTATGATGCCCGAGTACCTGGAACAAGAGGATCCTCTAACTCAGGATATGACATACCTATCCCTAATGGGTTAGCGTCCATATTAACCAGCTCAATATCTATATCGCCACCTGTTTTACTACTTTTCACAATTAGAAAATCTGTAGATGAGATTTCTGAGTTATCATAATTATCATACAGCCAATTTTTCTGGTCATACGAGGACAGATCATTAGGTAATTCAGGCATATACATTAATTCTACCACATCCCCAACTTCCACGTATATTTGAGTTCTTGACTCAGATACGCTGTTTCCACCTTTTTGATCATCGTATAGAAACCTCGGCACGTGGGGTGGGCCACCACTTGCTGGAGATAAATATTTTGAGCTTCTTGCAACAAGAGTGTGGGGGCTTACTTGATTACCGTCTCCAACCAACTGTATATGATACCTAAAGATATCTGGGTATGTAATTAATCCTTGGAATTTTGTTCTAAAGAATATTTCGTCTATCATGTTATTACGAGACAAGTTGAGACCTGCAGTCCCTATTCCAGAATCGTCAACAGGTTGAAACCCATGTATTCTTAGTGAATGCACCCTTTCAAATTTAGAGGGTGATCCCAACCTTGAACTAACTGAACTGCTCGGTTGATATCTCTTACCGTCATAACCCCAATAATTTGAACCAATTTCACCATCATTAGCACCATCTTCTCCGTCATCATCAGGATGATTATATGCGAACCTAGTGACGATTTTTCCAGCTACTTGAGCTCCAATTTGGTTACCAATCCTTATAGGTCTTGCATATGTTGTCCTATCGCCATACTTATCTTTATTTCCGAATCCTTCATGATCTGCATCTGTCAAGATTTTCACCGAAGATAAGTGAACCTCTCCATCAGCATCTTCGTCTCTATTTGCGTTAGTTCCGTCTGAAAATGAATTATTATAATCGAATGGACCACCACCCCCTTTATTGTCACCTCTAAAGTCTTGATTCAAAGACTTAAACCCATGAATTGTTGTGAAGTCATTTAGTATAGTAACGTCAGGGTTATAGGTTGTTTCACTGGTAGGTTCTTCAGTTAATGCTTCTCTACCAGTTACGTCGGCATTAACCAATTCAACGTTTGCTGCCTTGACGTCGTAAAAACCATACAAATTGTAATGAGATTCGCTAGGACCAGCACTTGTGTCAGTGAATAATAATGTTTCGCTATAACCTTCAGCTGGTATATCAATTATTGTAAAACCAGCCTGCCCGATATCTTGAGAAGCTATTCTAACAAACGCATCTAGGCTTGAATCTAGATCACCGTTAGGATCTCTAAATCTGACATAAATATCAGTATTTTGTGGATAGAAGAAAGTTCTGCTCAGTAAATATCCATCGGTGTAATTTACATTGCCAAATTGAAATTGTTTTCTTTTACCATCTGTAGATCTGAACCTTAGACCACGAGTACCATCTACCTTATAATGCACTTCAGGAGCAATCCCCATGTTGACCCAACCATAGACGTAGCTAGCATCTAGATATCCAAGAATAGAATACCTATAATTTCCTCTACTGTCATAAGGAACCCAAGCCTGTGCTATTTTCGCAAAAGTCGTAGCATTATCGTCTAATCGATCGTGAGTTGCCTGATATGTAGGGTCTAGGTCAGGATAATCCTCAAATCTTAAGGATACATCGGTAAATTCTGGCTCTCCGTGAAAATCGGCAATTTCGCTGAATGAAACATTTTGATCTTTTCTAAGGCTGATTTTCGTGTCTATTGAATTAGGGTCATCGAGTAAGTCAGTATCTTTGGCATACTTATCAAATAACATTTCATTTCTTGGGTATTCTGAATGATCTTGTAAAGTAACCGAAAACATTTGCCACTTCTGATCTGCAATATCCCCGTCACCTCCAGGCTCCCTTGCAGGTTTAAATCTGGATACTAATCTTTCAATACGTTTTCCGTTATTATCTAGAACAGACTCAGTCCCTTTTAGTAAGAAATCGTTATCTTCCCTCAGTTCGTTAAAAACTGTCCTACAATAAGTACCATCTGGGTACTCAAAATTCATTAGACTACCACCATTACTAATGTACAATTCGTAAATCGGGCAATCGTCGTCTAAAGGATCTTTATCAACGCAAACTACCCTAAATGTGTAACCTAAGTCTATAAAATCTCCATGAGGTTGATCGTTGCCGTGATAATTGGCAGGACCTCCGTTGAAATCATAATAAAACGACTTTGCATCAGCAAGCTGACCTTGATGCCCCTGCGCCGAACTGAACACAAATCCCGTCATTTCAAAGGCATCTCCAGGATAGTCATTGTCTTTGGAAAATTCAGCAAACTCTTCCATCCTGTCATTACCTAACCATTGACCTTCATGATCTATATTTCTACTATTAAATCCGTAACCACTGAAGTATGGTAGTTTCCTAGAAGGAATCCCATATGGGCTATAGAACTCAGTTTCGAACATTACAGGGATATCTTTTAAAGCCTTAAACTTATTATGTGCACCAGGAATATGGCGGTGTGCGCCAAAAGTCGGCAGATCAGCATAAATTATAGAGTTCCCTGTCAGGGCTGAGCTCCCATGGTTTATAGTACTCTTAGTTTGTACTTGTGATCCAAAATGTATGACATGGGGATCTGAATCTAATCTTTCTCTGTTATTAACAGCCAAAAAGGTTTGCGGATGAAGAGGCGGTCTGTACCGCTGAATATCCCATTTGAAAGATAAAGTCAACATTGTATTGGCGTATCTAGATACTGGTCTATATCTAGATGGGTAATTTTCATGAAAGATTGAATGTCCATCGCAACCTATAGAGATATCAGATAGGTGATCATCAAAGGTTCCACTCCTCCAGTAATGTGTAGTGCCACCATTTTCGTATTGCCGCCTCATGTCTTTTTTGGCGGGATTATCGTAGATATGTTCTGCCATAGGGTTCAGGGCAACATGAGCACCCTGAGATGGCCAATATGTAGTGTCCAGATCAACCCCTGGTTTAGATCTTACAATTCTTAAACCAAGATCTTCATGTTGGCCACCAATACCACGTGAGTTGGTATGATCGATATCTCTTCTAGGATACAAACCATTATTAATTAAATCAACTAAGTATGCGCCACCGCCAGAAGTGTCAAAGGTGCCCCCCATAAGAGAAGATACGTCAGAAAATAATCCTCCTGCAGTGGTTTGATAACCACTAATAAAAGGTAATGATTCAGGATCTTTGTTATAAGTAGATGTATAGGTGAATGAAGTAATATTATCGGAAGTGTCAGTTTCTGTAAATAGTTTTACTGAACTTAATCCATTGTCGCTACCATAATCGCTTTCTTCCGAGGTCAACTCGTAAAGATCACCACCAATAGTAAGATCACTCAGATTAACCATCGTGCTCACATCAGCCTGAACATCACTCGCTACTGCCCCTATCGTACAGTAAGAACCGCTATGGAATTGGTCATTCAGGGAGATAACCTTGGCATCATCTGGAACGGTACAATAATCAGTATTCTCGGGGTTGCTAGGAGTGTGATTGACAGAATGTGGAGTGTCGTCATCAGCATAAGATTTTATGATAACTTGGTCATCATCGCCATTTACACCCACAAGGAAGTACAATGACGCTTGCAACGCTGGCGGTATTCCAAGACCAGGGATCGATGTAGAATTACCTGACTTCGAAGTTGTTTGGATGTTAATATATGGGTCTCCAAGAGAAAAAACATTATCTCTAGAATTATTGTTAAGTACGCTTTCGGGGACATTACCCCAATAAGCCATAATAACCCCTGTACCTACATCAGTATCTCTATCTGGAGCGTAAACAACTTGTTTATTTGGCAAAGAGAAAGGGTTGTCCGTATTTTCACTTGAAATTATTTGAGGGACGCCATAATTACTTTCGAAATTATCAACAAAGTTTTTAGCTATATTAGTTTTAGAGAAGTCAGCTTTTAGGATAAATACTGCAGTAGTGTGACCAACGTCCCCAGAATAATCTAAACCTGATTTATAAATGTCCAAAGGCTGCATGGAGGTATGAGTTCCAGGGTCATAATTGAAAACTTTTCTGACTTCCCCTTGCTTCATCCCCGCATCGGTAAACCTTTCAATCCTAACTTTTTTTGCTTCATCATCAGAAGGCAATTTATGCTCCACCTTTGTAACGCCAGCTAACATAAACCCTTTTATGTCACTAGAAGTTTCGTTCCTTTCTGGTTGATGTGGATATTCATATCTTGGGAAAGTAGTCCCTCCCAAATATTCATACCTAAGTTGGCTAATTTGAATATATGTCTGACTCGCCAGCTTCCAAGATCCATCTGCGGGGATTGTAACATATGCTGGATCTCCATCCACCTCCAAAAACTCTCCACCATCGTGTAAAACAGGACCGCCCCAAGTGAAAGTATGAAGATTATTTACATCAGTTGCTCTAATTTCATCGTATCTATCCGCATCTGTAGTACCAGTCCTAAGTGATGGCGGTATGGTAGTTAAATCTTCATGATTGTACAAGAATGGAAATTTCACCCCCAGCATGTTTACGGTGTTGCCATTGCTTCTATTGTCATTGTATGGGAATGTGGTAAAATCATCAGAAGAGTCTGTGTAAAACGTGATTTCTCCTACACGAGACCTTAGATAAAGGGATACGAAAGTATCGTTATTTTCTTTGGTTATTCTGATTTCCGATTCTAAACCAAAATGTTCGAACAAGTAGTCAAATTCGTTATTATGCCCAAAATGGTTAGTACATATACCATTTCTATCTTTTGATATATGGTATGTTCTGATTCTAGTTTCTGGGTCGTATTCTGTATTTTCTTGCCATCTGTTTGGGTTCTCTTGCGACAGTTGGCTTTGGAATGGATCCATTCGCTTCATAGTAATCCCATCAGAATTAGAACTGAAAGGAGTGTATGGTTTATGTATCCAATTGGTTAATTGACCTGCTGTGTTGTTAGTACCTGTATTTACTTGGTTTTCGAAATTGATCCACGAATGCGTGTCCTTGGATAGATCATTGCCTTTAAAAAATATAGGTTTGGGGTCATATAACCCAGTGCCGATTTTAGTTTGAGAGTATGAATTAAGGGATACTGATGACGTTACATTGTTAAAGTTATCTCTAACTTCGGATAACTTTATAGGTGTACCAGCATTTTTCCCGCCTACTTTATTACTCATTTAGATTTCGCCCCGATTGATGATAAGGATGTTACCATTATTTATATGTTTAAACATTCCCGAATCTGAGATTTATTATACCCTATTTACAGTCGTAAGTCAAGTTTATTATAAATAGTATTAGACAATTGGGAGAAATTTGTGGCACAGTATAACAGAAGAGCGCAACAGTATTTAAGCAACGGCACAACTAATTTTGAAGTTAACATGCTTGCTGATCAAGACGGCAACATAATTAACTCGTTTGGTG
>ERZ1048068.2431-NODE-2431-length-13119-cov-3.629516_pt1 | contig 13119 bp, 13 predicted proteins | sample MGYA00383098_ERZ1048068 | MGnify/ENA primary metagenome ERZ1048068 (study PRJEB29581, sample SAMEA5548368) | metagenome | biome: marine; feature: coastal; material: water | depth 1 m | study: Short-term variability in the microbial, nano- and picoplankton... | reverse complement strand
GTGCCGGTTTTGGCGGCCTTTACGCGCTTCACTATCTACGTGACCACATGAAGCTGAATGTGAAAGGGTTTGACGGGGCCGGCGATGTTGGTGGTACGTGGTGGTACAACCGCTACCCGGGCGCCCGCGTCGATGCGCCCAGCACCCCATTTTACGCCTACACGTTTTCCAAAGAGCTGGTAGACGAATGGGATTGGTCTGAAACCCAAAGTTCCAGCGGTCAGGTGCGAGCTTACTTGGAGCATGTAACCGAGAAATTCGATTTGAGGCGTAGCATTCAATTTGACACCTGGGTCGAAGACGCCGCATTTGATGAGGCTTCCCAGCGTTGGGTCATACGAACCCATACGGGGGGGCAGTTTACCTCTCGGTTCTTGATTTGTGCCGTCGGCGCATTGTTTGTGGCTCATAAGCCCGACTACCCGGGTATCGATGATTTTGCCGGTCCATGTCACCACACCGGCCGCTGGCCCCACGAACCCGTATCCTTCGCGGGCAAGCGGGTCGGGGTCATCGGTACCGGTTCTTCAGGTATTCAGGCCATTCCAGAAATTGCCAAGGAAGCGGCCCATATAACGGTGTTCCAGCGCACCCCCCAGTTCGCTCTGCCAGCTCGGAACCGGACTATGGTTGCAGGAGAAACCACCCAGTACCAAGACAACTGGGATGATCATCGGCATTCCATGCGCAGGCGCGGCGGCTGGCCTTTTGCGACCACGAAGCTGCGGGCTTCCGAGGCGACTGCAGAGGAGCGGCTGGCACGATTTGAAGAAATGTGGGACTTGGGCGGAATCAACCTGTTGATAAACAGCTTCTCCGGGGCGGTTGTGGATCCGGAACTCAACGAAGAGATTTCGGAATTTGTCCGAGGCAAGATACGAGGGATCGTGGCTGACCCCGACGTGGCGCAGAAGTTGATGCCTGATTACCACATCGGCACGAAGCGCATGATTTTAGATAACGGTTACTTTGAAACCTATAACCGGGATAACGTCACCCTGGTGGATTTGCGCCAAGAGCCGATTCTCGCGTTCACAGCAACCGGGGCCGAAACCGCAGCCGGGGAATACCCGTTGGATATGTTGGTGCTCGCCACAGGCTACGACGCCGTGAGCGGCTCCATGCTTAATTTGAATCCACGGGGGCGCGATGGCGTTTCGCTGGAGCAAAAATGGGAAGATCGCTTTACCACTAATTTTGGGATCAACGTAGCCGGGTTCCCAAATCTCTTTATGATTCATGGCCCGGGCTCCCCGGGTGTCTTTTTCTCTATGCCCCTTGGAGCAGAACTGCAGGTGCAATGGATTGGCGACAGCATTCGTCATTTGCAAGAGCAGGGATATGCCACTATGGAAACCACGCCAGAAGCAGAAACGGCTTGGGACGAAGAAATTCAGCAAATCGCCAACGGCACCCTATACCCCAAAACAAACTCCTGGTATCTCGGAGCCAATATTCCGGGTAAACCGAGGCAGTTTTTGGGGCATTTGCGAGGATCCCAGTACTTTGATCAGCTCGCTGAGGTAGCCGAGCAGGGTTTTGAGGGATTTGTCTTTAAGTAATTGTTGTTAACTGATTGGGCCGAAGGGAATAAGGCCACTAAAGTTACCCAGATCGCAGCCACAACTCGTTGTATTCAAACGATGATACCCGTAGAATTCGCGCCTTCCTGAAAAGGGTGTGCGGATGAAAGTGGTTCGCACGTGAAAGATTTATTGGTGGCGCTTCACTGGCGCTACTCGGAGAACGATATGTTTGCAGTGTTTCAAAGCGGCGGAAAACAGCACCGCGTAAGTGAAGGCGATGTCGTCAAGCTAGAATTGCTAACGGCGGAAGCAGGGGACGAAGTTGTATTCGACAAGGTTCTGTTGGTAGCGAACGGCGACGACGTGAATGTTGGCGCTCCCTTTGTCGAATCGGGCAAGGTGACTGCAGAGGTGGTACGCACCGATCGAGCTAAGAAAGTTCAGATTATCAAGTTCAAGCGTCGTAAGGACTTCTTGCGTCGTCAAGGGCATCGCCAGTGGTTTACCGAAGTGAAGATCACCGGAATTTCCGCTTAGCGTAGAAGGCTAGGGTTCCTATAGCGCGAACTGGAAAAATCAGTGCGACGCCGTCACGGCAGACGTACGGAAAAACACAGAATCAAAGTACAAATAGATAAGTAGATAGACTTATGGCACATAAGAAAGCAGGCGGTAGTACCCGTAACGGACGCGATTCCGAGTCCAAACGACTTGGCGTAAAGAAATTCGGCGGACAGAAAGTTCTGGCGGGAAACATCATCGTTCGCCAGCGTGGCACCAAGTTTCACCCTGGTGAAAATGTTGGTTGCGGCCGTGATCACACGTTATTTGCCAAAGCTGATGGTGAAGTACAGTTCACGGTTAAAGGCCACCTGCGCCGCAAGACTGTTAACATCGTACCGGTTGCCTAGCAGACGATAGCGCCTGCTGACAACGATCAGCGGGTTCAGCAGATCAGCGGCAACAGTTGGAAAGATCGAACCCCGCTAATGCGGGGTTTTTTGTATGCGCTGACAAATCTTGTAGTGTCGATAGAAACCACAGGCCGAGGTGAAACATGCAGTTTATCGATGAAGCGAGCATTCGAGTGCAAGCCGGCAAGGGCGGTAACGGCTGTCTGAGTTTTCGCCGGGAAAAGTACGTAGAACGAGGCGGTCCAGACGGCGGCAATGGGGGCGACGGCGGTTCGGTTTATCTCATCGCAGATGAAGCCTTGAACACCCTGATCGACTTTCGTTACCAGCCAGCGTATCAGGCGCGCAATGGGCACGGCGGCGGTAGCCGCAACAAAACCGGAGCCGGCGGCGAGGACATCTATGTAAAGGTGCCCATGGGTACCACGGTCGTGGACGAAGAGACCCAAGAAGTGCTTGGCGACCTTAGTGCGGCTGATCAGACGCTGTTGGTGGCAGAGGGTGGTGCCCGAGGGCTGGGCAATGCCACATTTAAGTCCAGTACCAACCGGGCGCCCCGAAAGACCACACCGGGTCATATGGGTGATATCCGTCGTCTGCGCTTGCAGCTTAAGCTTCTGGCCGATGTCGGGCTGTTGGGTTTACCTAATGCGGGCAAGTCCACCCTGATCGGCCAGGTTTCTGCGGCCAATCCCAAGGTGGCCGACTACCCCTTTACTACGCTAGCCCCCAGTTTGGGGGTCGTGCGCATCGCTGCAGACGCCAGCTTCGTGATGGCAGACATTCCTGGGCTGATTGTGGGCGCGGCGCAAGGCGCCGGCCTCGGTGCCCAGTTCCTGCGCCATCTGTCGCGGACAAAGGTGCTCCTGCACCTGGTGGATGTACAGCCAGAGGATCAGAGCGACCCCATTGAAAATGCTCTGGCTATAGAACAAGAACTGGCAGAGTACTCCGAAGCGCTGATTCAGCGTCCCATATGGCTGGCCCTGTCGAAAGTTGATCAACTTGATGACACGGATTTAGACGCCTTGATGGAAGAAATGGCGGAAACCTTTCCCGACCGCCCGGTGTACGGTATTTCTGCGCTAGGCGATATCGGTCTGGACGACCTGAAGAACGATCTGATGCAGTATCTTACCGAAGAGCGACTGCAGGCCGCCGAGGACCCTGACTTCGCTGAGCATTTGGAAAGCTGGGAAAAACGCATCAGCGATGATGTGTTCGCCCATTCCGAGCGTATGCGCCAGCGTCGGCAAAGTGATGGGGCCGACGAGCAAGACGAGATGGATGATGACTTCGATGACACTTTAGAAGGCCCAGAAACTGAGGTGATCTATGTCAGGGATTAACGATGGGCAACTGATGCAAGATCCAGTGACTCGTCAGGCTCTGACCCAAGCCAAACGCATAGTCGTCAAAGTGGGTAGCTCGTTGCTGACCAGTCTTGAAACTGGTTTGGAGCGAGAAAAAATCCAAGGCTATTGCGCGGATATTGCCGAGCTGACGAAGGCGGGTAAGGAAGTGATTTTAGTATCCTCAGGCTCCATTGCCGAGGGCTGCATGAGGCTGGGGTGGAATCGCAGGCCCCAAGAGGTTCATCGCCTGCAGGCGGCTGCAGCAGTGGGTCAGATCGGTCTAATGCAGGCCTATGAGCAGGCGCTACAAACCTTGGACTGCGGTTCTGCCATGATCATGCTCACCCATGAAGACTTAGCCGACCGTCAGCGCTATTTAAATGCTCGCGCAACCCTGAAAACCTTGGCAGATATGGCCGTGGTGCCCATCATCAATGAAAACGACACCGTGGCCACGGATGAGATCCGATTCGGTGACAACGATACTCTGGCGGCCCTGGTTGCGAATTTAGTGGAGGCCGATCTACTGGTGATTCTCACCGATGTGAATGGCCTTCTCAGTGCCGATCCTCGCGTTGATAAGAATGCCAAGCGCATTGCCATAGCCGCAGCCACGGACTCCTCGTTGGCCGCCCTGGCTGGTGAGGGGGCAGGAGCCTTAGGCCGCGGCGGTATGGTGACAAAAATACGGGCTGCTCGGCTGGCGGCACGATCCGGGGCGCATACGGTGATCGCCCCGGGGCAAGAGTCCGGGATGCTACGTCGAGTTACCCGAGCGGAAGATGTGGGTACGCTGTTGTGGGCAGAGATGTCGCCAATGGCTGCTCGTAAGCGCTGGATTGCCGGTCACCTGCGTGCCAAGGGCGACATCATCATCGACCAGGGGGCCGTTGGCGCCATTGAGCAGCGCGGTGTGAGCCTGCTGGCCGCAGGTATTGTGGGTTCTCAGGGTGAGTTCAGTCGTGGCGACGTGGTGCGTTGTGTGGATCAGTCGGGCAGAGTCATCGCTCAGGGGTTAAGTAACTACGCCAGCGTGGAAGTGGATGCCATTAAGGGACTAACGAGCGATCGTTATGCCGAGGCCATCGGTTACGCGTCAGAGGCCGAGGTCGTGCACCGAGACAATTTGGTGCTTATTTAGAGACCAAGAGGGTTAGGGCTGCAACGATTGAGCAGCCCGGAGATTCAGCTACAGGCAGGGAATGCTAGCCCGTGGCAGACAGGGCTTTGACCCGCTTGTTCAGGCGCGACTTCTGACGAGCAGCTTGGTTTTTGTGCATGATGCCCTTGGAAACCATTTTGTCTATGATCGGCACGGCTTGAGCCAAGGCTGCGCCGGCTGCTTCTGCGTCGTTAGTTTCGACAGCGCCGTGGACCCGTTTAATGTACGTGCGCACCATAGAACGTTGACTGGCGTTTTGTGATCGGCGTTTTTCTGACTGTTTAGCGCGCTTGCGTGCTTGTGGACTGTTAGCCAAGGTAGCTCCTAGTAGGGACCGAAAAAATGAGGCGGGAATATGCCGCTGTGTCGATGAGATGTCAACCGCGTAATCTGGGGAGCTAGGGATCAATCAAGATCAAGTGAGTAATCAAGGGTCGACGGAAGAGCCGGATCAAGGTCCTGCGCCCTTGAATCGGCGGGCCGGTACGGTTGCGGGTATGACTCTACTGTCGCGTATCAGTGGTCTTGTACGCGACGTGGTGCTGGCCTACCTCTTTGGCGCCTCTGCCGCAGCAGACCTGTTTTTTGTCGCCTTCCGTATTCCCAATTTTTTTCGTCGCCTCTTTGCAGAGGGCGCATTCAACCAAGCCTTTGTGCCCGTGCTGGTGGAATATAAAGCTAAAGGCCACGCGGCACTGCGGTTGTTTTTAGCGGACCTGTCCGGGGTATTCGCTCTGGCCTTGGTAGCGGTGACCATTGCTGGTATTGCCCTTGCTGGCCCCTTGGCGGCCCTGTTTGCGCCGGGGTACTTGGATCAACCCGAGCGCTTTGAGCAGTTGACGGAACTGGTGCGAATTACCTTTCCTTATCTGGGTCTGATTTCTCTCACTGCCTACGCCGGAGCCATCATGAACGCTCATGGCCAGTTTGCTCTGCCAGCCTTCACGCCCGTGATGCTCAATCTCTGTTTGACTCTAGCCGCCCTAATCGCCTTGAACGATCTATTGGATGCTCAGCCAATCGTTATCTTGGCTTGGGGAGTGCTTGCGGCCGGATTAGTGCAGTGGTTTATGCAGCTACCGACGTTGTGGCGCATGAGACTTTTGCCCCAGCCGCGAATTGCCAAAGAGCATCCCGGAGTGCGGCAAGTTGGGCACTTGCTGGTACCGGCGATATTTTCTGCCTCGGTGGGTCAAATCAATGCCCTCGTGAACACGATGATCGCATCGACCCTGGCCACTGGCAGTATCGCTTGGCTCTACTACGCGGATCGCTTGCTGGAACTGCCGGTAGGTTTGATCGCGGTTGCCTTAGGCACCGTCATGTTGCCCCATCTATCGCGTCTGGTGACGGACAGCGATCACGAGGGATTTTTGGGCACCATGAACTGGGGGCTGGGTCTTGGTCTGATGTTGGGCCTGCCTGCGGCAATCGCCCTGTACCTGATGGCCGAGCCGTTGCTGGCTTTTCTTTACATGACCTTTGCTGGCAGCGCCATGACAGATCGAGATATAACAATGGCAGGCCTCGCCTTGGAGATGTTCGCCATCGCCTTGCCCGGATTTGTGTTGGTCAAAGTGCTGGCGCCGGCCTTTTTTGCCCATCAAGACACGCGCACCCCATTTCGCTTTGCAGCCATCGCCGTCGCGGTGAATTTAGTTGGCAGTCTGTCAACGTTCCAGTGGCTGGGGCATGTGGGTCTGGCTCTAGCGACGGCTTTGTCTGCTTGGACCCATGCGATTTTGTTGTACATCGGTTTGCATCGGCGAGGCTGGATTCGAGCCGATGCCAAGGTGCTCTTCGTGTTACTGCGCACTGCGGTGGCCTGCGGCTGTCTGGCGTTAGTGCTTTGGTATGCGGGCCTGTCGTCTGAACAATGGTTGGCAATGGCCGGCCCGGAACGAGCCCTCAAGGTGTTGCTAACCTGTGTTGCCGGCTTTGCTGTCTATTGCCTAGTGCTCCTGCTTTTAGGTGTGCGCAGGCATCATCTGCTTCAGGCCACTGACTAACAGGCGCCCATGGGCCTATAATCGGCTATGGAAATCATCAACGGACTTCATAACCTTCGGCCACGCCATCGCGGCTGCGTGCTGACTGTGGGCAATTTCGACGGCGTGCATCGTGGTCACCGGGCGCTGATTGAGGCCCTGTGTACTGAGGCGAAATCGCTTGGTGTGCCGAGCATGCTGATGACCTTCGAGCCTCAACCCCGAGAGTTTTTTGCTGGCGAGAAGCTGCCGGCCCGCCTGACTCGTTTCAGGGAAAAAGTTCATTTGCTCAAACAAACGGGATTGGATCGCCTGCTATGCCTGCCTTTCAATGAGCGCACGGCCAACATCGAGGCGGACTGGTTTGCTGGTGAGTTCACCGTGGATAAAGTCGGTGCCAAGCATGTGGTCATTGGCGACGATTTTCGCTTTGGGCGCGGCCGCGAAGGGGACTTCGCTCTGTTTCAAAAGTATGGCGGCGAATTTGGCTACAAGGTCAGCGCTATGTCTACCTTGCTGGAAGGGCAGCAGCGCATCAGCAGTACCTTAATACGCCAGACCCTGGCGGCAGGTGACTTTCCCACCGCAGCTCAAATGCTAGGTCACGAGTACTTCATCATGGGGCGCGTGGTCTACGGTCGGCAACTCGGGCGGCAGTTAGATGTTCCCACGGCGAATATCCGGCTGCAGCGATACCGTGCGGCCTTAGAAGGTGTTTATTGCGTCACTGTGGAAGGCATTGGCGAGCAGGCCCTTGAAGGTATTGCCAACATCGGTGTGCGGCCAACGGTGGACGGCAAAGAGCCTTTGCTGGAAGTACATGTATTTGATTACGCGGGCAATCTTTACGGTGACCTGATCAAGGTCACCTTCAAACAAAAGCTGCGGGACGAGCAAACCTTTGAGTCCATAGATGCCTTGAAGACGCAGATTGGTGCGGACCTCCAGCAGGCTCGTCAGTGGTTTGCTGATCAATAAGATGAACACCGACTCGGACGATACCGCTATCTTGCAATCGCTAGATCCCTGGCGCTGGCGCTGGCTCTTATTGGTGGTTGGTGTCTTTGTTCTTGACCAAGGTACGAAATGGATTGTGGTCACCGAGATGGTTTACGGTGAGCGTATTCAGGTGCTGTCTTTTTTCGCCTGGGTGCGCTGGCACAACGCGGGTGCGGCCTTTTCTTTTCTTGCCGACGCTGGTGGCTGGCAGCGTTGGTTCTTCGTGGTCATAGGTTTAGGCTTCTCGGGCTATATACTGCGCGAGCTATCCCGTCTGACTTTGCAAGAGCGTTGGATGGGTTTGGTGTATGGCCTGATCTTGGGCGGCGCCTTGGGCAATCTGTATGGACGCATGATCAATGGCTACGTGGTGGACTTTATATTAGTGCATTACGAGCGGCATATATTCCCCGCCTTTAATGTGGCGGATTCAGCGCTATTTTGTGGAGTGGTTTTGTGGCTTTACTTGATGATTCAGGAAAGCCGCAGGGGCGCCGTTAGCAAGCCTTCTTAGTTTTTCTTGGTTAAGTTTGGGTTCAAAGGCGTTGTTGCATTCACGGGCATGCACAGCACACTTGTCGCCAAGAGCAACGCGCTTCGTGTCATCAAGCAACTTTGGCACCGGGGCTAAATCAATCCCTCGTCAATTGGCACATAAAGGTCCAGATCATGGCAGACATCATCGTATCTCAAGGCGCCACGGAAAAAATCCGTATGGGCTCGCGCATTAGCCTGCACTTCGCCCTGCTAATGCCCAGTGGTGAGGAAATCGACACCACTCGGCGGGGTCAGCCGGCGGCGCTAACCCTTGGAGATGGGAATTTGCTGCCCGGGTTCGAAGAGGCCCTAATTGGCTTGGCCGCTGGTGATGACGCCCAGCTAGTAATTCCCGCAGAGCAGGCCTTCGGTGAGCGAGTGGAGGCCAACCTGCGACTCTTGGCCCGAACCATGTTTAATGACCTAAGCAGTGAAGAACCGCTAGAGCCGGGTCTTGTCGTGTCTTTTCAAGCGCCGGATGGCGAGTTGCCTGGCGTGGTGAAAGCGGTTTATGAGGACACGGTGCAGGTGGATTTCAATCATCCCCTCAGCGGGTCAGACATCACCTTTGATGTGTCCATCTTGTCCGTAGAGGAGCCGCTGGCCGAAGAAGCGGATTAGTTCAATTGGTGACCCGTTTTTTCGCTCCCCTTGAAGGATCGCCGACGGAAGAAAGAACATTTTCTGCCATGGCTCTAGTGCCAGCACTCTAGCCACAGTCTGGTGAGGGCACTTCCCGAATATAGGATCGCCCGGCGGCGTTGATGATCAAGTGCTTGGCAGGAATCCGATGGGTCGGGCTACACATAATGAAGCGACCGTTTTGCCAATTGGTCATGCCGTTGGCAAGAAATTCAATTTGGTCGCCGTCTCGGAAACTCCGCCGTTGGATTTGTGGCGGTAAGCCTCGGCTGGTGTACCAAGCCAAGTAAAACACTAAGTTATCTGCCGCATCGATACTGCGGTTTTGATTTCGATCCAGAACAACGTTGACACCGGTTTGCCAGTTGCCGTGTGGGTTGCACCAATCACCGACCAAGGCATTCTCGGCATTCAAGGGCCTGATCGAGGCAGTGCTTGCTGGACAAACAATCGTGCTGCTGTCGTGGACTAGGGCGAGGGTTCGAGCGTTTGAGAGCAAAGATTGAAGCTGTCGAGCCTGTCGCTCTAAGACCAGTTCCGGCACGGTCTCAAGCAATCGCGGTGCCAGCAGTGTGCTTAAGGTGGCGATCAGGCTGAGGCAAATCATCAACTCGATTAGGGTGAAACCCGACCATTGACGCTTGGGTTGCGTCAGATTCAGCCTCTTTCGATTCAACCTCTTTCGATTCTGTCTTGTTGGGCTTTTTTGGTACCCCGGTTCGTGATGGAAAACTTGGTAGTGACATCGGTGCGGTGTCGTGGTCATAACAGCATTTAGAAGAATGGACAGAGGTCAGTGTATGGGCAATGACCCGGGCTGGCGTGCAAGTTTTCGCCAAATCGTCAGTAAGCTACCGCCGTTCTATGTTGCCCGACGACTGCTCGAGTGCTCCCCAAGCATCAGTCGATGAAGGGCAAGAAGCCGAAAATGCTGCCTTTTTTCTTCGGAGATTGCTCGACTTGGTCTTGGGTCTCACTCGCCTCGGACGGTTTTTGCCGATCATCATCGGTTCCATCCGGGTAATTGATGGTGATGGGTGGCGGCGCATCTGGTCGATCCAGTAGCCCCAAGGTCATGATGTTGGTCCAAGACCGATCGCGGTTGCGAATTCGCTCTTCCAAAACCAAATCGTCGGCGGAATTAAACTCTGGGAACTCCGGGTGGTTTAACGCCAGCACTCGCAACGCTCTGTTGGCCTCCTCATAGCGACCGAGCTTGTAATAAGCCTCGACCATCACAGCCAAGGCGTCAGCTCTGGCGGCGGTATCAGGGAAATTTTCAATGACGTAGGCACCACGGTTGGCCGCGGCCACCAAGGCGCCACGGCGTAAATAATGTTCAGCGGCAAAAATCTCAGACTTGGCTAACAGGTCCCGCAGCAGCAGCATGCGCTGCTGGGCATCTGCCGCGTACTGGCTGTTGGGAAATTCGCGCAGCAGTACGGCCAGTTCCGAGTAAGACTCCCGAACTGGCGCCATGTCTCGGCTGGCAGGATCCGCCGAAAAAATTCGATCTAGGAAACCTTCTCGGTAGCGGTAAGCAGCCAAGGCTTTCAGGTAGTAGGCATAGTCGACGCTTGGGTGTGTGGGGTGCAGGCGAATAAAGCGGTCGGCTCCGGCCCGTGCGCTCTCCATGTCTTGGGTTTGGTAGTTGGCAAAAATCAATTCCAGCTGTGCTTGTTCGGCGAATCGGCCGAAGGGAAAGCGAGCTTCTAATAATTCCAGCTGTTCAATGGCAACGGCGTAGTTAGAGCTGCGCAGGGCGCGTTGGGCGGTGCGATAGACTCGGGCCTCGGTGGTATCAATTTCTTCCACTTCTTCATCGGTCTGCTCTTTGTCCTTGCCGAAAAAGGGAATACTGCCGCATCCGCTGAGCAACAGGGCAAACAGGACGACGGCAGCAAGGCCTAGACGGCTAGGGAGCCACAAAGGCGTAGTGAGTTGGAGCAAGGTGAGGCCTCTTTTTCTGCGGTCTGTGATGACAATTGCCGATGTTGAACGTGGACTACCCACCCAATTTGATAAAGCCGGATGGCAGTAGTCGCTATTCTTACCAAATTCGGTAGGGTTGCAACCGTTATGACAGATCAAACACCCCAGAAATTGGATTGTCAGGCCCAAATTCCACCGGAGTTGGGCGGCGAGCGCGTGGACAAGGCAGCGGCGCTGCTGTTGCCGGAGTTTTCTCGGGCTGAGCTGACCCGATGGATTGGCGAGGGCGCTCTGACCTTAGACGGTGGCGTGGTCAAACCCAAATACAAGGTATTCGGTGGCGAACTGCTGGAACTAAAATGCCAGCGTCAGGCCCGGGAAGATTGGCAAAGCGCCGAAGCCATGAATCTCGACATCCTGTTTGAGGACGAGGACCTACTGGTAATCAACAAGCCTGCGGGTCTTGTGGTGCATCCCGGTGCGGGCAATTCCGATGGCACCCTCGTCAATGGCCTGCTGCACCACCGGCCTCAACTCCAAGAGCTGCCTCGGGCTGGGGTCGTACACCGCCTCGACAAAGAAACCAGTGGCATTATGGTGGTGGCTGGCAGTCCCAGCGCCTATCGTCGTTTGGTAGAGGCCATCAGCGCGCGTCAGGTGCGACGTCGATATGTGGCGGTATGCGAAGGGGTCATGGTTTCTGGTCAGGATATTGATCGGCCCATTGGCCGGGACCCGAAGCAGCGCACTAGGCAGGTGGTCCGCGAAGACGGCAAAAGCGCCCAAAGTTTGGTGCGAGTGCGAGCGCGCTATCGCGCTCACAGCGCCGTTGATGTGACCTTGGGTAGTGGGCGTACCCACCAGATTCGTGTCCACATGCAGAGCATTGGACACCCCTTGGTCGGCGACACCAAGTACGGGTGTCGGCGCATACTGCCTCGCGGTGCTGATGCAGACACGGTAACAACGCTGCAGCAATTTCCACGCCAAGCCCTGCACGCCTTCAAACTAGACTTTGCCCACCCGACGTCGGAGCATGCCCTGCACTTTGCGGCGCCGATTCCTGAAGATCTTGGGATGCTGATGCAAACCCTTGCCGAAGATGCTCAATAGCCCCTCTTGGCGTCGTGCCCAATGGGCAGCACCCGCCACGGTGATTGCGGGTACCACAACCCGCCATGATGACCGCCCATCGGCGGTAGGGGATGAGGCCTCTTACCTAGGATTCAATTTGGGGCACAAGGGGGGTGACAAGCCAGATCGGATCGAGAGTGCTCGAGGGCGCCTTAGCCAGATTCTCGCCCAAGAAGTCACGCCGGCCTTGGAGCCTCCACCTCACCTGCACTGGTTGGATCAAGTGCACGGCAGCGACTGGGTTTATGCCGATGGCCAGTGGTCTGACGAACCTCAAGCCGACGCACTATGGACCGATCAACCGGGCACAGGCCTAGTCATTCAAAGCGCCGACTGTGTGCCGATATTGCTGGCCTCAACGGATCCCGCCTTGCCATGTATTGGCGCGGCCCATGGCGGTTGGCGAGGGCTGCTTGCCGGCGTCATCGACCAATTGGTCGCTGCGATGCCGGTAGCTCCGTCACAATTGTGTGCCTGGATCGGCCCCTGCATCAGCCAACCTCACTTTGAGGTGGGCGAGGATGTCTGGCGCCCAGTAGCCCAGGTCAGCCCGTCGGTGATCGCCGAGCACCAAACGGATCCGTCGAAGCGGCTGGTAGACCTGCCCCAGTTAGCCCGGCACCGGCTCCATTCCTGTGGCGTGGTGTCAGTTGCCCAAAGTGGCCTGTGCAGTTATGCCAGTCCCGACTTTTATTCCTACCGACAGGCCACACACCAGGAGGGTAACGGGGCGCAAACCGGCCGGATGGCCTCGGTTGTGTGTATGACAGGATAGTCAGCAAAGTAGCAAGTTCATTGACATGTTGGCGCTGAATCACAAGAATAGCGCGCTTGCGCGAAATGGGGCCCGAACAAACTGAGGCAAACCCATTGAGTCCATATCAAAATCAATAGCTTACGAGAACTTTCGCCCTCGCATTATGAGATGCC
>ERZ1048068.2430-NODE-2430-length-13119-cov-4.213028_pt1 | contig 13119 bp, 11 predicted proteins | sample MGYA00383098_ERZ1048068 | MGnify/ENA primary metagenome ERZ1048068 (study PRJEB29581, sample SAMEA5548368) | metagenome | biome: marine; feature: coastal; material: water | depth 1 m | study: Short-term variability in the microbial, nano- and picoplankton... | reverse complement strand
GAATAGCCTGGCTCACCCTTAGCCCGCAAACGTCCGCCGTCCCATACGCTTCCCTCCCCCCCCGGAAAGCAGCTCCCCCGATCAAGCTCCCGTCCCCAGTTTAACCAATATGGTTAAAGTTGATGCGGCGGTTGTTGAGTAAAAATCATTCGATGAAGGCATGGAAAATCCGGACCCGCTGGCGGATCCGGCTTGGAAAGACTGAAGGCGGGTTTGCCTTAGGCGAGAGCGGCGGCGATACGCTCCATCGCGGTAACCACGTTCTCGCGGGAGTTGAACGCGCTGATGCGCACGTGGCCTTCACCGCAGGTGCCGAATCCGGCGCCCGGCGTGCAGACGACACCCGCCTCGTTAAGGAGCCGGTCGAAGAATGCCCAGGAGTCGGTTCCGGTATTGATCCAGATGTAAGGCGCGTTGTCGCCGCCGACACAGCTGAATCCGAGCTTGGTGATTGCTTCGCGAATGATCGCGGCATTGGCCAAATACATGTCAGTCTTTTCCTTCACCTGCGCTTGACCTTCTGCCGTGTAGATCTCGGCGGCGGCTCTTTGCACGGGGTAGGAAACTCCGTTAAACTTCGTCGCTTGGCGACGATTCCAGAGACCGTGAACGGAGTGTTTATTTCCGGCCGAGTCTTCCGCCTGCAGTTTCTTCGGCACGACCGTGTAGGCGCAACGCGTGCCGGTGAACCCAGCCGTCTTGGAGAAGCTGCGCATCTCAATGGCGACTTCGTCGGCACCCGGAATTTCGTAGATGGACTTCGGCACGGATTCGTCGCGAATGAAGGCAACGTAGGCGACATCGTAGAGGATGATCGCACCGTTGGTCTTGGCGTAATCGACCCACGCTTGCAGTTGCTCCCTGGTCGCCATCGCTCCAGTCGGATTGTTGGGGAAACACAGGTAGATGAGATCGGTCGGGTGGTCCGGGATCGCAGGCACGTAGCCGTTTTCCGGCGTGGACTCGAGATAGGTCACGCCTTGGTAACGGTCATCGACATTCTCGCCGGTGCGACCGGCCATCACATTGGTATCCACATAGACCGGGTAAACGGGATCAGGAATTGCGAGCTTCAGATCATCCTCGGCAAAAATTTCCTGAATATTGGCGCTGTCACATTTGGCTCCGTCCGACACAAAAATCTCATCGGCCGTGATCGGGCAGTCCGCGTAATCACCGGCGGCAATCGCTTCGCGCAGAAACGCGTAGCCTTGCTCGGGACCGTAACCCCGGAACGTCTCACGTTGGGACAACTCGTCCGCACCATCGTGCAAGGCTTTCACGCAAACCTCAGGCAGAGGTTCGGTGACATCGCCGATGCCAAGACGGATAAGCGGCTTATCGGGATTTGCTTCAGAGAAGGCCTTAACTCGACTGGCGATGTCGGCGAAAAGGTAGGACGCTTTGAGCTTAAGGTAGTTTTCGTTAATGCGAATCATGTTAAAGTGCGGGGGTAAGGAATGGATTGATTGACGATTGTCGCCCGAATCGTCGGGCAAAACCTTGAATAAGCGCGGCTGTGGTAATTTGATCAAGCCCGCTTCGGACGCCACCCCCTCTTTTCTATCATGCAGACCCACGATACCGTTCCCGCCATGCAAACCCTCGCCCGTGACACCCGGGCCGCCGGTCAGACCATCGCGTTTGTGCCGACCATGGGCGCCCTCCACGAGGGCCATCTTGACTTGATCCGGCTCGCGGCCACCCAAGGCGATGTCGTGGTCGTGTCGATTTTTATAAACCCCACCCAATTCGGTCCCAACGAAGACTTCGAGCGCTACCCCCGCGACATAGACGGTGATCTAGCCAAATGCCGAGAAGCCGGCGCGCATCACGCGTTTCTTCCTGAGCGATCCCCCCTGCTCCCCGACGACTACTCGACCTACATTACGGAGGAGGCCGTAGCCGAGCCTTTGGAAGGAGTTTCCCGGCCCGCATTTTTTCGCGGCGTCACCACCATCGTGGCCAAACTCTTCAACATCGTGCAGCCCCACGTTGCCATCTTCGGCCAAAAGGACGCCCAGCAACTCGCCGTCATCCGTAAGATGGTAAACGATCTGCACTTCCCGGTCGAAATCGTCGCCGGAAAAACCACGCGCGACGCCGACGGACTGGCCCTCAGTTCCCGCAATGCCTATCTCACCGCCAGCCAACGTGAAGGCGCGCTCGGCATCAATCGCACCCTGAATCAGATCAAAACCATGGTCGACCAAGGCGAACGGCGGGCGGAACGGTTGGTAGCGGAAGCCACTCACCTCCTGGCTGATGACCGCCGAATCCGGATAATTTACGTGGCCGCCGTCGATCCTGCCACGATGAAAAAACAGACAGAAATCGAACCCGGGAATTCCCTCATGGCCATCGCCATATGGATGGATCAGACCCGCCTTATCGACAACATCCTGCTCTGAGCTTTCCATGACACTCAGCCTCAGAGCCGCAACGGCCGCAGACGTTCCTGCCATCCAAAACATCTACGCACACCACGTGTTGCATGGCACGGGCACGTTCGAAATCGACCCGCCCGACGTTGGCGTGATGCAGGACCGGTTTTCGGATCTCACGGGCGAAGGGTATCCCTATCTAGTAGCTGAAACTGACGAAGATGTAATTGGCTTTGGTTACTTGGGACCATTCCGCACGCGACCTGCCTATCGGCATACCGTCGAAGACTCGATCTACTTACATCCCGACAAGCGAGGTCAAGGCGTCGGCAGTAAACTACTCGTCGCACTCATCGATGAGGCGACGCAAAAAGGTTTCACTCAAATGGTCGCACTGATCGGCGACTCCGACAATCGCGCCTCAGCCGCACTGCACGCCCGTTGCGGTTTTGAATCCACCGGAACGATGCGCGAAGTCGGCTTCAAATTCGACCGCTGGCTCGACGTCGTGATCATGCAGCGTGCGCTCCAATGACGATTGCCACTCCTCCGGTTTTATCGGGTATAAAGCCCGACCCACGTTCTGATTCGCCCCGCCCCGGTGGGTCGGGCTTTGCGCCCGACATGCCTTTCCCCCGATGAACTCTTCCTACGATGTTTTGGTGTTGGGTAGCGGCATTGCCGGATTGAGCTTCGCCCTGAAGGCAGCGCAGTCCGGTAAATCGGTCGCAATTCTGACCAAAAAGACCAAGGCCGACTCCAATACCAATTGGGCGCAAGGTGGCATCGCCGCGGTTACCGGACCCGACGACGATATCGAAAAGCATGTTAGGGATACGCTGATCGCCGGTGATGGACTCTGCAAAGAACGTATCGTCCGTGATGTCGTGCGCGACGGCCCCACCCGCGTGCAGGAATTGATCAAACTCGGCCTCAAATTTTCCCGGGATACTTCGGGTAGTTATGATCTCGGCCAAGAGGGCGGCCACAGTGCCCGACGAATCCTGCACGTGAAAGACATGACGGGCAAAGCAATCGAGGATGCCCTGCTCAAAGCGATCAGTCGTGAACCGCGCGTCGCACTTTTTGAGCATCTTTTCGGTATCGACTTAATTACTACAAGTAATGCCAAAAATCGACGAGTGCGCGGACTCTACGCTTTGGATGTATTGGACGGCCATGTGATCACATTTCGAGCACCCGTCATAATGCTTTCGACGGGAGGTGCCGGTCGGGTTTACCAATACTCCACTAATCCGGAGATCGCGACCGGTGACGGCATTGCCATGGCCTATCGGGCTGGGGTGGAAATTCGCAACCTCGAGTTTATTCAGTTTCATCCCACCACCCTCTACGCTGCAGATGACAAACGATTCTTGATCAGTGAAGCCGTTCGAGGCGAAGGCGCCGTGTTACGTAACTTGGCCGGTGAAGCATTTATGGCGCGCTACCATACTCAGGCCGATTTGGCACCTCGCGATATCGTCGCCCGTGCCATCGATACCGAAATGAAAGCCAGCGGTGCGGCCCATGTTTGGTTGGATATCACGCATCGAAAGAAAACCTATCTGAGCAAACGTTTCCCCAAGATCTATCGCGCTTGCAAAGCCAGTGGATTCGACCTCGCCAAGGACTACATTCCCGTGGTTCCGGCCGCCCACTATACTTGCGGCGGTGTTGCCACCAATCTAGCAGGTGAAACTGATCTGCCCGGACTCTATGCCTGCGGTGAAGTGGCCTGCACCGGGTTGCACGGCGCCAACCGCTTGGCGTCCAACTCTCTGCTCGAGGCCGTGGTGGTTTCCCACCGCGCTTCAATATCCGTCTCCCACTACCTCCAGAAAATTTCCAAGATGCGCTCCACTCCACTTCCTGAATGGGATGATTTGGGCGGTCACGACGACGATGAGCGCGTGGTCATCAGTCACAACTGGGATGAGCTGCGCCGCACAATGTGGGACTACGTAGGAATCATGCGAACGACCAAACGTCTCAAACGAGCCGAAGCACGCATCGCCAACCTTGAACGCGAGATTCAGGATTACTATTGGAACTTTTCCGTCGATCCTGAGCTCCTCGAATTGCGTAATATGACCACCGTAGCGGGGTTAGTGATCTCGTGTGCGCTCCAACGGCACGAAAGTCGTGGCCTGCACAGCATCGCCGACTACCCGAAGACCCGGAGACGAGCCGCGGACTCAAAGCTCCAAGGGTAGCGCACGATTGAGGGCGACTCACTCCCGGCATGCCTTTCTCCATCTACCTTCTCCTTCCGCTGGCCAGTAGCATGGCCTATGTGATCGCGGCGTTGCTCCTTAAACGTAGCTCCGCCTTCGGCGTCGGTCTGTGGCGGACAACCTTCATCGCCAATCTGATGCATGCCGTCTGTCTGGTCCCATTCTGGAGCCTAGGCACGGGCTCGGGAGGCGGAGCCTGGTGGCAACCCATGGTAACAGGCCTACTGTTTATGTTCGGTCAAATCGCGACCCTTCGGGCGATCGAAAAAGGCGATGTTTCGATCGCAACGCCGGTCCTTGGACTAAAAATCATCCTCGTCGCATTGGTCAGCGCGCTCTTGTTACCCGATCCAGTTCCTTTTAGGTGGTGGATCGCCGCCAGTCTTAGTGTGATCGGCATCCTGCTCCTGAATCGACAACCCGCCAGTGGTATGAACCAAAGTCGCTCGGTTTCGGTCGCTCCCACGATCACGGCTGCCATGGGGGCGGCGGTCTCATTCGCATTTTTTGACGTATTGGTGCAAAAGTGGGCTCCGCTGTGGGGCGTTGGTCGGTTTCTATCCCTCAATTTCATTTTCCTAGCCATCTGGTCCATGACCTTGATTCCCGTTTTTTCAGCCTCGCTTCGAAGCATCAGGCGACCTGCTCTGCCTTGGTTACTCGGAGGTTCCGTTTTGCTGGGCCTGCAAGCCGCGGGCCTAACGATTTCACTCGGAACCTACGGCGACGCCACCGCTATTAATGTGGTTTATAGCACCCGGGGACTGTGGTCGGTATTGGCAGTCTGGTGGATCGGTCACTGGTTCAAAAGCGATGAGCAATACCTCGGGGGCAAAATCCTCCGAATGCGGCTCTGGGGGGCCGGCTTGATGTTGCTCGCAGTAGGACTGGTGCTGGTTTAAACTCTCGGCTCGCTCGGAACATTGACAGTTTGAGCAGATCTTCGTGCTGTCGAACGACTCAATTCGCGGCTAGTCCCCTCCGAATGCGACCGTGCAAAATTTCGTCCTTTTAGTGGTTAACTCTATAATCTGTTCCCATTCGTCATGAGCGCCGAACAACTCACCGGCGTGCTCGAGCGCATCATTTTCTCCAACGGGGAAAACCACTATACCATCGCAGAATTCCGGGCCGGCGACGGCACTGAGAAAACGACCATCGTCGGAACCCTTCCCGGCGTGCAATGCGGCGAAACGCTACATCTTCAAGGCGAGTGGACGCGGCATAGCCAACACGGCCAGCAGTTTAAGATTGCCGACTTTAAATCCACCTTACCCGCCACGGTTTATGGCATTCGAAAATATCTCGGGAGCGGCCTCGTTCCCGGCATCGGTAAAGTTTACGCCAATAAGATTGTTGATTCATTCGGGACCGATACCTTTCGCACGCTAACCGAGGAAAGCGCTCGCCTGCGTAACGTGCCCGGCATCGGCAAGAAGCGCGCGATGGCGATCAAGTCGGCCTGGGACGATCAACGAGCGTTTCGCGAACTCTACATATTTCTCCAAACCTACGGGGTCACCACCGCCCAGTGTGTGAAGTTGAACAAAGCGTTCGGCGCGCAGGCCCAAACCGTGATCACCACCGAACCGTATCGCGCAGCCCGTGAGATCGATGGCATTGGCTTCAAGACCGCCGACAAGATTGCGATCAATTTGGGTTTCGCCAACGATGCTCCACCGCGCCTCGACGCCGGACTTATCTATGCGATGGAGACATTGCTGGAAGAAGGCCACACCGCCATCCGTGAAGCCGATCTCATCGCGCACGCGGCCGAACTTTTGGAAACCACCAGCGATCGACTGGAAGCACGCGTCGGAGCTCTGCTGGAGAGCAAAAGTCTCGTGCACCTCTGGGCCGATGACTCCCCCAATCCTCTCCCTGGCTCCGGCTTCATTCAGCTGCCGATTCTCGACCGCGCCGAACATAAGATCGCTGCCGTCGTGAAACGCGTCACAGCGGCGCCCTCCGGCTTACCTCCCATCAAAATTGATGCCGCCGTGAATTGGGCGCAGGAGAAAGCCGAGATTGAATTTGCGGCCAAACAAGCCGAAGCCGTCCGCACCGCTCTTGCCTCAAAGATGAGCATCCTCACCGGTGGACCCGGAACGGGTAAGACCACGATCTTACGTGCTCTCGTGGATATCCTCCGAGCCAAGAAAGTGAAACTCCACCTCGCTGCGCCTACTGGCCGGGCGGCTCAACGTCTTGCCGAAACTACCGGTGGATTCGCATCGACGATTCATCGGCTGCTTAAATTCGACCCCGCCGCGGGTCGCTTCACGACTAATGAGGATCATCCGCTTTCAACCGATTATCTCGTCGTAGATGAAGCCTCAATGCTCGATACGCGACTCGCCGCGGCGCTGCTCCAAGCCGTGCCCGCTAAAGCACACCTCTTGCTTGTCGGGGATACCGACCAACTCCCTTCCGTCGGCGCCGGCAACGTGCTCCAGGATTTGATCGCAACCGGTGAAGTCCCCGTCACGCGCCTCGATGTCATCCATCGGCAAAAAGGTCAAAGCGGCATCGTCACCACCGCCCATGCCATCAATGACGGCGACCCGTCCATGCCACCCTCGCACCCCGACCTTTCGACGATCCCGGCGTGGAGTGATCTCAACTTCATCCCCGTTGAAAGTCAGGAAGACTGCGTGCGCCAAGTGGTCGAACTATGTCGGCAACACATTCCGCAAACCCACCGCTGGGTGAAGCCACGGCAGGACATTCAGGTGCTCGCACCCATGCATCGCGGCATCGCCGGAGTTGGCAATTTTAACGCCCGCTTACAAGACGCACTCAACCCAGACCGAACCGGCGTAAAGTGCGCCGCCGGTGAATTCCGCGCGGGCGATAAGATCATCCAATTGCGTAACAACTACGACAAAAACCTATTCAACGGAGACATCGGCACCATCACATCGGTTGACACCAAAGCCAGCAAATTGATCGCCGATTTCGATGGCGAGTCTCACGAATTTGAACGCGGTGAGTTTGGCAATCTCGCCCTCGCCTACGCGATCAGTATCCACAAATCCCAAGGTTCGGAATACCCGATCGTCGTGGTCCCCCTCATGAAGGCGCACTTCATGATGTTACAACGCAACCTCCTCTACACTGCGATCACCCGCGGTAAGAAAAAGGTCTACATCGTCGGCGAACCCGCCGCCTACGGTATGGCCGTGCGCAATCGTGAAGCGAAAGTTCGCAGCACTCACCTGAAACAAAAGGTGGCAATTGCTTCAGTGTGAACGGAGTTAGCCTCGCACTCACCCAACAAGAAACCGACACCGCAGCCTAATCTCTGCGATGCCGGTTCTTGGTGTCAGTTTCGTGTCGAAACCGACAAGAAACCGGCAAAGTCCTAATATAAAGCGTGCGCAGCTCTTTCAGCTTTGCAAAAGAGGCAGGCACTTTGGCCAAAAGTTTTTTACGATTGGATCAACTCTCGTGAATTCTAACGGTGCGTTCCTCCGAGGTGACCGGCGCCGCAGCCTAATCTCTGCGGCGCCGGTCGGGGTGCGATCCACCACTCGGATCTGCAAGTGTGACAGATAGATAGATTCAAACCCGACTCCCGATAAGCTTACGAAAAAGACCTGGTTTGGCTGTGGATGCACGGGTTTGCCTGGATTTGGCAAAGGCCTTGGGCGGTGGCGGTGGCAATCCTCGGCGTTTACGGTCCAGATCCTTAACCTGTTCCGCCAAGCTACGGAGTTGTTCCTCCCGCTGCTTAATCTTTAGATCCAAGCCGGTGAGAGACATCCGTTCATCTCGAAACAGAGCCCGTTCTGCCTCCAACGCGACCTTGGCTCGCTCGAGCTCTTCCCAGTTTTAACTCAAATCTGCGCCGGGACCAGGAACTGGAGCCACTCTGGCAAACGGAGGCATCGCAAATGACGCAGTTTCGGTTTCTCGCCGCCGTAAGTCCTGTTCAATATTTGTCAGATTCTGGCGTTCGAGTTTTAGCGCTTTTTGGCGATTGGCATCGGTTAAGAGGTTTTCAAATGGGGGCACAGAGTCGCTCACGATCCCACCGTACACGGACATTCTCCCAAAATCGCAATCTTTGGACAAACGGTGCTCCTCACGGGACAAGCGGCATTCATCGCTGAGTTCAGACTTCATACGCCGCGATTCTTCCCTATGTTCCCCTCATGACTAAGCCCAAACCCCAAGTTGTTGTCGTTGGAAGCTACGTCGAAGACCTTTGTTTCTACTGCGAAAACTTTCCCCGACCCGGCGAAACGCTCATGGCGACGTCCCAAACCGGCCCGGGCGGCAAAGGATCCAACCAAGCCGTCGCGGCCGGCCGCGCGGGCGCCCCCACCCTCTATGTCGGCGCGATCGGAAAAGACGCCTTCGGTAGCAACGCCAAGGCGTTCTACAAATCCGAAGGCATCGCGGCCAAATGGTCCATCAAAGAGCGCCAGCCCACCGGTTCCGCTGCTATCATGGTAAACAATCAGGGGCAAAATGAGATCCTCGTCGCCCTCGCGGCCAATGCGAAACTCAGCAAAACCGATCTGCCTGCCAAGGCATTGAGCGATGCGGAGATCGTCATTACCCAGCTCGAAGCGAATCTCACCGCTGCCGCCGAAGCTCTGAAGATCGGCCGCGCCGGCGACGCGCTGACAATTCTCAACCCCGCCCCCATGCGGCCCGACTTCAAACCGTCGATCCTAAAACACGTCGATATTCTGATTCCCAACGAAACCGAGTTCGTTGAATTGACCAATCGTCTCGCCAAATCCGATGCCAAACCCCTCACCGAAAAAGCGTTACTCAAACTTTCGGCCTCAAAACTTCATCAACTCTGCGGTGCGTTTGGCGTGCCTGTGGTGATTGTAACCCTCGGCCGACGCGGTTGTTTCATTTCGCGAGCCGACGGCTATCTCGAAGTCCCCGCCTTTAGAGTAAAGGCGGTCGATACCACCGGTGCAGGTGACGCCTTCGTGGGTGGATTCGCCGCCGGTCTACTCGAGAACGACGGTGATCTCGCTGCCGCTGCCCGCCACGGTTGTGCGGTCGCCGCCCTCTCCGTCACCAAACCCGGCACCGCTCCCTCGATGCCCAAGGCTCCCGCCGTAAACCGCTTCCTTAAAAAGCACGCGTGAAGACATTCGAACACTGGCTGTTTCTTCTCCTACTCGGGCTGTTCTGCAACGGTCTCGGTATTTATCTCCATCGTCTGGGTGCCGAGAACCTAGCCATCTTGTTAGTCCTCCTCTGCATCATCAACGTCGCCACCTCCATGTGGATTCACCACAAATCGACGCCTATCGACAAGTAAGTCCGCACCATGGATTCCTACGTGTTAAACATCGGTCTAGGGGTCGGAAATCTGCTCTGCGGTTGCGTGTTCATCGCGCTCGCTCGTCCGCTCGTCGCAGGCCGGATCTCCCGCAACGATTACTACGGGATGCGGTTCAAGAAGGCGCTCGGGTCCGAAGAGAATTGGATCGAAATCAATAAAGTTGGGGGGCTGCAAATGCGCCGCTGGGGGAAGGTAGTCCTAGTCATTAGCATCACCTGTTTCGCTTTTCCTCCGCTCCCCGCTACCGGATTCTGGATCTGGTTCTTCGGCCTGGCCCCAGCGCTCATTCTCATTGCCTGTTGGCAGACCTACAATTTTTCAAAACACCTTTAAGTAGTCCCGGTCCCAATCATGTTTCGTTACCTCGTCGCTCTCTTGGCTTTCGCCACCCTCCTTTCGGCAGAAGCTCCGTTCACTTTCGACTCCAATGCCGGCCACCTACCCAAGACTATTGTGCCGACGCACTACTCCGTTCGGCTCGATATGGATCTGCCCAATCGGGCATTCACCGGCCACGTCCGCACCGAGATCACCGCCCGCGAATCGGTCGAGGCGATCGTCATGAACGCCAACGAGCTCGAGATCACTGAAGCACGTTTGGTCACCGCGACCGGAACCGTGATACTGCCCACGACCTACGATACCGAATCACAACAACTCAGCCTACATCCTTTCGCGCCACTCCCCGCCGGGGACCACGTCATCGAGCTGGACTACACCGGAGCGATCAACCCCAACGCAGAAGGGTTCTTTTTCGATCGTTACACGACTCCCGATGATGAGAAGGAACTCTTCGGCACCCAATGCGAAGTTCCCGATGCCCGTCGTATTCTTCCTTGTTGGGATGAACCCGCCTTCAAGGCGACGTTTTCATCAACGCTCCTTGTCCCCGAAAGTTTCGCCGTCTCCTCCAACATGCCTGCCATTCGCGAGACGTCTCTGGGCGACGGTCGCAAGGCAGTCAAATTCGCCAAGTCGCCCTCGATGTCCACCTACCTACTCGCCTACTTCGGCGGTGAATTCGAGATTCTCGAAGACATGCACAACGGCGTGAAACTCCGCATATTCGCCACCGAAGGCAAAAGTCAAAACGGAACCTACGCCCTCGCCGCGACGAAACAGGTTCTCGACTACTTCACCGACTATTTCGGCGTGCCGTATCCGCTGCCACAACTCGATCAGATCGCCATCCCCAACGCGTTCTCCGGTTTCGGCGCGATGGAAAACTGGGGATCCATTTCCTACATGGAAACCCTACTGCTCTACGATCCGGCCACCAGTTCGCAGTCCACGAAGGAAAACGTTTTTAACGTCATCGCCCACGAGGTCGCCCACCAGTGGTTTGGCAATATCGTGACCATGGGTTGGTGGGATAATCTTTGGTTGAACGAGGCCTTCGCTTCATGGATCGACACCAAGAGCACCCACGACCTAAATCCCGATTGGAATTATTGGCTCAAATCGAATCCATCCAAAGAATACGCCCTGGGCCTCGACGCTCGTCTCGCCACCCACCCGATCCAACTTCCCGGCGTAACCGAATTCGGTGCCATCGACGCCTTCGACGCCATCGCCTACAGCAAGGGGCAGGCCTTCGTCCGTATGCTCGAAAACTACCTCGGAGAAACAGATTTCCGCGAGGGCATCCGCCTCTACATGCAGCGCCATGCCTGGTCCAATACCACCACCGAAGATCTCTGGACTGCCCTCGAAGACGCTTCCGGCGAACCCGTGCGAGAGATTGCCTCAGGATGGACGTTACAATCTGGCTTCCCCGTCATCACCGCTACTCAGTCCAACGGAAAACTGAAACTGCGGCAGGAACCTTTTTCACTCGCTGACCCCAATCCACCCGCGGCCAAATGGTCGGTACCCGTGACGCTCGCACCATTGCGCAACCTGGATGACGTGCGAAAAATCTTGCTGACGAATTCATCGCAGACGGTGGCGTGGCCCGCCGAACTCGGCACTCCCAAAATCAACCTCAACGACGTCGGATTCTATCGCGTCGTTTATGATGCGGAGACTTTCGCCGCCATCGTTGCTGCCATCCCCAACCTGCCCGCCGCTGAACAAATCAACCTTCTGGGCGATGCCTGGGCACTCGTGTCCGCCGGTCGTATCGCTTCGTCGGACTACTTGGAAATTGCCTGGGCCTTGCGCGACAATCCCAGCGATTCAGTTTGGAGATCGATCACGTCAGCCCTCATCGAAATTGACATCTGGATGTTGGACCGTCCGGAGCGCGCCGATTTCCATCAGTGGTCCATCAACCTGTTGCGGCCTCAGATCGAACGTCTCGGCTGGAAACCAAAAGCCGGCGAATCTACCGCCGATGCCAAACTTCGCAGTTCCATCATTTACCGCTTAGGCATGTTCGGCAACCAAGACGCCATCGTCGAAAGCCAGGCCCAATTTTCGCAGTATCTCGAAGACCCGTCCTCCATCGACGGCAACATACGTCCCGTAGTCATCAACGTCGTGGGGCGCTACGCGGATGAAGCGACCTACAATCAACTCTGGGAGCTCTACCAGAAAGCGATCAACACGGAGGAAAAAAATGCCCTAATCCGCGGCATGCAACACGCGCTTGATCGCGATCTCGCCGCGCGCACCCGCCAACTCACCCTGGGCGAAGAACTCCCCTCCGCCCATCGCAACTATAACCTTTTCTACGTATCCAGCCGCGGCGAGCACCTCGAGGAAACCTGGGAGTTTACCAAACAGCACGCCGCCGAACTCCTCGCTACCCTCGCGCGTTACGGCGCCAACTCCTACCTCGGCAATATCGTGAATCGCTCCAGCGATCCCGCCGTCGCCGCCGAACTCGAAGCCGTGCAGGTAAAACATCGAGGTGAAGATGCTCTCGCTGAAGCTCAAAAAACTTCCGGAGCCATCCGCCTGCGAGCCAAAACCCGCGAACGCGAACTCCCGGTATTGACCTCCTGGCTCTCGCGTAGCGTGGCGCCGCAGAACTAGTCCCTCGGACCGAGGTTAATATCAGCGTTTTCCTGCGCCCGCAGGAACGCGCCTTGCTACGCCCAAATCAAGTAGCGCCGAAGCCTCGCCCAGATACCTGAGGGAATAACCGAGTCAGCCCAAGACTCATCTCCCTTAATCTTCTGGTCGGGTTACCCAAACTGGTCCAACTAAACAGTTAGTCTGGATGGGTTGATGTCGA
>ERZ1048068.2429-NODE-2429-length-13122-cov-4.379965_pt1 | contig 13122 bp, 8 predicted proteins | sample MGYA00383098_ERZ1048068 | MGnify/ENA primary metagenome ERZ1048068 (study PRJEB29581, sample SAMEA5548368) | metagenome | biome: marine; feature: coastal; material: water | depth 1 m | study: Short-term variability in the microbial, nano- and picoplankton... | reverse complement strand
CCTTTTTCGAATTTACATAAAGGCCTTCTTTATTGTTGGTCAAAAAACCTAGCTCAACCAAAACACTAGGCATGTAAGAGCTGTGTAAAACCCAAAAGGGAGCAGATCTAACACTTCTGTCTTTTCTTTTTAAATTGGTGACAATGTTAGATTGTATCAAACCAGCAAGGGTAATGCTTTGATCTAGGTACTCTTCTTGCATGAGCGTGAGACCAATTAATGATTCTGGACGGTTGGGATCAAATCCGGCGTAGCGCTCTTGATAATTGTCTTCTAGAAAAATTACCTCATTCTCTTTTTTTGCTGTATTCAAATTCTTTCCAGATTTGTCAACCCCCATGACAAATGTACCTACACCATGTGCCTGATTTGTAAAGGCGTCACAATGTATCGACACAAAAATATCTGCATCAACTTCGTTGGCAATGGGTCCTCTTCTGTATAAATCAATTAGTACATCCGTTTTTCTAGTATATACTACTTTAATATCTGGAACCTTTTCTAAAATAGCGCCAATTTGCAGGGTGACATCTAGCACAATATCTTTTTCAATAAATCCATTGCCTATGTTTCCTGAATCCTTACCACCATGACCAGCATCTAAAACAACAATAAAAGGCTTTTGGGTATCATTTTTGATTACAGAAAAGGAAGCAAATAAAGCTCCTGCAAGCAACAGTACTAAAAGGGATGCTAATTTGGTTTTCATATAGGTATAAACGCTGATTTTTAAAATTTGTTTTTTTTCAGAGTTGCCAAAAAAATATGCTTAATTTTGATGAATCAAATTCTAAGCCAAAATACAAAATAATACCTGCAAGGAGTGCCATATAAACAGCATTTATTAATTATTTTATTCACAGTATTTCTATGCTGTAGCGGGCTTGTATTTGGCCAAGAGATCCCTCCAAAAGACACGCCCATTATCCCTCTTGTAGAGCCAGAGCAACAACAAGAAAACGACAGCTTGTCTAGCAATATGCCAGTTGTTGATCAAATCAATGAGCGTGCCACAGACACCATACTAGTAGATAGTATCATACCGCCCAAAGAAGCATTTACAGATGTCGTAGAGTACTTTGGAGAGCAATATGTATACCTAGACAAAAAAGCAAACAAGGTGTACATGTTTGATAAAGCCTATATTATCTATGGGGATGTACGTATAGACGCAGGACTTATCGTGCTAGACTACAACACCAATGAGGTGTATGCAAAAGGAATTGATAGTGCAGGGACCTACACCCAAAGACCCATCTTTAAACAAGGTGCCAATATAGTTGAGCCAGATTCTATAAAATACAATTACAACTCTGAGAAAGCCTTAGTGCACAACTCAAGAGGTGAGGAACAAAGTTTTAGATACATTGCTAAAACAACAAAAAAAGTAAACGACTCTGTTATATACTTAAGTAATGTGAAGTTTACTACCTCTAAAAACATAGACAATCCAGAATACTACTTTTTTACAAGAAGAGCCAAATTTGTACCAAAAAAGAAAATCATAACTGGGGTTACCAACATGTATATTGCAGATGTCCCGACCCCTATTGGGCTTCCATTTGCATTTTTACCACTAGGTGAAGACAGGCAATCTGGATTTATAATACCAACGATCGGAGAGAATAACAATCGTGGTTTTTTCTTTCAAAATGGTGGGTACTATCTAGCCCTCTCAGACTATGTAGACCTTACTCTTCTTGGAGATTATTACACCAATGGAAGCTATGGCCTTAGGGCAGAATCTAGTTATGCTTTAAAATATAAATTTCGAGGAAATGTAAACATGAGATATGAAAGCCTCATTAACAGTGAAAGAGGCTTCCCAGATTACAGCCAAAGTTCTTCTTATAATATACAATGGAATCACTCACAGGATCAAAAATCAAGTCCTAGCTCCCGTTTTAATGCATCTGTAAACTTTGGTAGCAGTCGTTATTTCCAGCAATCTATCAACCAATTTAACAACTCTAGCGCACTTGTAAACACCCTTAACTCTTCTGTGAGTTACGCTAAGACTTTTGAAGGAGAACCACAGATAAATACTTCGGTGGCCCTTAATTTACAACAGAATACACAAACCGAAAAGATCAACCTATCCTTGCCAAATATAAATGCAAACATGGCCAGGGTATTTCCGTTTGCTCCCAAAAATGGAAGTAAAAAAGGAATTATTCAGAACATTAATTTTCAATATGATGTAACGGCTCAAAATAGAATACAAACCACAGACTCCTTATTTTTAAAGTCTGAAATGTTTGACAACGCACTTATTGGAGTACAGCATAGAATACCGCTGAGCACAAATTTTAAAATTCTAGACCACCTGAGCGCCTCTGCAAGTACAACCTACACAGAAACTTGGAGTTTCACCACCTTTAATCAAAGGTATGACCAAAGTCTAAACCAAGGCAGCGGAGGAGTTACAAGAGATACTGTAAGTGGTTTTGACAGCTATAGAACATATAATTTCAACATGAGTCTGGGAACCACTCTCTACGGTACTTTTAATGTTGGAGACAAGGATAGTAGAATACAAAAAATACGCCATGTAGTAAGACCATCTATATCTTACAATATTAATCCTAGTTTTGAACAGTACTATGATCAATACGTGGTACCTGTTACCGCAGATCCAGAAATAAATGAAGAAATAGTCCAGTACTCTAGGTTTGAAAACACGCTCTACGGGGCTCCTGGACAACGTTTCTCAAGCAACATAGGTATTGGCCTTAGCAATACCCTTGAGGCCAAGGTTAGAGATCCAGATACCACAGCTCAAAAGCCCAAGAAAAGAATACTACTTAATAATTTAAATTTTGGTACCGCTTATAATGTTGCTGGAGATTCCTTGCAATGGAGCGCTGTTAATGTTTCTGGGGCCATCCCTATTATCCCAAAACTTGATGTTAATTTTAGTGGATCTCTAGACCCTTATGCCCTTAACAACAACAACCAGCGCATTGATGTATTTAACATAGATAACGGGGGGAGTTTGTTTAGGCTTACAAGAGGTAATATTAGCCTTAATTACTCTTTTTCTAGTAAAGATTTTAAAGAAAAAAAGAGTGATAAAGATAGTGATGACCAAACCTTTAGAAATGGAGGGCGTCAAGATGATCTTTTTGGAGATAATACCACAAGATTTGGGGATAACACCTTTGATGACGATCAAAACGAACAGCAACAAGCGGTAACAGGTAAAGACTGGTACAACTTTACCATACCCTGGGATTTCCGCATGGCATACACCATTACCTACGGAAATCAAAAAAGAGAAAATGCGATCTCATCACAATCATTGATGTTTAGTTCTAATCTAGAATTAAGCCCACGCTGGAAAGTTGGAATGTCTTCAGGGTATGACTTTAAAAACAAAGGGGTTACCACAACACAGTTTAGGTTTCAACGCGATTTAGAAAGCTGGAAAATGAGCTTTAACTGGACTCCTATTGGCTCTGTTAACACCGCATGGTACTTTTTTATTGGTATTAAATCTAGTGTTTTGAGTGATATTAAATACGATAAACGTAGAGAATCAGACAGGCAGCTATAACCTCACGTAAGGCTATAAAATTACAATACAAAAATTATGAAAAAAATAATCCACACAGATAAAGCGCCTGCTCCTATTGGGCCCTATAGCCAAGGGGTGCAATTTGGCAAGATCCCCTACAACTCAGAGCAAAATGCAAATAATCCGGCAACAGGTGAGTTAGAAATAGAAGATATAACCACAGAGACAACCCTAGTGATGGAAAATTTAAAGGAAATTCTAAAGGCAGCGGGCATGAATTTTGAGCACGTACTAAAGGCAAGTATTTTTGTGAGTGATATGCATAACTTTGAGGCTATCAATAAAGTATATGCAACTTACTTTAATCCAGAGACCGCGCCAGCCAGAGAGACTGTAGAGGTCGCAAACTTGCCCAAGTTTGTAAATGTAGAAATCTCTGTGATTGCTAGTTTATAAAAAAACTTATTTCCTTTTTTTATCTTTATTAAAATTGGCTGGAAAACTTGTGTCATCTGGCACAAAAGGAGCATCCAAGCCATCACCTTCAAGAGTCAGCTTTTTATTAAATAGCTTTTCTATGAGCTCACTTAGGGTATTAAAATCTACATTGTAGGACATCCCTAGACCTTGTTCAAAAATTTGATCTTCACCGATGAACTGAATATCTGCCTGACGGTTAAAGAAGTTCATCCTAAGTGTTCCGTCTTCATTGATGAGCCATTGCACTTCAATATCTCCAGCAATTGCAGTTTCATTGGCCCCACCCAAAGGAACACCTACTTTCCCGTTAATTAATATGCGTTCATTTATTTTACTTTGAAGAGAAATACCAACGCGGTCTGCCGTTTGCTGATTGGGCAGTCTACTTCCTTGAGAATAATCTAGCCCCACATTAAAGGTTCCATCTTCATCTGCAAATAAATCGTTTACTAAATTACTGACTCTATCTACCAGAGTACCTGTAAAATTTGCACCTCCTATACCTTCATTTACAAAACTACCCGTGGTTAATAAAAAGATGGCCTGTTTCTCTACCTCTTCTTTGCTTTGCAATTTAAACTCTAATTCGCTTTTTACCGTTGAGCTGGTTCTGGGAAAATCTATATTGAAATTTAATTCTGGTTGTATGATTTCTCCAGTTAAATCTACCAAAACATCCACAGGTATTTTCCTGTTAAAAGAGGGGTTGTCAAGCAGCACCGAAGGGTTTGCTTGTGTAGCGTACTTTGCACTAATGCTAAGTCTAGCCCTATCTGGTTCTCCATCCCAGTTAATGTTTCCGCCAGGGATTACGGCTATCTTTTTTTGAATAATACCACCGTATCTAAAATCATACAGCCCCTCAATTACCGTAAACTCACCCCACATGTTAAACTTACCTTTTGTATCAAGACGTATTAACAAGGTTCCAGCTCCGCGCCCCTTTAGGGTAGAATTGTTCACCTTATCTATCACCACCTCAACCTCTGCGTTTTCATTGATATCTAAATCAAAATCAACAGAAAGCCCTTTAATTTCTTTTTTAACAATTTGTTGCCCACCAACACGACTGCGTTTCTCTTGAGGAGATAGAAATTTAATAAAACTATCATCTCCAATAGACTCTGTATCACTAAGGGGTATTTTAAATGTTGTCCCCTCTTGGGTAGCAGCAAACACCTTTATATCTAATTGATCAACGGGACCCTGTATTACCGCATTACCACTAATGAAAGAGGTTCCGTAATACAACTCATCCTCATCTGCAGGGGTATCCAAAACCAGCAACCTCTGTGGAGCATCAATCTTAAGGTTTAAATTCCAATCTCGGTAGTTATCATGTGTTGCAACACCAGAGAAAACTCCTTTTGTATCAAACTTTGTATCTGTAATATCTGTAGATATAATACAAAGGGCATCACTAGAAACAATCATTTGAGTGCTGTTTGCTAAATCAAAATCTGTATTAAGATAGGGAACTTTTAATCCGCTATTTTTTAAATTAATGGTACCTAGAATTTTAGGTTTTCTGTAGTTACCCATTACCTGTAAAGCGCCAGAGGCATCTCCTCGTATATCTGAGATTACATTAGCTCCAAAAGGACTTATCGCTTTTAGATTAAAATCATTTAACCGCACATCTATATCTAATTGAGAAACTTTTGGAGCAAAATCTATGGTTCCAAGGGCATTAAAGGAACGAACATCTTTGTTTATAAGCGAACTAGAGATAGCGTACTTGGTGAGATCTTGGTTACCGTCAATCTCTAGGACGAGATCTCCAAAACCAATGGTGTTTATAATAACGTTGTCAATTGTTACATTACTTTTAGGAAAATAAGCCCCGTCTTGTTTCAAAAAAGATAAGGTCCCGTTTGTATTACCAGATAATTGTAAACTATCTACGGGAGGTAGTATATCCCCAATATTTACATCTTTAAAACGAACCTTAAGGTCTTTATAGGTTGAATCTCTAATTATCCCTGCAAATGCAATTTGCTGTTGCTTGTAATTGAGCTGTAATGAGTCTATGGCAATGCTAGTAAAACGATCATCAAAGACCACTTTATTTTTTTTATTATTGTCTTTATTTAAATACCATTTATTGTCTTTATATGAGATTTCAGACTTTTTAATACCAACTACAGAGTTCCCTTGGGGATTAATTGTATAGTATAAAGCCAGGTCAAAAACATCCTCTTTTTTACTTCCTCCTTTAAACACTGACTGCACATACAGGGTGTCATTATAGGTTTTATTAATCAAGCTGAAATCTTTTAAATCATAGACACCAGTATACAAAGAGTCTACACTTACATACGTGTTATATAGTGGGTTATCATTGTCTACTTGAATATTTACTTTACCTAAATAATTGTTAAGCAGAAGCAACTCTGGAGACTTAAAATCTAGCGTAAACTTAGACTTATCGGAAGAGACAGAACCTCGTAATCTTGAATTTTCACCTACTTGTAACTCTGGTACAAAAACTTCTATAATCTTACTGTACACAGAGAGGTCATAATCTATGTATTGATTTGTGGTTACCTCTCGAGGGACATAATTGGCATACATACTCCCTAGTCCATTTCTAAATAAATTTGCGATGTCTTTTATTAAAAAATTTCCAGAGACCTGCCCATCACATATATCTGGTGAATTAATATCAATGATGCGCTTTTTATCTTCAAAAGAGGATGCTATTTTAAAGTCATCAAAATAAAAATCATCATCTTGATTTTGGTAAAATGTCTCTTGAAATGAAAAAGAGCCTACAATATCATCTATGGTAGTGCCGTCCATATCTACAACTACCTTACCAGCAAAAACAGAAATACTATCTCTTGTTACAAGCTGCAGCTTGTTTAATTCGGCAAAGTGAACATCTGCCTGAAAATCATACTGATTAAAGGATTTTGACACATCTACAAGGCCTTTAAAATCTAGCTGCACATTAGGGTCATCAATAGATAGATCTCCATTAAAAACAGGATCTTTTAAGGCCCCTTGCAGGCTAATGTTTTTATAATCATAGCCTTGAAAAGAAAACGAAGAGATTACACCACTTAGCTCTGTATCTATGGTTTTTTGAGTAAAACCACGACCATCAACACTTACATTAGCAGACACCTCTCCCAAAGAAGGCTCCTTAGTTAATGCTCCAATATCAAAGGAGGATAAGGAGATATCTCCTTTATAACTTGCAAGGGCAATATCCCTATAATTATCAATAGATACACTGGCCTGGGCACGTCCAATATCACTTACAAAATTAGCCTGTGTGGTAAAGGTATTGCTATTAATTTGTGAAGTACCATCATAATCAAAAACACCTAAGCTGCTAAGTTGTTGTGGTAATACACTGCCTAGAATGTTTGGTAAAAACCGACGTAAATCATAGTAACTCGTTGTAATATCATGACGCCTAAAGTTTATAGTAAACGCAGTTGTACCCTTTAAAACATCTTTAAAATAATAATCACCCGCTACCTTGGTGTTTGCTGTGGTAATAGCTGCTTTTGTGAAAGAGAAGTCATTCAATACCCCTTTAAAGTTTCCTTTAAAGCCAATAGTTTGATTGGCGCCAAACTCATTGTAAAAACCGTTTAGATCATTGGTTGCTATACTAGAGGGGGTAAAACTTGCAGTAAAAACCACGGTATTAACAAAGTCTGAGTAGCCATTGGCGCTATAATCCATGAGAAGATCTCCATTTAGGGTGCTTTGAGAGGTTTGAAGCTCCATGTTTTTTAAGGTCATTTGCTGGGTAGTGTAAGAGAATTGAGAGCTAAGCCCTGTAATCTCAAAACCCCGTTTGCTGGACAAACCTAAGGAGGTAATGTTGGCAAACACATCTGGGCCTACTATTTTAAAATCTACAGCAGCAGCCCTTACATTAGTGAGATCAAACAACAAAGGTGTTGCTAGGTTCTGGTCTGTGATTTTAATAGCACTATTTTCTATAAAAACCTGGTCTGCACTGAGCTTAAAAATGGTATTGGCTTTTGCTCGATTATTAAATTTTTCAGAGAAGATAGACATGTTATCTCTAGCTTCATTTTTATAGGTTTTTACAAAAAGTTTTGTCTTAGAAAGTGTAACATCTCCTAGAGATACGTCTTTTTTTAGAAGAGTAGAAAAACTTAATATACTAGTTTGAAGTTGCCCCGCATAAATTAATGTATCTTGATGATGGTCTTCAATGTACAAATCGCGAAGATCTATAGCGCCTTTCCAATTAAGCCCTACTCTATCTATAGTTATGCTTGTATCATAGGTTTGATTGAGGTGGCTAGTGAGCCTACCGGCAAGTTTTGTTTGGACACTTGGCAAAGAAAAAACAACCACCAACAGCAGAACAAGTAACACAAGTATTACAAGTAATCGAACTATTATTTTTCTTAATTTTTTGATACGCTTATAAAGTTATAATTTTACAACCAATAAATATGCCCTAATCTCGTGATAGAAAAAAATTGTTATATCCTAGGTATTGAATCTTCTTGTGATGACACTGCTGCAGCTGTGATTAACAACGGTGTTGTATTAAGCAATGTTGTAGCTACACAAAAAATTCATGAGGCTTATGGTGGTGTGGTTCCAGAACTTGCCTCTAGAGCACATCAACAAAACATTGTTCCAGTAGTTCACCAAGCATTACAACACGCAAATATCGATAAAAAACAACTAAGCGCCATAGCCTTCACTAGAGGGCCAGGACTTATGGGATCTTTGCTGGTAGGCACCTCGTTTTCAAAGTCTTTAGCATTTGGTTTAGACATACCTTTGTTGGATGTAAACCACATGCAGGCGCATATTTTGGCGCATTTTATAAAGGCCCAGGGGCAAAAGCCACCTAGTTTTCCTTTTTTGGCGCTCACCATTAGCGGTGGACATACTCAAATTGTAAAGGTCACAGATTATTTTGATTTAGAGGTGATTGGTCAAACCATTGATGATGCGGTAGGAGAAGCTTTTGATAAAAGCGCTAAAATTTTAGGACTACCCTACCCTGGAGGGCCATTAATTGATAAACATGCACAACAAGGAAATCCTAAAAAATTCATTTTTCCAAAACCAAAAGTAAGCCCCTTAGATTTCAGCTTTAGTGGTTTAAAGACTGCTGTTTTATACTTTGTGCAAAAAAATGTTGCACAGAACCCTAGTTTCATTGAAGAAAACTTGGCAGATATCTGTGCAAGTTTGCAATACACCATTGTTGATTATCTAATGGATAAACTTAAAAACGCTGTAAAGCAAACGGGAATTACCCAAGTTGCTATAGGAGGCGGGGTTTCTGCCAATAGCGGTATTAGAGAGGCCTTAGTGACGGCAGAAAAAAAATACGGCTGGCGTGTACATATTCCTAAATTTGAATTTTGCACAGACAATGCAGCCATGATCGCAATGGTAGGAGAATTAAAGTACAAGCAAAAGCAATTTGCAGCTGCCAATGTAACGGCTAATGCGAGAATGAAACTATAACTAATACTAAAAAAAACGTAGCCCTAATGCAATTGTTTTATAGCCAGGACCTTAGCCCAACTGATGCTCAGTTTAGTTTCAGCAAAGAAGAAAGCAGACATATTGCAAAAGTTTTAAGAAAACAAATAGGTGACACCTTACATCTTACCAATGGTAAGGGAGATTTGTTTACCGCAACTCTTCAAAGGGGTGACCCTAAGTGTTGCGTGGTAGCTATTACAAATGTTGAACAAAAAAAGCCACTATCCTACGGCCTGCACCTAGCAATTTCTCCAACAAAACTCAACGATCGGTTTGAGTGGTTTTTGGAAAAAGCCACTGAGATAGGCATCACACAAATAACTCCCATACGCTGCCAACACAGTGAACGTAAAATTATTAAGCCCCAGCGGTACCAAAAAATCATTTTAAGCGCCGCCAAACAATCTTTAAAATATCATTTTCCAGTACTTCATCCTATGTGTAGTTTTAAAGATTTTATAGAAAATCATCAAGAGCTACCACACCAGAAACTCATTGCGCATTGTCAAGAGATAGAAAAACAATCGTTAAAATCATTACTTAAACCAAAGGGCAATCACATCATACTTGTTGGGCCAGAGGGAGACTTTTCTAGCGAAGAAATCACCCTGGCAACATCCATGGGTTATACTGGAGTTAGCCTTGGTGAAAACAGACTAAGAACAGAGACGGCGGCCATTGTAGCATGCCACAGCGTTGCCTATAGCAATGAGGTTGAATAAACTTCACCTAGGGCTCTTAAGATATCTAAGATGAGTGAGATTTCTTTTTAGAGAGTAAGGTATCCCCTTTTTGTTTTTTGTACTTTTACAGCTATGAGCTTACGGACAACTATTGTACTGTTTTTTTTCCTGCAATTTTGCCATGGGCAAGATATTGCTGTTTTAAAATACGGCGGTGGCGGTGATTGGTACAGCAACCCATCTGCCCTAGAAAACTTAGCTGCTTTTTGTAATAAAGAGCTGAATACCACCTTGAGCACTACTCCAAAAATTGTAGCTCCTAATAGCATCGATATTTTTGAATACCCTTTTTTGCACATGACGGGCCACGGAAATGTACTTTTTTCTGAGCAAGATGTAGAAAACCTAAGGGCTTATCTAAACAGTGGTGGGTTTTTACATATTGATGATAACTACGGTATGGATCAATACGTGAGGGGAGAAATTTCTAAACTTTTTCCAAACCAAGAACTAAAAGAGCTGGCTGTTAATCACCCCATATTTTTGGCTCCTTTTAAATTTCCAAAAGGCTTGCCCAAAATACATGAGCATGATAAAGCTAGAGCACAGGGGTTTGTTATAGAAAAACAAGGAAGAATTGTACTGCTGTACACCTTTGAGAGTGATCTTGGAGATGGCTGGGAAGACAAAGAAATGCACAATGACCCAGACCAGGTGCGGCTAATGGCCCTGCGTATGGGTGCCAACATCATTAAATATGCCTTTGAGCATTAACAAGTGGCCGAGCAACTCACACATAACAGCACTCATTTTACAGCAGTAAAAACACCTACAGTACTTGTATGTGATGGTGTTACTAGCCCTGCTAATATTGGCGGTCTGTTTAGACTCTGTGACAGCTTTGGATTAGATAGAGTCTATTTCTGTAACACTAAGGTAGATCTTAGCAGCCCTAGAATTAAAAGAACATCTAGAAGCACACACCAATTGGGGAGCTACACAGATGATATAGACACCCTTGAAGTATTAAAACAACTTAAAAAACAAGGCTACACCCCCCTAGTACTAGAATTAACCACTAAAAGCCAGGCTCTGGAAGATTTACTGATTATAGATAAAAAACCTCTTGCCCTTTTTATTGGTAATGAAAAAACGGGCATTTCTGCCAAAGTACTAGCCCATATTGATACCCATTTACACATACCAATGCAAGGAAATAATAGTAGCATGAACGTTACCCATGCCGCCGCTGTTGGCCTATACGCTCTGTCATTAAAAACCAAATACATTTAATTTCTAAAATCTACCCTCTAGGTATTATCTTTATAAACCAAACTAGCAAAACACATACCATTTGTTTGATCATTTATTACAAAAAGAAGTACAAGATTATATCAAAGAATTTAAGCAAGAGCTGTCACGCCTTGCCTTCTCGGGTAGCCCTTTTACTGATGTGACCACCAAAGAGCTTTTGCAACAAATAGAAAGCAGACAAAAGGCAAAAGCAAAACTACCTACTTGGTTTAACACCCCAAATATTATATATCCTACAAAAATGCATCTGGAGCAAACCTCATCTGAGGCAACAGCCACATACAAACAAAACATTGTTGAAGGCAAAACCCTTGCAGATATTACAGGTGGCTTTGGAATAGATAGTTATTATTTTGCGCAAACATTTGAGCAAGTACATCATTTTGAAATACAACAGCACCTTTGCGATATTGTAACTCACAATTTGCAACACTTGCCAAATAAAAGGTTTAAAAGCCAATTAAAAGACGGTCTAAAGGCAATTGAAAACAAAACCTTTGATGTTATTTACGCAGATCCATCTAGGCGTCATACTAGTAAAGGAAAGGTGTTTTTTCTAGAAGATTGTGAGCCCAACATACCAAAAAATCTAGATTACCTATTGCAAAGATGTACTACATTGCTAGTAAAGACCTCTCCAATGTTAGATATCTCGGTTGCCATAAAGGCCCTAGATAGTGTTGCTCAAATACACATTGTTGCCCTGCAAAATGAGGTAAAAGAAGTACTGTGGACACTGCGTAAAAGGCATACAAAAACCCCAGAAATACACACAGTAAACATCACCAAAGTAGGGACACAAAAATTTACATTTTCATGGAACAGCCCTGCTCAAATTAACCTTAGTACTCCTCTAAAATACCTATATGAGCCTAATGCAGCAATTCTAAAAAGTGGCGCCTTTAACCATATGTGCGGCGCTTTTAAGGTATTGAAGCTGCACAAACATTCTCATCTGTACACCAGCCAAGACCTTGTTGATTTTCCTGGCAGGAGATTTAAAATTGAGAAGGTGGTGCCCTACTCAAAAAAGCAGATGCGCGCTAGTATTGATTTTGACAAGGCTAACATTAGCACAAGAAATTTTCCAGAGACTGTGGCTAGATTACAAGAAAAATGGAAGCTACAACAAGGGGGTGCTCGGTATTTGTTTTTTACAACTATTGAAAATGATAAAAAAATAGTATTAATTTGCTCAAAAATTATTGATGAAATATAATTTGTTATTGGCACTACTTTTTATGTACTGCCTAGGTGCTGCTCAAAGCAATTGTGATTATAAGATAAATGTAGATACTCAGGAAGAGATTTTTCAATTAACCCAAGAATCACTTATTGACTTTACCATAGGAGAGAAAAAAACAATATTTGTTTATTTCTCACTCATGAAACAGGACAGTGTAAAATCTGTGGTGCTTAGTATTTCTTTAAACAGCCAAGAAATACCGCCGCTTATTTGCTACGATAAAAAAAGCAGACTTTCTTTCAAACTTGAAGATGGTACCTATGTCTCTGCACCCTACCTTGGAGTTGATGTTTGCGCTAGGCAAACCAAAGTAGAAAATACCATGCACAACAGCACTAGTGAAGCTTCTTTTTATCTTGACTCTCTTGCCCAAAAGA